>Ga0164290_1000628_pt1 | contig 100518 bp, 84 predicted proteins | sample Micstemetagenome_FD_108782 | JGI IMG/M metagenome (GOLD analysis project Ga0164290, IMG submission 108782) | Contaminated culture microbial community from soil near Moab, Utah, USA - Microcoleus steenstrupii SON62 (Illumina Assembly) | ecosystem: Environmental > Terrestrial > Soil > Soil crust...
GGCACAGCCGACCAGTATCAACGTAAACACTTATGGTACTGCTAAAGTAAACCTGACCGATGGCCAGATTGCCAAAATCGTGGAGGGTTTGTTTGATATGCGTCCATACTTTATTGAGCAGCGTTTGAAACTGCGTAGCCCAATTTATAGCGAAACTGCTGCTTACGGACATATGGGTCGTAAGAGTGAAGTAGTAACTAAAACCTTCAAATCGCCTGATGGTAAAGAGAAGAAAGTGAAAGTGGAATTGTTTACCTGGGAGAAACTGGATTATGTTTCCAAAGTGAAGAAAGCTTTTGGTCTGTAATTTCTTTTTACAATAAACAATCGCCCTTCATGTCTATGAGGGGCTTTCTTGATTGTTAGAATAAATAATAGTTATTAAAAGTATATTGATTATGAAAATCGCAATAATTGGCACAGGGTATGTAGGGTTAGTAACAGGTACTTGTTTTGCAGAAACGGGAAATAAAGTTACCTGTATTGATATCGATCAGTTGAAAGTAGAGAAATTAAATAAAGGTGAGATTACGATTTACGAACCAGGGTTGGAAAAAATTTTTCTTAGGAATCTTAAAGAGCAAAGATTGCACTTTACAACAGATTTAGCGAGTGGGATTACTGACGCAGCTATTGTTTTTCTGGCATTGCCGACCCCTCCTGGAGAAGACGGTTCAGCAGATCTCAAATACATAATAGGGGTGGCAGATGAACTGGGAAAAACTATAACAGAGTACAAAGTTATCGTAGATAAGAGTACGGTTCCTGTTGGAACAGCCGATAAAGTAAAAGAAGCCATTGCTGTTAATTATAAAGGTGATTTTGATGTAGTTAGTAATCCGGAGTTTTTACGAGAAGGAGTAGCGGTAGATGATTTTATGAAACCAGACAGGGTAGTTATTGGTACATCTTCGGAAAGAGCCAAAAAATTGATGGGAGATCTTTATGCTCCTTTTGTTCGACAAGGGAACCCGATTTTATTTATGGATGCAAAATCTGCTGAACTGACCAAATATGCAGCCAATTCTTTTTTAGCTACTAAAATTTCATTTATGAATGAAATTGCTCAATTATGTGAGCGTATGGGTGCTAATGTAGATATGGTAAGAAGAGGTATAGGGAGTGATGAAAGAATTGGTAAGCGTTTTTTATTTCCTGGGATTGGTTATGGAGGGAGTTGTTTCCCCAAGGATGTGAAGGCTCTGATTCATTCTTCAGAACAACTTGGGTACGATTTTAAAATACTTCATGCTGTTGAAAAAGTAAATTCGATTCAAAAACGCCACCTTGTCTCTAAGGTTAAAGATTATTTTAAAGATCAGTTATCAGGGAAACATTTTGCCATTTGGGGTTTGTCGTTTAAACCCAATACTGATGATATTCGAGAGGCACCTGCATTAGAAATCATCGAATCATTGTTCAGTCACGGAACAACTATATCTGTTTTTGATCCAGAAGGAATGAAAAATGTTCAGCAGTTAATGGGTAATCAACTAATGTATGCTGATAGCATGTACTCGGCTCTAACTAATGCAGATGCTTTAATAATTGCAACAGAATGGAGTGAATTTAGAACACCTGATTTTGAACAAATTCGAAAGGAGTTAAAAAATACTGTAATATTTGATGGGCGTAATTTGTTTGATCCAGCAGAAATGAAAACTCTGGGATTTGAATATTTTAGTATCGGGAGAAATTAATTTGAGATAATGAGAAAAAGAGTGTTAATTACAGGAGCCGCTGGATTTTTGGGGTCTCATTTATGTGATAGATTTATCAATGATGGTTGCCATGTAATAGGAATGGACAATTTGATAACCGGAGATTTGAAAAATATAGAGCATTTATTTCCACATCCAAGCTTTGAGTTTTATCTCCACGACATAACAAGATTTATACATATACCGGGACATATAGACTATGTTCTTCATTTTGCGTCACCCGCCAGTCCGATTGATTATTTAAAAATTCCAATACAAACGCTTAAAGTTGGTGCATTAGGTACCCACAATTGTCTAGGATTGGCTAAAGATAAAAAAGCACGAATCCTTGTTGCCTCAACAAGCGAAGTGTATGGAGACCCTTTAGTGCATCCTCAGACAGAAGAATACTGGGGTAATGTTAACCCCGTAGGACCAAGAGGCGTTTACGATGAGGCAAAAAGGTTTATGGAAGCTATGACTATGGCGTATCATACCGCTCATGGAGTTGAAACCAGAATTGTGAGAATATTCAATACCTATGGGCCAAGGATGCGCTTAAATGATGGGAGGGCTTTGCCTGCGTTTGTAGGACAAGCTTTACGCGGAGAGGACATTACTGTTTTTGGGGATGGTAGTCAAACAAGATCCTTTTGTTATGTTGCTGATTTAATTGAAGGTATTACCAGATTATTGTTAAGTGATTATCATTTGCCTGTAAATATTGGCAATCCGGAAGAAATATCATTGCTGGATTTTGCTAAAGAAGTACAGAAGCAAATTGGTCCAAAATCTTCTCTTATATTTAAGCCATTACCCGCAGATGATCCTAAGCAAAGGAGACCTGACATAAATTTAGCGCAAAAATTATTAAATTGGCGACCAAAGGTTAATCGTTCGGCTGGACTTAAAATTACTATCGATTACTTTAAGGGGTTACCTCAGGAAGAGTTATTTAAGCAACCCAAATTTTTATAGATTCTATTATACAACTCAATTATGGCAAGTATTAAAAAAGCGATTATTACAGGCATAACAGGTCAGGATGGGGCTTATCTGGCTGAATTGTTACTACAAAAAGGCTATGAAGTGCATGGCATTAAGCGTAGAAGTTCTTTATTTAATACACAAAGAATTGACCATATTTATGAAGACCCTCGTATTCAGAATCGCCACCTGGTATTGCATTACGGGGATCTAACTGATGCTTCAAATCTCATTCGTATTATACAGGAGGTGCAACCAGATGAAATCTACAATTTAGGAGCCATGAGCCATGTAAAAGTAAGTTTTGAGATGCCTGAATACACAGGTAATACCGATGGGTTAGGTGCTTTACGAATACTTGAAGCAGTTCGTTTGCTGGGGCTCGCTGAAAAAACAAAAATCTATCAGGCGTCTACTTCAGAGTTATATGGCTTGGTACAGGAAGTACCACAAAAAGAAACAACTCCTTTTTACCCCCGTTCACCCTACGGTGTGGCTAAGTTATACGCTTACTGGATCATGGTAAATTATCGGGAAGCCTATGGCATGTTTGCATGTAATGGCATCTTATTTAATCACGAATCACCCACCAGAGGCGAAACTTTTGTAACCAGAAAAATAACTAGAGCGGTTGCCAGAATTGCCCTGGGGTTACAGGATACTTTATATATTGGAAACTTGGAAGCGCGGCGTGATTGGGGGCATGCTAAAGATTATGTAGAGGCAATGTGGTTAATGTTGCAGCAGGAGCAGCCAGAAGATTTTGTGATAGCAACGGGTATAACTACCAGTATTCGTGCTTTCGTTAAAATGGCATTTTCGGAAGTTCGAATAGAATTAGAATTCGAAGGAATAGGCGATCAAGAAGTAGCAAAGGTCAAAAGCTGCAATGGTCTATATCAGTTACCAGTAGGTGCTGTGGTTGTTAAAGTAGATGCAGCTTATTATCGTCCTACTGAGGTAGATTTATTGGTTGGGGATGCCAGTAAAGCTCATGAAAAACTTGGGTGGAAACCTAAGTACACGCTGGCAAATATGGTAAAAGAAATGGTAGAGAGCGATTTGGCTCTATTTCGAAAGCAACAATTCCTTAAAGAGCATGGATTTGATCTCCGCAATGAATTTGAGTAAGCTTAGTATACTTAGAGCATTCTCGATCGTCTATTGAGTCCTAATACTTAACCTCTAAAACCTCTTATAATGAACAAAAACTCAAAAATATATGTAGCCGGACATAGGGGAATGGTAGGGAGTGCTATTGTTCGTAAACTTGAGGCGGAAGGGTATTATAATCTTGTCTTGCGTAGTTCTAAAGAACTGGATCTTCGAGCCCAGCATGAGGTGAATGCATTCTTTTCGGTGGAAAAACCCGAATATGTATTTCTTGCAGCAGCTAAGGTAGGAGGGATACAAGCGAATAATATTTATAGAGCCGATTTTATTTATGAGAACCTGATGATTGAAGCGAATGTGATTCATTCGGCTTATCAACATGGGGTTGGAAAATTATTGTTTTTGGGCTCTTCTTGTATATATCCCAAGCTGGCGCCACAGCCTTTGAAAGAGGAAACTCTGTTATCCGGTTATTTGGAGTCTACTAATCAACCTTATGCCATTGCAAAGATTGCGGGTATTGAATTATGTGATGCGTATAGAAGGCAATATGGTTGTAATTTTATTTCTGCCATGCCTACCAATTTATATGGACCTAATGATAATTATAATCTGGAGAAATCGCATGTTTTACCGGCTTTGCTCCGAAAATTTATGACAGCAGTCGAAAATGGCGATGAGTCTGTTACCGTCTGGGGCAGCGGAACACCACTTCGTGAGTTTTTACATGTAGATGATATGGCAGCAGCTTGTTTATTCCTGATGCAAAAAGTTGCTGCTACGGATATGCCAGCAAACGAACTCGCCATGTGGAATGTAGGGTTGGGTTCTGACATTTCTATCTCCGATCTAGCCAAATTGATAGGAACGATCACAGGCTTCAAAGGCGCCATCCATTTCGACACCACCAAACCCGACGGCACCCCCCGAAAACTTATGGATATATGCAAGCTAAAAGCCCTAGGCTGGCAAGCCTCTATCTCACTGGAAGAGGGTATTCGTAGCGTTTATGAGGGGTTGATTGTGAAGCCAGCTTGGTAGGGGGCATGCCGACTTTTGGCGATTGGCGTTGGATAGCTGGCAATCAACTGCTTTTGTTTATAAAAATGCTTGTAGAATAATCGAACTTAGCAAAACGCCCAAAGCCAATTAGTCAAATGTCAATCGCTAAAAGCCAAATGCCAACAACTAAAAGCTAACCCATAACTTTTCACCTAAATATTTTTTAAATCCCCCCATCCCCTATCTTTGCAGCCTGAACCCAAATTTATCCCCCGATTTTAGTGGGCCAGTTGTTTATTATGCTTTGATTTTCTTAACATTGCATTGATTTTCCAATTGTTTGTTTTAGACATTTTTTGTGCTGTAAATGACTGGAAATCTATCAGAATGCCCTTTTTTACGTTATGGTTTGGCCATTATGTGACGGAGGTGGGCGAAGCCATGTTTTGAACCCTTATATTAGGTCTATGAAAATGCATTTTTTATTCAAGTTTGCTATTGCCGCTTTCTTCTTTTTGACTGTGACAACAGGTCAGGCTCAGGATATTCTAAAAGGGAAAGACCTGAGTACGATCAAAGTGGATCAGTTGTCCGATGCCGATATTGCCAAATTGAAGGCCCAATTGAATGAATCTAAAGTGTCTATTGAGCAAGCGGAACAAATGGCATTGGCAAAAGGAATGAGCGCAGCTGAGTTTGCCAAACTGAAAACTAGATTGAATATGAGTTCACAAGGTCAAAAAGCCACAGGAGCATTAAAATCTGATGCTCGAGTTGCTAATAATACGATTGAAAAGCAAAATAACAGTAGTGACTCACTGGATACAGAAAAATATGGAATGCGAAAATTAAATCCATTGATCAATCCTTTGATCTTTGGTGCTGAGTTGTACACGGCTGTTGCTCCCAATTTCGAACCGAATTTGAAACTGGCTACTCCTTTGAATTATGTACTAGGTCCTGATGATGAATTGTTGGTGACTTTGTATGGGGTTCAGGAATATACCGGAGAGTTATTGGTGTCTGATGAAGGCAATATCAATGTGCCCAATGTGGGACAAATAAGAGTGGCGGGTTTGACTATTGAAGCGGCTACTCAGAAATTGAAAACCGTGATGGGTAATAGTGCATATCCTTATCTAAAAAATGGAGGATCCAAATTATCAGTTACACTGAATAAAATCAGAAGTATTAAGGTGACTGTGATTGGCGCAAATCGTCCCGGTAATTACACTTTGTCTTCATTGTCTTCGGTATTCAATGCTTTGTATGTAGCTGGTGGTCCAACAGAGTTTGGTAGTTTTCGTGAAATCGAGTTGGTACGCAACAATAAAGTAGAGCGAAAAATTGATTTGTATCGGATGTTATTGAAAGGAGATCAATCAGATAATATAGGGCTGAAAGACAATGATGTGATTCGTATTCCTGCATATAAAAAACGAGTGGAGTTGCAGGGTCAGGTAAAAAGACCGGGTATTTTTGAAGTGTTGCCGAGTGAAACCTTTGAGCAAGTTTTAGCATTTGCTTCAGGCTTTACTGATACGGCGTATACAGCGGTTGTAAAAGTTTTTCAAAACAGTGATCGGGAAAGAAAAGTAAAAGATGTCAATGCATCAGAATTTAACCAGTATCAGCCGCAATCAGGCGATTTATTTGTAGTATCTAAAATTTTAAATCGTTTTCAAAACAGGGTAAAGATTAATGGGGCTGTGTTTAGACCTGATGTGTATGAATTGACCAATGGATTAACTGTCGGTGATCTGATACGCAAAGCCGATGGATTAAAAGAAGACGCCTATGTAAGTAGAGCTCAGGTACTTAGATTACAAGATGATTTGACGCGATCTATTTTATCATTTGATGTGCTTAAAGCATTAGCTGGAGATGCTGCCAGCAATTTGGTATTGAAGCGAGAAGATGAAGTGTTGATTAGTTCAATTTTAGACTTGAGAGATTCTTTTAAAATTACCATTCAGGGTGAGGTAAGAATTCCCGGTGAGTATAATTATGTTGAAAATCTCACATTGAGAGATATTATTTTGCAAGCTGGTGGATTTACAGATGCTGCATATAAAAATATTGAAATAGCGCGTTTAATTAAAAGAGACAGTATTTCAGCTACCGATAATCGTGCCAGTTTTCTCATTAATACTGAAGTTGATGGAGACTTAAGTATTACATCTGCAAATATTAATATATTACCATTTGACTTAATTACGGTTCGTAAAAAGGCAGGCTATGTAATTCCCGAGTCTGTTTTTATTAGTGGACAGGTACAGTACCCTGGTCCTTATGCTATCAGTAGCAGAAATGAGCGTGTAAGTGATTTGTTGAAGAGGGCGGGGGGATACACGCCAGATGCAAATCCAAATGGTGCATATATAAAAAGAATGTTGACAGAAGAGGAAAGAAAAAAGAAAGAGGCTGCTAAAGAAATTCAAAAAAATATTAGTAAGAAGGATACAGTTACTTTGCGGAATTTAGATGATGGGATACATAAAGATTTTGTACGAGTACCTTTAGATTTAGAAGATATCCTGAATAACCCAGGGTCTATTCAGGATTTGGTATTGAGAATGAATGATGAGTTAATTATTCCAAAATTTGATGGTCAGGTAAAAATCAGTGGGGCTGTTTTATTAGAGACACAGGTACCTTATAATCCAAAAAGTAATTTTAAGGATTATATTAGTAGTGCCGGAGGATATAGTGGAGATTCATGGATCAAGAATTCTTATGTAGTTTATGCTAATGGGAAAGCAGCAACCACAAAACGATTTTTATTCTTTAAATCTCATCCAAAAATTTTTCCTGGAACTGAAATAATTGTTCCTAATAAACCAGAGAAAAAAGAATTAACTACTGGTGAAATTATTGGTATTTCAAGCGCACTGGCAAGTTTGGCAGGTGTTGTAATAGCTATTTTAAGATTATAGCATGTTTTTTTGATCAGTCTAATAAAGAGAGTTTCTTTAAAAGATTAAAATAACTTCGAAATTTTTTAAATGTGGCAAATACTCAAAGACAAGATTTTATTACAGCTAAGGAGTTGTTAGGAGTAATAAAGTCTTATTACATATACATTGTTAAAAAATGGGTACTTATTGGCATAATTGTTATTATTTCAGGAATAATTGGGTATGTCTATGCTAACTATCAAAAATTTATATACACGGCTGAATTAAGTTTTGTATTGGAGGAAGATAAAGGCGGTAGCGGGGGCGGATTTTCGAATATTGCTAGTCAGTTTGGTTTTGATCTTGGTTCGTCTGGAGGTGGAATATTTAGTGAAGGGAACCTTATGCAATTGATGAAGAGTCGAAAGTTAGTTGAAAAAACACTTTTGAAAACAATAAATCTAAATAATAAAAAGACCATTACATTAGCTGATTTATACATTGATTCTACGGAAATGAGATATTCTCTTCAAAAGAATCCTGTAATGAAAGACGTTCATTTTCCACCTAATGTAGACCTCAACAAATTAACGATCGAACAAAATATTCTCATTGGTAATATCTATAATCAGATTAAAGCAAAACTTACTGTTTCTCAACGAGATAAAAAGAATTCAATTATTTATATTAGCTACAAATGTAATTCTGAATTTTTTGCAAAAGTGTTTGTTGAAAGCCTTGCTAAAGAAGTGTCTGACTTTTACATTGAGACTAAGAGTAAAAAAGCTAAAAATAATGTTGAAATACTTCAGCATCAAGCAGACTCCATTCGGAGAGAATTAAATTCAGTAATATCAGAAGTTGCATCTATCAATGATATGACCTTTAATCTTAACTCAGCACTTATCAATACACGAAAAGCACCTTCAACAAAAAAACAAGTTGATGTGCAAGCTAACTCGACAATTCTTTCGCAATTAGTAGCTAATCTGGAAATGGCTAAAGTGGCTTTAAGAAAAGAAACCCCATTAATACAGATTATTGATTATCCAACTTTCCCGCTTGAAGTTAAAAAAGTAGGTCCAAAAAAGTCTTTTGTAATCTTTGGTTTTATTGGTGGATTATTAGCGATTATTTTCATTATAGGGCTTAAGCGTATAAAAGAAATATTGTATTGAGGACTAATTAATATTGATCTTAAAATGGCTGAGAATCACAAACTTTTAATAACGGGTGGTGCTGGTTTTATTGGATCTAATCTTGTAGAAAGATATATTGATGACCCGAAAATTTCTCTTATCAGAGTTGTGGATGACCTGTCTAATGGTAGTTTATCTAATATTCAACCATTTCTTTCCAACCCAAAATTTGAATTTATTGAAGCAGATATTTGCAATTACGATGTTTGTTTGAATGTCACAAAGGGTATTGACAAAGTTTCTCATCAGGCGGGATTGGGTTCTGTTCCTCGTTCTATCGAAAACCCTATTCGAAGTGCAGAAGTTAATATAATGGGTACTATCAATATGCTGAAGGCCTCATATGAAAATAAAATTGACAGAATCGTTCTTGCATGTTCATCCTCTACATATGGAACTAATATTGAACTACCCAAAAGAGAAGACAAAATCGGAAATCCTGTAAGTCCATATGCTGCCACAAAACTGGTAGTTGAAATTTTTGCAGATGTATTTTCGACCACCTATGGAATGGATTACATTGGGTTGCGATATTTTAATATTTTCGGACCTAAACAGAGTTTAGATAATCCTTATGCGGCAGTTATACCCATTTTTTGTAATGCTTTTATAAAAAATACCGCTCCTGTAATTAACGGGGATGGCGAAACAAGCCGCGATTTTACTTATGTAAATAATGCAGTTCTGGCAAATGATCTGGCACTTTTCACTGAGAATAGAGATGCAATTAATAAGATTTATAATGTTGCCTGTGGGGATCAGGTTTCGCTGAATGAAATCATAGGTATGCTGACACAAATTACGGGAAAGAAAATACTTCCCGAATATCGCCCGGAAAGAAAAGGTGATATTAAACATTCAAGGGCGAGTATTGAAAAAATTGAAAAATACCTGGGATATAAAGTTTCGGTAAGATTTTTTGAGGGATTAGAGAAAACTTACCAATCTTATTTAAAAAAATAGCTTACATGCTGTGTATCGTCCAGGCAAGAATGTCTTCAAAGCGATTTCGGGGTAAGATGCTTGAACAATTATCTGGTGTTTCTGTTCTTGAATCTGTTGTGGGTAGATTGAAATTATGCGAGTCAATCACTAAAATTATTATCGCAACATCCCTTGAACATTCTGATGATCGGTTAGTTGAATATTGTTCAAATTTAGGATTAAATTATTTCAGAGGATCGCTTGAAGATGTTGCTTCCAGATTTCGGGATATAATCGTTTCGGAAAAGTCGCCTGCGTTTATCAGAATTTCCGGGGACAGCCCGCTTATCGATCCTGAACTGATTGATAAAGCCATAGAATTATTTAATCAGAAAGATGTTGATCTTTTCACCAATGTTTTTCCAAGAAGTTTTCCGAAAGGGCAGTCTATAGAGATCGTTAAATCCAATACTTTCATAGCTGCCTATCAGTTAATGACAACTAGCGATGAGCTGGAGCATGTAACAGGTTTTTTTTACAATCGAAAAGATGAGTTCAAGATTTTTAATTTGAAAGCGCCCGGAGATTATAGTGATGTAAACCTTTGCGTTGACAATCCAGAAGATATTACATTGCTGGAAAGGGTATTGGAAGATAATCAAGGAAAGCTGGCTCCATGGAATGTATTGGCAGACTCATATAGAACCGTAAAATCAAAATTAATTTTTGAGTAAGATATTAAAAGTTGGTGTGATCGGCTTAGGCGTTGGTGAAAAACATGCTGAAACATATTTGGCAAACAAAAATTGTAAACTCATTGCCGTAGCTGATTTTGATGAACTGAAACTTAAAAACTTTCAGTCAAAAGCAACTGATTTGAAATATGTATCTGTGAATGCTGATACTATTTTAGGAGACCCTGAAATTGATCTTGTTTCCATAGCCTCTTTTGATAATTTTCATGCTTCTCAGATTATTGCGGCAATTTCTGCAGGTAAACATATTTTCGTTGAAAAACCTCTTTGTTTACACGACGAAGAATATAACGCAATCAAAACAGCACTTGCCGAAAATCCTCAAATAAAACTTTCTTCAAATCTGGTACTCAGATGCGCACCGCATTTTAAAGAAATTAAAGAAAAACTAAACTCGGGGTTCTTTGGAAAGCCATACTATTTTGAGGGTGATTATAATTATGGACGAATCCATAAAATTGCAAATAGTTGGCGGGGAGAAATCCCTTTTTATTCTGTTGTTCATGGTGGCGCCATACATTTAACAGATCTTATAATGTGGTTGGTTCAATCCAGGGTAACAGAAGTTGCAGCAGTAGGAAACAGTATAATGACTGAATCCACAAAATTCAAGTTTCCTGATATGGTTTCTGCCTTATTGAAATTTGAAAATGGTATTACCGGGAAGGTATCTGCCAATTTCGGTTGTGTTATGCCTCATCATCATGCACTTTCAGTATTTGGATCTGAGGCCTCCTATATCAAAGGATTTCAAACTGAACAGTATTATAGTTCTAGGGAAGGTGACGGGAACAGATTGAATAGAATATACGAGGAAAAATTTGTAAAAACGGAAATGCTGGAATCGTTTATAGCATTCATTTTAAATAATAGCAATTCACCATTAGTTACAGCAATAGATGTATTAGATTCTATGGCGGTATCACTGGCAATCGAAAGATCGCTTAAAAGTAATCATTGGGAAAAAGTAACCTATTAACTTAAATAAAACCTTAACAATGAATATTCCTTTTGGAGTGCCTATGATCGGGCCGGAAGAAAAAGCAGCTGTTGCAGCTGTATTGGAAGGACCCATTTTGGTACATGGTCCTAAAGCAACAGAGTTTGAAAAAGCTTTTGCTGATTATACAAAAGCACCTTATGCAGTTAGCGCTTCCTCTTGTACGGCAGGAATGCATCTAGTGTATTTTACTATTGGACTTGGTCCTGGGGATGAAGTAATTGTTCCTGCACAAACGCACATTGCAACCGCACATGCAGTTGAATTAACAGGAGCCAAACCTGTTTTTGTTGATGCCGATACTGCCAGTGGAAATATAGACATCAGTAAAATTGAAAATGCAATTACACCAAAGACAAAAGCTATCGCTGTAGTACATTATTTAGGTGTTCCGGTTGATATGCCACTTGTAAAAGCTATCGCTGATAAATATAATTTATTTTTACTTGAAGATTGCGCTTTATCACCAGGTGCTTATGTCGATGGTGTACACACAGGCTTGTATGGGGATGCCGGAGTATATTCTTTTTATCCAGTAAAACATATTACAACAGCTGAAGGGGGTATGATTATTCTAAAGGATGGAGATCTCGCTGCAAAACTCCGCCTAAAGAAAGCTTTTGGTGTAGATCGTACTCACGGGGAGAGAAAAATCCCGGGGATGTATGAAACAGTGGCTCTTGGCTTTAATTACCGTATGAGTGAAATTCACGCGGCTATCGGTATCGAACAGGTGAAAAAATTGCCTGCATTCCTTATCAAACGAAAAGAAAATTTCGAACTTTTAGAAAGTCTATTGTCCGGTGAGAAAAAAATTAAAGTATTACCCGCTCCTGTAAATAATCATTTAATTAGTTGCCACTATTGTCTTTCAGTTATTCTTGACGAGGAAACTACTCCTAAAAGAGCGGCTATTATGGATGCACTTACTGCACTGGGTATCGGATCAAGTGTCTATTATCCACAGCCCGTTCCAAGGATGAAATATTACAAAGACAAATACGGGTACGACCCAAGTCAATTTACGAATGCAGCAAGATTAAGTGATCAATCAATTGCGTTACCGGTTGGTCCTCACCTTGGGGAAAAGGAAATGAAAACTATTGCATCTTCTTTAATTGATATTTTAAATAAATAAAATTTTTATGAGCAATATTCCAATTCAAAACAAACGAGTACTTATTATCGGAGGGGGCGGATTTATCGGTCACAATCTCGCACTGCATCTGAAAAGCCTTGGGGCAGATGTTTCAATCATCGATGGTTTGGAAGTAAATAATCTTACATCGGTATTAGGGAACTCAGATAATCTGCCTTATCCGCAACTTTCTTATACTGTTCTTACTGAAAGACTAGATTTAATTCGTAAGGCAGGTATTCCATTATTTGTTCAGGATGCAAGAGATTACCATGCATTATCGCACCTGATGAATAAAATCAAGCCGCAGATTATTATGCACCTGGCGGCTGTATCGCATGCAAACAGGTCGAACAAAGACCCATATTCAACGTTTGATCATAGTCTGAGGACTCTTGAAAACGCACTTGATAACGCTAAAGACAGAGAAGGGGTAGAGCACTTTGTGTTCCTATCTTCAAGCATGGTGTATGGCAATTTCAAAACCGATGCAGTTGATGAAACAACCGTTTGTGAACCACTAGGAATTTATGGTGCGCTTAAGTTTTCGGGAGAAAAAATGGTGATAGCATATAATCAGGTTTTCGGACTTCCCTATACCATTGTAAGGCCATCTGCTTTATACGGTGAACGTTGCATCAGCCGAAGAGTTGGGCAAATATTTATTGAAAATGCGCTGTTTGGAAATGAAATAACTATGAATGGTGATGGATCTGATGGGTTGGATTTCACTTATATTCAGGATCTGGTTGGCGGTTTAGCAAATGTGATCTCAAATGAAAACGCCAAGAATCAGATTTTTAATCTCACTTATGGCTCTGCCAGAACAATAGCCGATATGATTGATATTCTTAAGGGTTACTTCCCTGGAATCTCAGTTAAGAGTATTGCAAAAGATAGCCTAATGCCAGATCGAGGTACGCTTTCAGTTGAAAAAGCCAAGTCTCTGATTGGATACAATCCAACATGGTCTCTGGATAAAGGCTATCCTAAATATATTGAATGGTATATGGATCTATTTAACCGGAATCCTGATCTGCGAAAAAAATAAGTACAAAAAAATTGATTCACCACGATAAATGGCTTTCAGGTTTATTAGAAAAACCTGTTTATCATGTTTCCGGTAATATTCTGGATATTACAGCAGAAGATATTCCAGAGCAAAGTTGTTTTATAGATGCTAAAACCTCTGTAGAAGATCTTTCCTCGGTAAAACATCTTGAAGATCTCGGGTTCAGGTTGATCGACACGAACGTGCAATTAATAAGACAACCTGAACCAATCAATATTGAAAATGTCGTTTCACGATTTGCAGTTGAGTTTGATGATAAAGCAGTAAGAGGACTTGCAAGATCTTCTTTTACACAAAGTAGATTTCATCTCGACCAGAAAATCCCACGCAAAATCGCCGATAGGGTTAAAAGTGAATGGGCCGGGAATTATTTTCTCAATAAGAGAGGTGAATGGATGATTGTATCCGAAATCAATGGCGTAGTTGTTGGTTTTTTACAACTTTTAAAAAAAAACGACTCAACAATTGTAATTGATCTTATTGCTGTGGCGCCGGGTCATCAGGGTAAGGGCATTGGTAAATCAATGATATCTTTTGCCATACAAAATTGTCTGAAGGTAATTCCAATTGTTATAGTGGGTACGCAAATTGCCAATACTAATTCGCTGAAAACGTATAATAACCTCGGGTTTAGAATCTGTTCTGCTCAATATGTTTTCCATTTACACAAATAAAAAAAAAGAGAATGATTATTGAAGGCCATGATACAGGTAAGCGGGTGTTTATAATTGCAGAGATTGGAAATAACCACGAAGGAAGTTTCGATCTTGCGGAAGAAATGATCGAAAAGGCCGCACAGTCCGGAGCAGATGCTGTAAAGTTTCAAACAATTGTACCTGAGCTTCTTGTAAGTGTTTTAGATCAGGAGCGCATCAAAAGGTTAAAAAAGTTTCAGTTTAGTTATGAACAGTTTGAAAAACTAAAAAATTATGCTGCTTCAAAAAATATAATGTTCTTTTCTACACCCTTTGACCTTACAAGTGCATCCTTCCTAAATTCAATTCAATCAGTTTTTAAAATTGCTTCCGGCGATAATAATTTTTATCCGCTTATTGATGAGGTTGCTTCGTATGGTAAACCCATGATTATTTCTACCGGACTGTCTGATAAGAATTTGCTTAATAATATTTATAAACGGGTTACAGAAAAATGGAAGCAGCAGTCAATAACCCCGGGTTTGGCATTTTTGCATTGCATGACCAGTTACCCTGTGCCGGACAACGAAGCAAATCTTGCTTGTATACAGGAACTTAAAATGACATTTCCCGATATTATAATAGGGTACTCTGATCACACAACAGGTATAAAGGCAGCGCAATATGCTGTGGCAGCAGGTGCAAGGATCATAGAGAAACACTTTACCATCGATAAGAACTATTCCGATTTTCGGGATCATCAGCTTTCTGCTGACCCTTCAGATATGAAAGCAATGGTTGAAGGGATAAGAGAAATAGAGCTGATGATGGGCTCCGCTGAGCGTGTTAATGATCAGTGTGAAAAAGGAATGCATGAAGCTGCAAGAAGATCAATTGTAGCTGTTACAGACCTGTCTGCGAATACAGTTATAACAAAAGACCATCTTACCTGGGTTAGGCCAGGTAATGGTTTGGCTCCTGGATCTGAAAACTTCTTATTTGGAAAAAAAACAAATAAACCTATTGCTGCAGGGAACATGATTACAATGAATGATATTGTTTCAGAATAATAAAATATAAGGTAACTATGTGTGGAATTGCCGGATATATAGGTAAAAACATTCTTGATGAAGAAACCCTTAACAATACACTTGTTAAGATGAACAAACGCGGACCGGATCATCAGGAATACCGATCATTTGTTATTGGTGATACCCATACATATTTATTACACAGCAGACTTAGTATAATTGATCTAACAAGCCGTTCAGATCAACCATACACTATTGGCGAACATGTTATTATTTTTAATGGAGAGATTTATAATTATGTGGAGCTGAAAGAAAGACTGATCAGTAGAGGAGTTAGTTTCGAAACAAGTTCTGATACTGAAGTATTACTTCAGTACTACATACTATTTGGAGAAGAGTGTGTTCAGTATTTTGAAGGAATGTGGGCTTTTGCCATTTATAATACAAATACAGGCAAATTATTCCTGTCGAGAGACAGGTTTGGAGAAAAACCTTTGTACTATTTTAAAACAGATGACGGAATTTACTTCGGGTCTGAAATTAAGTTCCTTCGCTCGCTTTCAGGCATCCATTTTAAACCTAACTATCGACAAATACAACGATATCTGGCCCAGGGCTATAAATCTTTATATAAAGGCAAGGAAACGTTTTTTATTGGTATATCTGAATTAGGTTCAGGAGAGAATTATACATTCATCCTAGGTAAAGATCCGGTTATAAAAAAATATTGGAAACCAGAAGTGCTTGTTGATAAATCTATGACACTTTCTGAAGCAATAGAAGGGACAAGATTTCATCTGATCAATAGCATGAAGATCAGATTACGGGCAGATGTTCCACTGGCATTTTGTTTAAGTGGTGGAGTTGATTCTGCATCACTTGTATCAATCGCAGCAAAAGAGTTTAATTATAACGTGGAAAGTTTTTCCATTATAGATTCTGATGAAAGGTATAATGAACTGGATAATATTATGGCAACTGTAAACGATACAGGGTGTCATCATACATTGATCAATCTGAATTATGAAAATAATCTGGATAGATTAAAAGAGCTCATTGCGTATCACGATTCGCCTGTTGCTACAACCACTTTCTTTGTTCATTCGATGCTATCCGAGCAAATTAAAAAATCCGGATTTAAAGTAGCTTTTTCAGGAACTTCTGCCGATGAATTGTTTACCGGATATTACGACCATTTTCTCTTGCATCTGCATGAAATGAAAGATCACCCGGATTATCAATCTTATCTTAATGACTGGTATGAACACACAGGAAAATTTGTTCGGAATCCCATATTGAAAAATCCCCATCTCTACGATGAAACCCCTAATTTCAGAGAACATGTTTTTGATAATGCTGCGGAGTTTACCGGTTATTTAGTAAATAACCAGATAGAGCCATTTGCTGAAATGAATTTTACAGACTCTCTTTTACGTAACCGGATGATGAATGAATTGTTTCATGAAGCCACACCAGTCATACTTCATGAAGACGATCTCAACTCAATGCTGTATTCTATTGAAAACAGGAGTCCATTTTTAGATACCTCACTGCTCAAATTTGCCGCATCCATACCCTCTGAGCATCTTATCAAACATGGGTATGGTAAGTACGTATTGAGAGAATCTATGAAGGGGATCTTAAATGATCAGGTAAGATTGGACAGAAAGAAAAAGGGGTTTAATGCATCTATCAATTCTTTATTCGATTTACAAAGCCCAGAAATAATTGACTATTTCCTCGACCCATCATCTGAAATATTTAACATCATAGATCATTCTGCTGTCTGTCGTATATTTAAAATGAACCCGGCACCAAATGAGTACAGCAAATTCATTTTTAGCTTTATGAATGCAAAGATCTTTTTAGAACAAAACCAATAACAATATAACATCTGATATGCAATATTGTAAGTCCTGTATTTTACCAGATTCCAGACCCGGTATCATCATCGAGAGCAACGGTTCATGTAATGCCTGTAATAATTTTACCGAAAATAAAGACAATATAAATTTTGATGACCGGGAAAAGCAATTTCAGGAAGTTGTTAAAAATGCTAAAAATAAAAGTAAAGGATATGATTGTATCATCCCGGTAAGTGGCGGAAAAGATAGTACTTGGCAGGTAGTTAAATGTCTGGAATACGGATTAAATGTTCTGGCTGTTACTTGGAAAACACCGGGCAGAACGTCAATTGGTCAGGCAAATCTTGACAATCTTGTATCATTGGGTGTAGATCACATTGATTATACTATCAGCCCTAAAGTGGAAAGGAAGTTTATGTTGAAAGCGTTTAGTAAATACGGTTCAACCGCTATTCCAATGCATATGGCTATGTTTGCCATACCACCAAAGATTGCGGCAAGTTTTGGTATCCCGCTTATTGTTTGGGGGGAGAACTCAGCTTTTGAATATGGTACCGATGATGAAGCGTTAACCGGATTTAAACTGGATAGTAACTGGTTAAAAAAATTCGGTGTAACTAATGGAACAGTTGCAGATGACTGGGTGTCAGAAGAACTTACAAAAAAAGAGCTTACACCTTATTTTTCGTTAACAGATTCACAAATAGATAAGGCTGGAATTAATGCTATTTTTTTGGGTTACTACTTTAACTGGGATGTTGAAACAAGTCTTTCAGTTGCTACGGCAAACGGATTTAAAGTTTCTGATAAAGCAAAAACAGGAATATACAATTACGCGGATATCGATGATGACTTTATATCGATACACCACTACCTTAAGTGGTATAAATTCGGAATTACCAGGTCTTTCGATAACCTTTCACTGGAAATACGTAATAAGAGAATAACCAGACAGGAAGCTCTCCTGAAATTGAACTCGCTGGGTGATGAAACACCTTATGATGATATCCGGAAGTTTTGTGACTTTGCCGGTATTTCAGAAAGGAGATTTTTTGAAATAGCGGAAACATTCAGGAATAAAAATATTTGGAAGAAGGATAACGGAATCTGGAAAATTGAAGGGTTTATTAATGAAAAATATAATTGGACTAACCCTGGAAAAAACTAATTATGAAATTTATTGAGAAAAACCCGCCCAGGACATTTGAAGTGGGGTATGACAAGAAAGGGATAATCAGTGATTGCGGCTCTTTATACCTGAAGGCCGATGAACAGGTAACACTATTTACAGAAGATGGAGGCGAATATGATGTTACCCGAAAAGAGTGGGGGTTCTACGCAACACCTTCTCTGAATGGAAGGCTATCTTCATTTAAGTTAAAAGCTGTGTTAACTAAGAACAGATATAACCGTTACTTTATCATGTTGCTTGAAGAGGGTAAAGAAGCTTCCTTTCAAAAATATGTTGATGAAGAACCATTAGTAATCGTTGCATGGCTAGATAATTTGGAACATTTACAAGAATTGGATAAAAAAATAAACGATAAGTAGTATGAACTGTCCGATATGCGGAAACCAATCCTTTGATACTATCTTTAAATATACAGAACCTCCTATTATTGAAACTAGATACCCGGCCTTAAAGGATGTCGCCTATTACAGAGAAACCTGGCAATGTAAAAAATGCCTTCATTTTATTGCCTTCCAGCAAATGGATCTTTCAGCAATTTACTCAGGCGATTATGTAAGTGCTACCTATAAAGATAAAGCAGGCGTACAAGGAACTTTTAATAAAATCATTAATCTGCCACCGGAAAAATCAGATAACACCGGAAGGGTGGCACGAATAAATGATTTTGCTGTAAGATATTGGGGAGGGTACACTAATAAAACAGTACTCGATATCGGTTCAGGGCTTGGTGTTTTCCCTTACCTTATGAAAAAAAATGGGTGGCAGGTAACCGCACTTGATCCTGACCAGCGAGCTGCAGAACATATTAAGGATGCTGTTCAGGTGGAAACTATTTGTGGCGATTTTTTTGAGGTAGACAGCACCCGAAAATACGATCTGGTAACCTTTAATAAAGTACTTGAGCATGTAAAAGATCCGATAGCCATGCTCTCTAAAAGTAAAGATAATCTGGCCGATAACGGCTTAGTCTATGTTGAGGTTCCCGATGGCGACATTGCAGTACTTGATGGAAAAGAAAGAGAAGAGTTTACTATTGACCATCTCTACATTTTCAGTTTTATCTCATTGGCAATTACTGCTGAGAAGGCAGGATTCTATCCGGTTTTAATAGAAAGACTAAAAGAACCCAGCACAAAGTATACACTAAGAGCATTTCTTAAGAAAAAATAATTTTCACAGGTTAAACAAAAAAGTATGACGAGTTACGAAAAAGCAATCGCACATTGTTATTCAACATGGGGAAAAACATATTATGATGAGTATTATGGGTCTAATAGTCCTTACCCTCCTGTGCATACTGAACTGTTGCGTTCTATTTTGAAAGACAATGCAGTTAAAACCATTTTAGACGCAGGTTGTGGACCCGCATCTTTTTTGAGAGATGTTATTAAGGAGAATTGGAACTTATATGGTTTTGATCTTACTCCTGAAATGGTAAATGAAGGCAAGCGGGTTTTTTCCCAAAACAATATTGATCCCAGCCAGATCTGGCAGGGTAGTATAATTGATAAATCATCTTTTAAAAAACCTGATGGCAACACACCGGAATTTGATGCAGTGGTTTGTGGCGGAGTATTACCTCATATACCGGAAGAGCATGATAAGACAGTAGTAGAAAATCTTCGTGATGCAGTCCGCCCAGGTGGAATTGTTGCTTTAGAAGCTCGGAACCAACTCTTTGGAATGTTTACATTAAACCGATACTCATATGATCTTTTTTTAAAAGAATTGATAAAGCCTGAGGTAATCAAGGATCGTTTAAAAGGCAACGGCGAAAAAATGGATCAGGTTGTTGAGCAAATGAAAGAAAGATTCAGAATGGATATTCCGGCTATTCGTAAAGGTAAAGCTGGAGAACCTGGCTACGACGAAGTGTTGTCAAGAACACATAACCCCTTTGTACTAAAACAACAATTTGAAGATGCCGGATTGAAAAATGTAAAAACGCTTTTCTATCACTATCATTGTGTGCCTCCTATGTTTGCATCTCTATTGGGGGATGACTTTATACCACAAAGCATAGAAATGGAAAACCCTGCAGATTGGAGAGGACATTTTATGGCTTCGGCATTTTACATGATTGGTACAAAAGCATAATGAATTACAAAATACTTCCTTTTTCTGAAATAGTAGACAGTTCTCAGACGAAAGTCTTTTTTCAAAATCTTCTAACTGCAACATGGCTCCGTCCAGAGAGAGCACTCATGGATGCATACATGCTGTCTGTATTCAATCACTTTATCGAAATAAGGGAAGGGCAAAGAACGCTTGACTGGGGGTGCACAGATGGCAGTCTTTCTTTTGTACTTTTTGGAGGTGAGTTCAATTTCAGCTATGATGACTATGTTGAAGTAGAATGGCAAAAAAGATTGACTGAAATTTCTGCCGGCATTAATGTTGACTTTTTTGATGTACAAAAAGAGTTAGTCATTAATCCCGTTGCAATACCTGCCACACGTAATTTTTCTCATGGAATTTCTTGGAAAGAGTCACATATAAGTAAAGCCTCCAGATTCAATATTCATGAATCATTATTGTCACAAAACTTTGATGAAAAAATTCCTTATCCGGAAAACTATTTCAATTCAGTTCTTGCAAGCAATTTATTCTGGATAGAACCCAAATCATTACTTCGGAAGGTGATTTCAGATATTGTTTCTGTTACTGTTCAGAGCGGAACAGTTCTTTCTATTTTCCCAAAAAAAGATGCCCCTGAACCATTGTCGCATCAACTTAAAGGGGCAGATGAAAATTGGATTAAAAAAATCGATAGAGGTATTGGCGACAACCTTTTGCAAAACGCTATCTCCCTGGAAGAGGCAAATGAGCTATTCGGTTCATGTGGGTTGAAAATTAAAACAGTGGTCGAATTCTGCCCTTCTCTAATCTCTACCATTTATCAAATTGGTTTCAGGCCAATGTTTCCGGTTTTCATGAATATGTATGAGAAAGTAAAAATGGCCTCACCAGAAAAATTCATCGAATTTAAAAAACACTGGATCGACACCGTATCCGATTTTATGCTTCCACTTTGCGAAAACGACTGGATGGCAAAAATGAAAATGCCATATACATGGTATTTCTTTGAACTTGAAAAAGCTGTATAATGGATGCAAGGCCAATGTTTCGTTCACTACTTTCGGCTTTATGGCTTCGCCCTGAAAGTGCGATGTGGTATGGGCATATGCTCACGCTCGCAAAAAAATATCTTGGCAATTTTGAGACGCCATCACTTGATTTTGGATGCATGGATGGTGTGAATAGTTTCATATTACTAGACGGCCAATTTGATGAAGCATTCGATGTATATAATGAAGTGCAATGGGATGCCCAATCTCATAAACGAGCTACATTGAAAAATGATTATTTTGATACTTTCAATGAAGACGAATCCATACAGATCGTAAAACAACCCTCACATATTTTTGACTTGGGTATCGATTGGAAAGATTCTCATATCAGTAAATGTAAACGATTAGGTCTTTATCGCACTTTACAAAAAATTGATGTTGAAAATCCAAAATTTGAAGCTGCGGATAATACCTTTTCAACTATCTGGGCGCCCAATATTTACTGGATGAGGAATCTTGATGCTGTGATTGCAGAATTATCTCGCGTATTGAAAAAAGATGGTAAAATAATCACAATAGGTCCAGGGGCTATGCAAACAGAATACATGTTTTATAAATATGCAAATGCTGAAAATGAGGTATGGCTAAGAAACCTCGATCGTGGCAGATACGAAAATTCTCTTGCATCAGGGAGAAATTTTGAGGCTTGGCAAGAACTGTTTGGAGCCAAAGGCCTTCATATCGAAAATCATGAAGGGTTTATACCTGAGATCGTGGCCAAAACATATGATATCGGATTCAGGCCTATGTTTCCTGTTTTCATGAATATGTTCGAAACTTTAAAAGAACATGCTCCGGAAGACCTTGCTGAATTAAAAAGGCACTGGGTGAGTACAGTATATGATCTAGGTGAACCTCTTTGTAATACCGACTGGATAGATAGAAAATATCCGAATGTAGAAAAAGCCTGGTTTATTTTTGAATTAAAGAAGAAGTAATATGTCGCGAATTGCTGGATTAACTGGTTTACAGTCAAGTAATGAATTGCTAGAAAAAATATTGAAATCTGTAAAAACAGATGATAACTGGAGTAGTAAAACGATTATAAACAGCAATAGTTATCTTGGGATCATTTCTCAGGATACCGCAGCTTGTTGTAAATCCGAAGATATAAGTGTAGTTGTAGATGGGTTTGTTTATAATTATAAACCAACAAGCTCTGAAAATATAGCCGAATATATTGCCCACCAATTCAGAAAGTTGGGTTTCGAAAAAACAATCTGTGAATTGAATGGCGATTTTGTTATTGCCTTATACGATAATATTGAAAAAACGCTTTGGATTGCAAGAGATAGAGTCGGCGTAAAGCCCCTTTATTACGCAAAAACAAATGATTCTTTTGTTTTTGCTTCGCGATTAAAATCAATCATTGATACAAAATGGGTAACATCAGAACCTGATCCTGCATTTGTTGGAAGATTTGCAGGCGGTCATTATCGTTATATTGACAATATTCCCGGTAGTTCTCCCTATAAAGAAATACAACAACTTCCTGCAGCCCATATTCTCCGTTTAAAGGATAATGAAATCAAAGTATGGCCTTTCTGGAAATTAGAGCAAACAGAAAATTTTCAAAAAACAGAAAATGAACTTGCAGAAGAATACCGGGCACTACTTTCAGATGCCGTAAATATCAGATTTACCACCGCTCATAAACCTGCATTTACTCTGTCGGGAGGGATGGATTCATCATCTGTACTTGCTTCGGCTGTTAAACAAACCGGGAATAAGCAACATGCATTTTCGTCTGTTTATGTTGATAAGACCTATGATGAATCGGATGAAATTGCCTCAATGCTGAATTCTTCTGTGGAGGAATGGCATAAAGTGGTATTGGATAACAAACCTGATGTTTTTGCGAATGTTAGAAAAATGATTGCAGTAAACGACGAGCCGATTGCTACAGCTACATGGCTGTCTCATTTTCTATTATGTGATGAAGTAAAAAAGCAGGGATTTGGAAGCCTATTTGGGGGATTGGGCGGGGATGAATTGAATGCAGGTGAATATGAATATTTTTTCTTTCATTTTGCAGATATTATCAAATCTGGAAAAAAAGAAGTGTTCTTACACGAAGTTGAGAAATGGGCTGAATATCATGATCATCCGGTATTCAAAAAAAATCTTGTGATAGCGGAAGAAAGTGTGACAAGGATGGCAGATCTTACACAAGCGGGCATTTGTTTACCCGATCTGAAAAGAATGCACAAATATGCAGGAACCGTGAATGCAGATTATTTCAACTTTGCTGCCTTTACGCCTGAAATGATACATCCGTTTAATTCATATTTAAAGAACCGGACGTATCAGGATATCTTTTTTGAAACAGCGCCCTGCTGTCTAAGGGCCGAAGACAGACAAACACTTGCTTTCGGGTTACATAATTATGTTCCTTTCTTTGATTACCGTTTATTAGAGTTTATGTTTAAAGTGCCGGGAGAACTCAAGATCAGAAATGGAGTAACAAAAATTTTATTAAGAGAAGCTATGAAAGGAGTACTGCCTGAGGAAACCAGAAGCCGTATTAAGAAAACCGGGTGGAATGCACCTGCACATATGTGGTTTTCTGGTAAAGGTCTGGAAGAGCTTACAGATATGGTGCATTCTCAACAATTCCGCAATAGAGGTATTTATAATATAGTAGAGGTTGATAAAATAATCAGCGAACACGAAGAAATTGTGAGAACGGGTGTTGTTAAAGAAAATCATATGATGTTTTTATGGCAATTAGTTAACCTTGAATTGTGGATGCAATCGATATGATTATAACTAATAAGATTGAAAACTTCGGCATATTAAAAAAAAGAAAAACCAGTAACGCTGGGTTACAATTTTTATATAAAAGATTAGCTTCAGCAATACGCAGGAATCAGGATGGCGAAGGAAACGAAACAGTTCTAAGTAGTACGGATATCCTTGCTTATATACCGCCTTCAGAGGTGAATGACAGTTACGATAGTTTATATGGTAAGTATATTTCCAAAATAGATGAAAAGGAACTATCACTTTGTATTGATGGTTTTTTTAAGGACTTTGATGACTATGCTCAAAAAAAACGGATATCATTAGTGCGATCATATTTTTATGCATTTTTTATCAATGGATATTGCCAATTGATTGAACATTTTGCTAGTCTAGATTCTCAAGAATCTAGACTAGTTTGTGTTGGTTCTGCAAGAGAAGATGAAATGAAATTGGCTTCTGCTTATTTTAGTAATAATCATTATCCTATTACACAGATAAAATCAATCGCCGATACTATTCTTACCACTGCTGGTAGATACATTAAAGCGAGAAGGCGAAAAAAAGAGATCTATGTTAAAGGATTGGCTATGTCTTTTTCGAATGCATTAAATACTGAAAGCCCACAACTTAAGCAGAAAGCAATTGTGATAAGTATTTTGGAAGAAAGAAGGTTTGCTAGAATCGCAGGATTGCAGGCAGCACTTGCCGAAAAGGGATATGAAGTATTGCTTTATTCCGCATTTCCGAAAGGTGAAACCATTCGGGGATTGAAAAAATTTCCTGAATTGTACAAATGTTTAATACGTGATAGCAGTTTTTTGACAAAACCGGATGCAATGAAAATCCTTAAAAAGGATAGGAAGCTATATTCGAAATTTTGCAAAAATATTCAAAAATGTGGTAAACTTTATTTGTATAAATACAAGGGGGTACCTGTATTTGAGATTTTGTGGGAAGATATTTCTAATATGATTGTGCACCGGGGCATGCAGGCGTCATTGAATAAACACCTTATTGAAAGGTGTTTTTCAGATTATGATGTTCAAGCATTCATTGGTATGGATAATAGTGCTGCAACAGCCATGTGGTTTGAGGCGTGCAAAATTAAAAAAATACCACACTTTTATTACTACTACAATGCTGCGATTTCACCTGTTGTATACAGATTGTTAGCGGATTCCTACAAACCAACTGCTTGGATCTTTGGAGGAGAGCGGCAAAAGAAATTATTTCAGGCATTTAATTCTGACACGTCGGAATTAAGAGTTGTAGGGGATATTTTTGCTGATGCAATTGTAAAATGCGATAAAGCTGCTATTAGGAATAAAATCAGGGAATCTATAAAAGTATCTGCTGATCAGAAAATTGTTGTACTGATTTCATCTTATATTATTGCAGACTTAACAGAACAAAGAAAAGAACAGCTTTTTACTTCCGCGTACAATGCCTGTAATGAATTGGGGTGTCGCCTTATTGTAAAAGCTCATCCAAATGAAAGCTTAGAAAAGCTGAAAAAAGAAATGACTAGTTGGGGTATTCATGATGTCCCTGTTTTGTACACAGAAAACATACGTGATGTTTTCTTGGCCTCAGATCTCGTTTATATGTATTTTAGTGAAGCTGCACAACAGGCTATGCTAGTCGGAATACCTGTTATCTCTGCCATTCCGGATGAAATGGTACAGCCGCTGAATAAGCATTGGGATTATTATTCAAACAATGCTGTAGCGCATGTTACATTAGGTACAAATGTAACTGCCGAAATACGGCGATATATTTTTGAAGGCGCTGATCGTACCAAACTTATAAATGCAGGTTTTACATATGTACAGAATTTTCTCGGAATGAATGACGGAAAGAACGCCAATCGATTTGCGGAAAATATTTTATCATTTATCGAAACAAGTAAGCGAAAAATTTAAAAGCCTTTTTAAAGTTCAATTTCTCTATGAAAATAATTTATAAACTCGTTGAACTTTTAACAAGCCGACAGAAAAAGCGAATCATTATACTTTTCATTCTTATGATTGGGGGTATGATTTTCGAAACACTTGGGGTAGGTCTGATCATTCCTGTTTTTACCGTTCTTACCAAAACAGACAGTTCAACTCAGTCACCCTACCTAGCTTATTTTTACAGTTTTTTTGATAATCCAACACCCGGAAAAGTAATCAGTGTTGCAATGGTGCTGATGGTAATAATTTACCTCATAAAAAATATTTATCTCGGTTTACTGGCCTGGGCGCAGTACCGGTTTGCTAATTCATTACAGGTGTATCTTTCTCAAAAGTTATTTACAATTTATCTTTACCAGCCTTATACCTTTCACCTGCAAAGAAATTCTGCACAGCTGGTACGGAATGTATTAACAGAAGTAAGCCAATACCAAGCTGCCATTGGACAGATTATGACACTAGCTTCGGAAATACTTGTCATTACTGGCATTACAGCGCTTCTAGTATCTTCTGAACCTGTGGGGGCTATTGTAGTATTCATCACTTTATCAGGTGCAGCCTGGGCTTTTAATCGGCTCACTAAAAGAAAAGTAGTAAAATGGGGTGAAGAGCGCTTATACCATGATGGGCAAACTAATCAACATCTGATGCAAGGGCTTTCTGGTGTAAAAGATGTAAAAGTATTTGGACGGGAAAAAGAATTCTTGAAAATATTTTATAAGCATCAGACCAAAAGAGCCAAACTAAACCGTTTGTATGCGATCATTTCCAATCTGCCCAAATTATGGCTTGAGTTTTTGGGTATGCTTGGATTAGCCTTATTGGTTATAATCATGATCGCCCAAAATAAACCCATTGAAAGTATTGTGCCGACACTAAGTTTATTTGCAGTTGCATCTTTCCGTTTAATGCCATCTGTCAATAAAATATTGAATGCTTTTCAGGGTTTAAGTTATACTAAAGCATCCATTGAAATGATTTACGATGAGCTAAATGTCAATATTCCTACAGAACATTTTATTGATCTTAATAAAGCCAATTATACCCTTAAAAAGGAGATTAGAATTGAGAACCTCACCTTTTATTATCCAGCTACAAAACAAGCGGCGCTTAAGAACTGTACATTTACGATACCTGTAGGGCAATCTGTGGGAATAATCGGATCTTCAGGATCAGGAAAAAGTACACTTATAGATATTATAATGGGGTTACTTCAGCCCGAAAGTGGAAGAGTTCTGATTGACGAAAATGATATCAATCAGTCCTTTAGCAGCCTTAGAGGTTGGCAGAATCAGATTGGCTATGTAAATCAAAGTATTTATTTAACAGACGATACACTCAGGAAAAATGTTGCCTTTGGGATAAATGAAAAAAATATTGATGATGAGGCTATCGAACGGGCAATAAAGGCGGCTCAGTTAGATGAATTTATTAATAGTTTGCCCGATAGATTGGATACAATGGTCGGAGAAAGGGGAGTAAGGCTATCCGGAGGACAAAGGCAAAGAATAGGTATTGCCAGAGCTCTCTATCATAATCCACCGGTACTTGTGCTAGATGAGGCAACAAGTGCTTTGGATCAACTCACCGAACAAGGGGTAATGGAGTCAGTTAAATTACTCAAAGGAAAAACAATTATCATTGTGGCACATAGATACTCTACAATAGAGCATTGTGATTGGATAATAAAATTAAGTCACGGCAAATTAATTGAAGAAGGATTGCCGAAAGATCTGCTACCACGAAAACAAATCCAATCTTAAATAGTATGATTCAATTTTTTAAAAAGGAGTTTATTAAATTTATTTTCTCAGGAACAAATGCCTCATTTGTTCGCAGATTTGGATGGTTTAATAGAGTATATCTTAAATATCCAATATTGCTTAAGTTAACCGAAAGAAATACCATTCAATTATTAAGCACTGATGATGGTAATACGCAGGTGGCCTTGGAGATAAGCAAAAAAATTAGAATCCACCGATATAGTAAAGGAATACGTTCCTTTCTGAACAGACTTGCTAAACAGTATTTTCTAGACACTATTGAATTCAGGGAGGGTGATACGGTAATAGATTGTGGGGCTAATATCGGCGAAGTCGGGCTTTGGTTTAAGCATTTACAAAAAAATATTGTGATTCATGCAATTGAACCAGAAACTGCAGAAGCTGATGCCTGTGACGCTAATATTTATAATGGGAAGACTCTAACCATACGTAAAGCATTGTGGAAAGAGGAGGGGCAATTATCATTCTATAGTAAGAATTCAAGTGGTGATAGCTCTTTGTTTGAGCAGGAAGGATTTGAGAAAAAAATTACAATCCAAACGACAACTTTAGAAAATCTTGTTAAGGATAAAAATATTCAGCATATCCGACTATTAAAACTGGAAGCGGAAGGAGCTGAGCCGGAGATATTAATAGGAGCTGAAAAAGTTTTGTCATTGATTGATTATATTGCGGTTGATTGTGGGCCAGAGAGAGGGCTTGCGGCAGAGCCTACATTTATACCTGTATATAATTATTTAACAGAAAGGGGCTACCAACTCGTTGATATTAAATTTGACAGGGTTGTTGCATTATTTAAACGGGAACACTCAAATAATTAATATCACTTTTTTCATCTAATATTTTAATTTTTATTATGGCGACTACAAGCTTTATAACCAGATGTAAGCAAATTTTAAAAGACTTTATTCACGATTCCTTTATGTCTCTTGATTTCAATCATGCAGTTAAAACACTGAAAGAAACAGAAATTGAACATAATAAGCGATTCGGGACTCAATTCAACGTCCCTTTTCAATTCAAAGGCAGAAGGCATTTTAGTACCATAGGACCTAGTCAGGTAATGAAGGAAATTACTAATCTCTATGAATTGATTAAAAAGGAAAATCCAAAAACTGTATTAGAAATAGGAACAGATAAAGGAGGCACTCTATACCTATGGTGTCAGGCTGCAGCTGAAGACGCTACCATTGTTTCTATAGATTTATCAAGCCGAAGAAGGTATTCTCCACAGCGACGTGAATTATATGCTAAATTCATAAAAAGTGCTAAACAGAAATTACATTTCCTGCCATTCAGTTCACACGAACAATCAACTGTTGAAAAAGCAAGTGCCATCTTTGGCGGAAAAAAAATCGACTACCTGTTTATTGATGGCGATCACACTTACGAAGGTGTAAAAAGTGATTATATCATGTTCTCTCCTTTGGTAAAAGAAGGCGGACTGATTGCATTTCATGATATCAAAACCGTTAGGCCGGATTGTGGTGTAAGAGAGGTATGGGAAGAAGTTACCAAAGACATGGATAAAGCCAACTATTGGGAGTATGCAGAAAATGATTATGGCCCACTTGGAGCAGGAATAGGAGTGATTAGAAAAAAATAGTGCAACTAAGTATAAATAAGCAATGAGAAAATTAAAAAACGCCTATTTAATGATTTCAGGTATACTGATTCATATCATACGGGCGCCTAAATCGCTTTTTTCTGTTTTTTCTGAAATAGGATATTATTGGAAAACAAAGCGGGCATTTAAAAATGCGGATACTGAGAATCAGAAATATGAAAGTCTTCCTATTTTTTTTCAAAGAAGGGAAAGTACGTTCGACCGGCATTATGTATACCAGGCTTATTGGGCTTCGTCTCTGATAAAGGCTAATCTCAGTAATATTGAATATCACACCGATATTTCTTCCAATGTTAGTTATGTAGTACAATTGGCTGCTTTTGTACCTATTCACTTTATTGAGTACAATCCACCTAAAATGGAATTGCAGGGTATTACGCTTGTTAAAGGAGATTTATTAAATCTGCCATTTGAAGATTCTACGGTTAAATCTATTTCCTGTATGCATGTGCTAGAACATATTGGCCTGGGTCGTTATGGGGATCCAATTGACCCCATGGGAATGAAAAAAGCCTGTCATGAACTGACTCGTATTCTTGCTAAAGGCGGAGAACTTTTGGTTTCTTTTCCGGTAGGTAAACCCAAAGTGGTATTCAATGCACACAGGGTATTGCATCCGGTTAACATCATGGAGTATTTCCCCGGACTTACTTTGAAAACTTTTGGTTTGGTTGGAGATCAGGGGGGATTGAGGCTTGATAGTAAACCAGAAGACGCAATAGGTATGAATTTTGCCTGCGGAATGTATTGTTTCACAAAAGTATAATCTTGTACCCGAATATTTTATGGAATATCCTTTAGTTTCCATTGCAGTTATTAGTTTTAACAGACTTCACTATTTAAAAGCTACGCTTGAATCTGCACGGGAATGCATACAATACCCAAATATCGAATGGATCGTGAGCGACAATAGTTCGAAAGAACCAGGATTGCGTGAGTACATAGAGGGATTGGATTGGGTGCAGGTTAAGATCTTTGGCGACCAGACACATGCCGACGCAATGAATGAAATAGTTCAGATTGCAAAAGGGGATTATATTTTTATATGGCCAGAAGATGTGCAGTTCGTAGTAAAAGGCGACTGGCTGAAAGATGTAGTTGAATTACTTGATAATCACAGAGAGGTAGGCAGTATTGGCCTTAATTTCTTGCGAAGAAAAACATATCGCACTTTACTAACCTACAGAAAATGGTTGCAATTCAAAATGATAGCGGCAGAGCTACGTTATTTCAAAAATAAATTCCGCTTATCAAAAACCATTGTTTCATCAAGAGGGTTTAAGGCGTTCACACTTGGTTTCATATGGCCAGGTATTTGTGGATCGGGAATCCCGTCGGTAGCTAGAACACAAGTTTGGAGAGAAATGGGCCCATGGAAATCTACTAAAACAGCCACTACAGCGAATATTATTGATTCTTCACTGGGCTCAGAGGAAGATATGGTCAAGCGGTTTTATAAAAAAGGAATTCCTCTGCAACAGGCTTGTCTTTATATTTCAGTAGCCGCAGATATTATTAATGATTCAATGGGTGCAAAAGCAAAAGTTCGCAAAGGTTTCAGGTATGGAAACTATACCGCTCCCCCTAACGGGCACTTTTATTATGAATTAATAGACCTAGATAAAATAACATCTAATGTTGATTACCCTATTGCTTTTGAAGATATTATTACCCCTATTTCTTTTGAATTGCCTTTAGATAAGAATGGAGATATGCTAAAAGCAGCTATTAATATGACAGTAAAAACACAACTTCCCTGATCAGCCACATATATGCTAATTTATAACAATGATTTTTCAGACATAAAATTGCTTTTTGTTTATAAAAACAATTCTCAAGATCCTACTCAGAAATCGCTAATAAAGTCTTTCCCAAGATTTCTAAAGGGATTCCAAACTTTTTGTTTTAATCCTCAGGAAAGAAAACGTTTTGATCCTGAGAACATGAATGTATCAAGTCGGTTTATTGAAACTGTTTCTAATTATAAGCCTACACATATTTTTATGTGGCTAGTTTATCTTAATCCTGAAGAGATACAGTGGTGTAAGAAAAAAGGGATCAAAATGATTGCTGCTATAAATGGGTTTGCTTCTTTTTCAACGGGCCTTTTTAAAAGCAGAGAACTTTATATAAAGTCACTTCAGCTTCTGGATATTTTTTTTATACCTCATGAACCTCATATAGCTAAAATGAGATCTTTAGGCATAAACGCGATTGAATTGCCATTTAGTTTTGATCCAAGTACTTTCAGACGATTACCTATAATCAGGCTTAGTCAATGTTATCTGAATAAGTTTTTTTTCGTTGGCAACTTTGGTGACGGTTCTGAGCAAAGTCATTACAGGATTGATATGCTTAAGCATGTTGCTCAATCTGGGAAACTGCTTACTGTTTCCGACATTGAAATAGAACATCAAAACATAAGGCATAGTATACCTATACCTTATGAAAGTGTGTTAAATATTCTTGCTAATCTGTCAAAATTCCTTATTTGCTCAGATTTTTTCCCGAATCTTAATGAGTACAACGGATTAAACGAATCAGAAGTAACCGATTATGATGATGACTATAAATATGCTATTCGTCCAAGGGTTTATACAATGATTGGTGCAGGATCACCTGTTATCATTGAACGTCATCAACAACTACAACGATTTTTTCAAGATGAGAAACATTTAATTATGTGGTCAGGTTATGATGAGCTTACAGACAAGCTTTCCTATTATGATGCAAATCACGCGGCATATAGCCGAATTGCAAAAGAGGCAATGGACTATGTAAAAAAGTTTCATACAACCGATAACCGGATACAGAATATAGTATTACCGGCTTTAAAAAATATTAAATAAAATACGATCTATAAAATATGAGTCAGGATAAAAATTGAAAAAATATCATAACGAAGATTGTTACTCAACTAGAAATTAGATTTTTTTCTGTGATTGTGAAGTGGATATAGTAGTAGATATTGGGGAATAAAAATGCAGTTTCAAATTAATGTTTTGGCTTTCCTAAAACCAAGGCAAAAAAATGAATCACTTTAAATATTGGCGAGGAAGCCAAAGCAGATCTGTATGCCTCGATTTACGAAACAGGTCTCGAAGATAACTTCTCGGATGTTGTAATCTGTACAGAAGTTTTTGAACACCTCGAGCATCCTCTATTTACCATGCAAGAAATTCTTCGGATACTTAAATCAGGCGGAACATTTATAGGTTCAACCCCTTTCTTATTTAAGGTACATGGCGATCCTGATGATTATTTCCGCGATATACAGAATTAGCTCTTAGGCGAGTTTTCATGAATAAGTTCAGCGAAGTGGAACTTTATCCAATGGGTGGCGGTTTAGGAACAGTTGGTATGTTAATCACGCAGTTTACCAACGTCTTTAAATATCGTCTGCTTAAATATACTTCAATACTTATTGCAAAATGGATGGTTGTGGTCGATTAAAAAATGGGATACGAAAGAAAAGATGCGCTTAAAACAGTATATTTGGAGATGTAGATTGTAAAATTCTTCTTACATCCAAAAGGATAGCTTAAACAATAAGCCTACCATAGATTAATATCCTTAGAAAATCTGATTTATATAGCTATTGGATAGCTGAAAGATTTAGACTTTTTAAAATCCGTAAAACCCTGACTTTTTGAAATTTGTTTATCCATGATAAATCTGCAAAATGTAAGAATAGATTACTGTCTGCTTTTCTACAGAATTTCATAAAGATTTTTTTTTTAAAATTAAGGTCTCAAATACCTATTTCAACAAAAAGAGTTTGTGAATGTCAAATGACTCATTTTGGTATGATTGTGATAAAAAAAAATCAAAGCAATTGTAATAGTCTTTGTAGTGTCATCAGTTTCAATCTAAGCGTATAAAATCTGAGGCTTCTTAATAGTATATGATAAAATTTAGATTGAATACACTTCAGTTGTTGTAGGTAAAATCAACATTGTGCCAAATGTCCTTATAGAAACTAGTTCTTTTATAAATGTTCATGTTCCTAAAAGTTTATTAACCTGAGAAAAAAGAGTGGTCGCAGATGATTTGGGTGTTCATTACAGGATACCTCCTGATTTGCGTAATTTGAACTATGAAAAATTTTAGGAACAATGTAAAGCAAAGATCACTGTTTGCGATGATTATAAGTCTAACAATACAGAGTAACTAGATATTGGTAGTAGAACAAAACGGCTTTTCAAGCTAGATTTTATTCAAGAAATTTTACACGGTAAAGTAGTCAAATCAGTCGAAAATAATCATGAAAATAGCGATGCATAAGTATAACAAATCATTAAGTAAGTTATCATACCGAAGACTTATAACGAATAGGAAATTACAGATATTTCTTTAAGTATTTCTGAGCTGACGGTGAAGTATATCTTAACAGAACAAATGTTACCGAAAATATTATATTAATCTACAAAACATAAAACACTATTTTTATATAGTAAAAGTGGTTTTAATGTATTTGAGAATATAAAAAACATTACATGGATGGCGAGAAGAAAATAAGAGTTGGGTTATTAATTGATTCAAATGATATACCTTTTTGGGCATATGAAATGATAAATGAACTTGAGAAGAGTAGTTATGCATTAGTGGTCTTACTTATAATTAAGGAAAAACCAAATACTGGCATTCAAAAAAAATCATTTTTAAAAAAAATTAATTATTTGTTTTATGTTATTTATAGAAAACTTGATGATATAGTGTTTGGAAAATCAGAAATGCTTTCTCGTCAAAATATTTCAAATATAAAAAAAATCCAAACGGTTCGTGTTAAACCGAAAACTCAGGGTATTTATGAGATAATTGAAGAAAATGATATACAGCAGATTCAATACTATAATACTGATATTTTAATAAGGATTGGGTTCGGGTTATTGAAAGGGGAAATTCTGAGAATTCCAAAATATGGAGTTTGGTCTTTGCATCATGGTGATAACAAGACAAATCGAGGTGGCCCTCCTGGGATGTGGGAGTTGATTGAGAAAAGAAGTTCGATTGGGATGGTTTTGCAAATAATTTCAGATAAGATTGACGCGGGTATTGTCATTGATGAGACTTCTTCTTCGGTTGACCCGCTTAGCCTTAACAGGACATTAAACGCTCATTATGCAAAATCTGGAGCTTTGATTTTGAGAAATATAGAATTCCTTTTCAAATTTGGTTTTGAGGTATTCTCTGAAAAAATAAATGTCAAGAACCGCGAAATACAGATTTATTCTAATAAATTTTATAAAAGTCCAAAGAATAGTGAATTTATTTCATTTTTCGTCCGATTTATAAGTTCACTTATAATTAACCGGATCAAGTATTACTTGTTCATCGAGCAATGGTTTTTGTATTACAAGTTCTCGAGAACAACAGATTTCAATTTTCAACTATACTCGTTTAAGAAACTCATCCCACCTAAAGATAGATTTTGGGCTGATCCGTTTATCGTAGAACGAAATGAAAAATATTATATTTTTCTAGAAGAATTTATTTATAAAACAAATAAAGCACACATCTCAATGGCTGTATTGGAAAAAAATGGTTTTTTAAATCCACCCCAGCCTATTTTGGAAACTAATTATCATTTATCATATCCGTACATCTTTATAGACGATGATGATAAGATTTATATGATTCCTGAAAGTTCATCTATTCGAAAAATTGACTTATATACCACTTTAGAATTCCCATATCAATGGACACATGTAAAAACATTGTTTAATGACATTTCAGCAGTAGATTCTACTATCATTCGTTACCGGAATAAATATTGGCTTTTTACAAACATAAGGGCAAACAGGAATTGTTCTTCGAGTGACGAATTACATCTTTTTTTTGCAAATGATCTTTTGGGAGAATGGCATAATCATCCTATGAATCCGATAGTTTCAGATGTAAGAAAGTCAAGGCCTGCAGGGCGGATTTTTAATATTAATAATACTTTATACAGACCAACACAGGATTGTAGTGTAAGGTATGGGTATGGTTTTAAAATAGCACAAATATTAGAACTTTCTGAAACTAGATATTCAGAAAAAATTATCGAAGACATAAGCCCAAGTTGGGATAACATTATAGCAACCCACACTTTTAATTTCAGTTCTAAACTTACAATAATTGATGGTCTTAAAAGACGCTATAAATATTGAAAATGATTATAGTTAAATTTTTCTTCTTTTTAATTGGGTTATTACGGGGCTTTCGCAATGCATACAAATCTATTGGTAAGTCGAGAGTTATTTATAGTATTATCAGCGAAAACAGTTTTGGGCATAAAGTGACACAGCTAGATTATTTAGCTCGCATGTATAAAAATGAAAGAGTAAAACTTTTTGTGGTTGTTGACGATAAAGAGGTTAATAGTTACTTATTTGAATTGTATTGTTATTACTTTGAATATAATTATATAATGACGTTTTCTTCTCGATACAAACTTAGTAGAAAAGCTTCGGGTGCTGAGAAAATGGGCATTGTAAGAGGTATCATCATATTTTCCACTTTTACAAAAGAGAACTTTTTAATACCCTGTGCAATTTCTCTTTATCGAGTGCTAAATCCTTTTGAAATTAAAATGTCAGTATATGATTTTAATAAAAGTATCCTTACGAAGTATGAAACTTTTTATTCCCATCAAATATTGCTTGATTTGATTCAGCTTGAAAAATTTGGACTAGATAAGAAAAACATAAATATTGTACAAGAATTTATTTATGCGAAAACAAACAACAAAGGAAAGATTGTAAGTTTTCTTTTTCGAAACGATGCTCATAAGCATGTGAATAAACATGATCAATTGAGAGATTCTGGGATGATTGAAAATTATAAAAAGTCTATTGATTTACTTGTTGCGAAGGGATATAACATATTAATCGATGGAGTAGATTTTAATGATGACTTTTTTTCGTGTAGTAATGTCATAAATATCAGATCAACTTCATTTGATAAGAAGTTACTCAATATTTTTATGCTTACAATGTCTGAATTTTTAGTATGTCAGCATTCTGGACCACTTCATTTAGCAAATATTGCTCGTGTACCTTTAGTAATTTCTGATTTTCTTCCTTTATGGCAAGGGTCATGTGGTAAGAATGATATTTTCGTACCTAAAAAATTTTATAAACAAAATACGTTAATCTCTCTACGGGATATATTTACTTCTTACGAGCCTCTTTTTTTTGGCGCATATGATCAGTATCCTGACATTGAAATTAAACCTAGCGATCCTGAAGAAATTTATGAAGCAGTGGCTGAAATGGAAGGGGTTATATCAGGGCGGGATGAACATTTTCCAGAAATTAAGCAAAAGCTTCTTGAAGAATATCATAAATATGTTCCTGCACATAGTTTACATGCTTATCGCGGAAACAGAATTTCTTATCATTTATTAAAAAGAGAATTTTCATGAAAAGAGCAATCGTAACAGGTGGCCTAGGGTTTATTGGTAGTCATCTTGTTGAAGAACTGGTTGAAAATGGGTATCACGTAATTGTTATTGATAACCTTGCCACAGGAAGAAAAGAAAATGTAGCTAGTGTTATATCAAAAATTGAAATAGTTGAGAACAGCTTGGATTCTCAAGAAATATTAGAGAATATTTTTCAAGAAGGCGACCTTGTTTTTCACCTGGCGGCATTGGCTGATATAGTGCCAAGTATTGAAAACCCTGATAAATATTTCGATGCAAATGTAGTTGGAACTTATAATGTAGTTCGTGCGGCTGTAGAAAAAAGAGTTAAAAAACTGATATATGCGGCTTCTTCATCTTGTTATGGTATTCCTGATACCTATCCAACAATTGAAACAGAAACAATAGATCCGAAATACCCTTATGCGCTCACTAAATATTTGGGCGAAACTATCTGTAAGCATTGGGCAGATGTTTATAAACTCCCGGTTATTTCAACTAGATTTTTTAATGTATATGGACCAAGGGCTAGAACAAAAGGTAGTTATGGAGCTGTATTTGGTGTATTCATAGCACAATATATTAATAATGCACCATTGACAATCGTTGGGGATGGAAGTCAAAAAAGAGATTTTACTTATGTTACAGATGTAAGTCGCGGGTTGGTTTTGGCTGGTGAATCAAACGTTATATCCGGAATTTATAATTTATCTTCTGGCAACCCTGTTTCAGTAAAATATATTGCAGACTTAATAGGGACAAATCAAGTTTTTATTCCTAAAAGACCGGGTGAGCCAGACATTACACATGGAAATAATACTAAGTTTAAAGAAACATTTAATTGGGAGCCAAGAGTATCAATTGAAGAAGGAGTCAAAAAACTCTTAGCAGATCTTACTTGGGCTAAAGATGCTCCCGTATGGACACCCGAATCTATTTCTAAAGCTACAGAGGCGTGGTTTAAATATTTATCATAAATATGCGTAATAAAATTATAACAGATACAGATCAGATTAAAGAACTACATGGTAATCTGGTAATGTGCCATGGAGTATTTGATTTATTTCACATTGGTCATCTAGATTATATAAATGAAGCAAAAAAAATTGGATTACCACTTGTTGTCACATTAACAGCTGACAAATTTGTAAATAAAGGACCAGGTCGGCCAAGGTTTAAGGAAGCACAAAGGGCAAAAATGCTGGCTGCTATTGAAGCGGTGGATTATGTTTATATCAATAACGAGCCAGATGCAGTCTCTCTTATCAAAAAATTACGCCCTAAGTTTTATTGCAAAGGGAAAGATTATAAAGATCCGAAAACTGATGTCACAAATAAAATCGCTCAGGAAGAAGACGCAGTTATTTCTATTGGGGGTAAACTTTTAATTATTGATACAGACCTTGAAAGCTCATCAGAATTAATAAATCAACAGTTTTCCTCACTTACAGAAAATCAACAAAGTTATATAGGGAAGGCAAAAGAATCAGGAACAATAGCAGATGTAGTTGGGATATTAGATAAACTCTCAACAATAAAGGTATGTTTGATTGGAGAAATTATTCTTGATCGGTATGTGTTTTGTAACCCTGAAAATCTTTCATCCAAGAGTCCAACTGTTTCTGCTAAATTCCTTTATGAAGAAACCTACTTAGGTGGGGTACTCGCAGTTGCCAGAAATTTGTATGAATTAGGTATAAATGTTGAAGTATATACTTTAGTAGGTGAAGATCTTGAAAACACTAGTTTAGGTAATAAATTAAATGAGCTTGGTTTCCCTATATATAAGTTTGTAACGGAAAGCCCAACACCAATTAAAACCCGTTATATTAAGCCAGAAAAAAACCAACGTTTATTTGAACTTTTTGATATTAATACTAATAAAACGTATGTAGAAGATAAAACAGATATGATTCAGCATATCAAATCCAGGATTTCATCTTATAATGCGATTCTTGTAACTGACTTTGGTCATGGGTTATTTAATCCTCAGCTACTAGATTTCATGAAAGAATATTCACAAATAACTTATTTAAATGCGCAAACAAATAGTGAGAACTACGGGTTTAATCTAATTTCAAAATACAATAACCTCGCTTATTTCAGCATTGATGAAAGAGAAGCCAGACTAGCCTTGTCTGATCGTTTCTCTGATATTGATGTATTGGTAGATACTTTTGGACTAAATAACGGGAATAGTGCATTTTCAATTACTTTAGGTTCACGAGGTTCGGTTTACAGAACACGTGATGGTAGAAAAATATATTGCCCGGCATATTTTGATATGGGATTGGATGCAACTGGAGCTGGTGATTTGTACTTTGCATTTACTTCAGTTTTGACTTCTCTAAATACAGATCCTTATATGGTGTCCTTACTGGGAAACCTTTATGCAGGTTTAAAAACACGGATACAGGGTAATTCAGAGGTTGTGTCAAAGGCTTCACTTATAAAAACGATTACGGCCCTTTTTAAATAGTTAGCTATATGCAACAAATTATTATTCTCCATAAATTTAAATAGCTAAATGTTATCTTTTTTATTTAAAACAAAGCCTAAGCCTTTATTTGAAAGTGACTATACAGGCAAACGGGTGTCAATATTACGCGAGTTTAAAAAGCCTCCTTATGGAGGCGGGAATCAATTTATGCTTGCGCTTAAAAAAGGAATGGAAGACCTTGGTGTAATCGTTCTTAATAATAAAATTAGTAAGAACATTGACGCTTATATTTTTGATTCAAGTTGGCTTAAAAAGGATCTTTTAAAGAAGTTACGTAAGCTTGAAAATCCTTTAGTTGCTCATCGTATAGATGGACCAATACAACTTTATCGTGGTAGTGATAGTGCTGCTGATGATGAGATTTTTGAGTTAAACAAAGAATTTGCCACTGTGACTATTATACAGTCACAATTTACACTTGATAAATTATTAAGCCTGAGTTATAGCCCTAAAAATCCTGTTATTATATATAATAGCATTAATCCAGAAATTTTTTACCCTAAAGTAGGAATTAAAAGTCTTGATAATAAGATTAAAATTATTTCAGCTAGTTGGTCAGATAATCCCAAAAAAGGAGGATCTGTTTATAAATGGCTTGATGAAAATCTCGATTTTCAAAAAATTGATTACACTTTTGTTGGAAGAGTTAAACAGAACCTGAATAATATTAAGTTAGTTCCTCCCGTTGATTCTCAACGACTAGCCGATATGCTTCGAGATCATGACATTTATATCACAGCTAGTGAAAATGATCCATGTTCTAATTCATTGATCGAAGCACTTGCATGTGGACTTCCGGCTATTTACCGAAATTCAGGAGGTCATCCTGAGTTAGTTCAAAAAGCAGGTTTACCATTTGATACAGCTGAACAAATTCCTGAACAAATTGAAAAAATATGTAGGGACTACCAATCTTTTACCAATAACATTAAAATTAACTCAATTACCGATATCGCAGTACAATACTTGGATGCAATATTCAAAAAAGATAAATGATATTTATGCCACTTTTTAAAATTAAATAAGGAATATTTATGCAGACTGTAATAAAGTATATAGACAATCTTAAAAAAACACTTGATAATCTAGATGTTTCTTCAATTGAAAAAGTAGCGGCTACTTTTATAACTGCCAGAGATAATAGAAAAAAATTGATTTTTTTTGGTAATGGAGGAAGTGGTTCCACAGCCTCACATTTTGTGTGTGATTTGGCTAAAGGCTGCTCTTATAAGAAAGAGAAAAGGATTAAAGCAATTTGTCTTAACGATAATATCCCAACCCTGTTAGCTTACTCAAATGATGTTGGTTATGATATTGTTTTTTTAGAACAGTTAAAAAATTTACTTGAGCCAGGTGATGTAGTTATTGGTATTTCTGGAAGCGGAAATTCAAAAAATATAATTAACGCCATAGAATACGCAAATGAAAATGGCGCTATTACAATTGGTTTAACTGGTTTTGATGGTGGTAAATTAAAAGCGATTAGTACTATTTCGGTTAACGCAAATATTAACGATATGCAGATATCTGAAGATATACATGTTATTACCATGCATATTTTATATAAGCTTTTAGAATAATTTTTTGTTATCTATTAAATTTCGATAAATCGTCCATTAATGCATGTCTTTTAAAAAATCCAATCTCTTCTTTTTTTGTATACTCCTACTAATAATTTTTATTCCTTGGGAGTTTTTTTCACCGGGGAGATTTGAAGATCTTTCTGTTTACAAAGATTATCTTGTTCAGAATTTAAGGCACGATGAAACGATATTTAATGCACCGGCCTTTTTTTTCTTTCGAGAAATTTTTTTTCAACAGTGGCTTTTCTTCGTATATGACTTTTTTCAAGATGAAGATTTAACAATTAAAGTCGTATCAGCAATAACAATTTTAATTTTTTTTAAGGGATTAAAAGGTTCTGATACAGATTTTAGGGTCTATATTCTATTGATTTGCCCTCTAATGATTGATTTTTTTAATTCGCAATTAAGAAACTCATTAGCGGTTTCTATTTTCTTAGTTGCTGTAAGTCTTGAAAAGAGGTACATACGTTATTCTCTTTTTGCAATATGCATAGCTGTGCATCTTGGCTCATTACTTCTAATTGGAACTTTTTTTATTGTAGAAATTATATTTAAAGTCGTCAAAAATAAAACCCTTCAATTTTTAATTATTTCTCTTTATTGCATAGCCGCAGCATTTGGGGATCAATTGTTCTTTATATTAATTGATGATCCAAGAATTGATGTTTATTCTGGCCAAGGTAGGGGTGGCATGAGTCTTATCTACTTTATATGGTCACTTGTTTTTCTTTTAGCTGTTTTAATTCATAGGCGAAAGGATAATGCTAATAATACCTACATTAATTATGCATTAACTGCTTCTTTATTGGTTGTATTATGTTACTTTTCTGGCTCATACTATGGAAGATATTTAGCTATGTTTTTTCCGCTTATACTTTTGAGCATTGGCAAAATTCGATTTAATAACTGGATGTATTGGACAATGTTATTTTATTCTGGGTATACTTTTTTTATGAATTTTATTGTCTGAGGAATCATAATGCTGTAATTTTTTGTATGACAGATTTTATAAGTGTAATAATGGCGGCATATAATGCTGAGTTATACATTGAAGAAAGTATTCAGAGCATCTTAGAACAAATCTCAGTTAACTTTGAATTGATTGTTGTAAATGATGGATCTGTTGATCAAACTGAATCAATTATAAAAAAAATTGCTAAAAATGATGACCGTGTCATACTTATTAATCAAATTAATCAAGGGTTACCAAAGTCATTAAATAATGCACTTCGTATTGCTAAAGGAGATTACATAGCAAGGATGGATGCTGATGACATTGCTTTGCCTGACAGGTTATACACTCAACTTCAATTCCTTAAAAAAAATGATGATATTAATATTGTCGGATCGTATTTAATTGCTTTTGGAGATGGTAAGAAACGAATATGGAAGTTCCCGATTTGTAAATATGAGTGTGATGCCATGATGCTTTTTCGTAACCCACTTGCACATCCAGCTATTATGTTACGAAGATGTGTATTTGAGATGTCCGGAGTGTACGATGATAAATTTGCATATGATCAAGATTACGAATTATGGGCAAGGGCTTCTAGTGATCATGGAATTGCCAATATTCCTAAAGTTCTTTTGAAATATCGTATTCACGAAAGCCAAATGGGAGCCTTATATACAAAGAATAATAGGATTGAATCACAACAGAAAACTCAGTTATTTCTTTTAAGGAAATTAGACTTATTTCCAACTAAAGAACAACTTGATATTCACACATTAATTTCAAATGCATATAGGCTCGAATTTGATGCAAAAGTTGATACTGATTGTCTTCAGTATGCTGGTCAGTGGATAATAGAAATCTTTAAAAAAAATTCCAAATTAAAAAGGTATAATCAAGTAGCATTAAGAAACTCTTTATTACAAAATTTTTATTCGCTTTGTTTATATAGTTCTAACAATGGGATATTAGCGTATCAAATCTATCAGCGTTATCAAAGAGATTTAGGCATAAAAAGGGTTAATTTACTTCTTTTAATCTCCGGAATTTTTAGAATGGGACGAAAATCTCATTTGTTAATATATAATCAAATTAAGAAAGTGAAGTTATTCCTGCAGTAAAAGATGAATTTAGTTTATGTTAAAGAGGTTTTTATTAAGCAGTTATCAATATTATTTACGTTTTTTCGAGTACCAAAAATTACGCAAAGTCAAATTTGATAATAGGGTAGATGGTATTAAGGTCTTTACTGGCTTTCAGGATAAAAATAATGGGGGTGGATTAAAACTAAAAGATTTAAAGAAATTTGAATCAACTGATTTAAGGTACAATATTTTATATCTTGTGAGTAGTGCACTTCCTTTTAGTTATATGGAAATGATTAAAAAAGCTAAGCGAGCAGGTATAAAAATTGTATGGAATCAAAACGGAATTGGATTCCCAGCATGGGCTGGTAAAGAGTCAAATCGAATTAATCGATTGATGAAAAAAGGATTGATAAATGCTGACTTCATTATTTTTCAAAGTAAGTTTGCTGAGGAATCTGTTAATAAGAGAATCACTTCTACAAAGACAATCAAATCTAAAATAGTATATAATTGTATCAATACTTCATTATTTAATAAAAAGGAATATACTTCTTCTAAGCCGCGAATATTGGTAGCAGGGTCACATAATAATATTGAAAGAGTTACAATCGCAATTGAAATTTTCGAGATTCTTCATAAGAAGGGAATAGAATGTGAGTTAATTATTGCAGGGTTGATAAAAAAAAGATTTGAGTTAATTATTAAAAAAATTATCTCTGAAAAGAATCTTTCGAATTTTATTCAGATAACTGGGCAATATGGCAGATATGACGGAGCAACCATATTTTCAACTTGTGATATTTTATTACACCTTCAGCCTTTTGATAATTGCCCAACAGTGGTTGTAGAAGCAATGGCATCTGGATTAGTTATTGTAGGACCTAATAATGGTGGAATTCCAGAATTGGTTGGGTCTTCTTTGAGTAAATGTCTTGTCAATAATAAAACAACTTATGATAGCTATGATTGGGGGAGTCCAAAAGAATATGCTAAAAAGATTGTCGAAATTTTACCAGATCTGCCTAATTTGCAAATAATGAGTAGAATTCGAGCTGAAAACAACTTTGATTTATCTACATGGATTTCTTCACATGAGGAGATATTCAATGAATTAAAAATTTCTTTTATTAACTAATTCATATTTTAAAATTTACTAAATTGACATCAGAGCAGCAGATTAATTTTTTATCTGAAAGTGGCAAAATTTCCATTATTGGTTTAGGATACGTAGGTCTCCCATTAGCAATAGAATTTGGAAAACAATTTCGGACAGTTGGGTTCGACATAAATAGTAGTCGGATAGATGAACTTAAAGATGGGATAGACCATACTAAGGAAGTAGAGTCTTTTGATTTACTTAATACGCCTAAACTTTTATTTTCAGATAATGCTTCTGATATAGAAGATTCGGACTTTTACATAGTCACAGTGCCAACCCCTGTTGATGAATATAATAAAGCTGACCTTAGTCTTATTAAGAAGGCGACGGAAATGATAGCAAAATTTATTCGAAAAAATAATATTGTGATTTATGAGTCTACGGTTTTCCCAGGAGTAACTGAAGAGTTCTGTGTTCCAATAATAGAGAAAATTTCAGGCTTAAAACACAACGTAGATTTCTTTACTGGATACTCTCCAGAACGAATAAATCCCGGTGATAAGAAAAATAGGTTAACGACAATTCGGAAAATTACATCAGGATCTACCTCAGAAGCAGCTTTAAAAGTTGATGCTCTCTATAAAAAAATTATCACTGCTGGTACTTATTTAGCTAGTAGTATAAAAGTAGCGGAAGCGGCAAAAGTTATTGAGAATTCTCAAAGAGATATAAATATTGCTTTTGTAAATGAATTAGCTAAAATTTTTAACTTAATGGGGATTGATACTGAAGAAGTATTAGTTGCAGCTAGTACGAAATGGAATTTTCTTCCATTTCGTCCAGGTTTAGTTGGGGGGCATTGTATAAGTGTAGATCCTTATTATCTGGCCCAAAAAGCACAAACATTAGGCTATCATCCAGAAATCATTTTATCTGGAAGACGAATCAATGATGGAATGGGTCAGTACGTGGCCAATGAGTTAGTACGCATAATGATTGTACATGATAGACCCGTTAAAAACTCTAAGGTCTTAATACTTGGTCTAACATTTAAGGAAAATTGTCCAGATATAAGAAATACCAGAGTTAAAGACATATATGATTCCTTACTGAAATACAGTATTGATGTACATATTGCTGACCCACATGCAGATCCGTTAGAAGTAAAAAAAGAATACAATATCGATCTTTACTCTTGGGAAAAAATAAATAGTGCTGAAAAAATTATTAATGAAGGTTTTGATTCGTTACTATTAGCTGTATCACATGACATCTTCAATGATATCAATCCAGGATATCTAATGAAAAATAGTTGTATTGTTTACGATGTGAAGTCATTCTTCCCAAAAGATACTGTTCATGCCAGACTTTAAAAAAGTGATTCTTACAGGATCTGCAGGGTTTATAGGATATCATTTAACAAACTATTTACTAAATTGCGGATATCATGTTACCGGTATAGACTCTATAAATAATTATTATGATGTTTCCCTAAAGCTTGATAGACTCAAACAGCAGGGTATTCTAATTTCTGATGAAGTTGTTAGTACATTCCATTCGAATAGTTCTCATGATATTCAATACTTCAAAAGCTCAATTTTTCCATGTTATGATTTTTATTTGGGAAAAATTGATTTAGAAGAACATGTCAACTTTGTTTTCAAAAATACTTCTCCAGATATTGTGATAAATTTGGCTGCACAAGCTGGAGTGAGATATAGTCTTTCTAATCCACGTGCTTATATCGAATCAAACGTTGAAGGTTTTTTGAATATTTTAGAAGCATCAAGAAATCATTCTATAAAGCACCTTTTATACGCTAGTAGCTCAAGTGTTTACGGACTAAATGAAAAATTACCGTTTAGTTCAGGAGACGCTACTGATCATCCTATAAGTTTATATGGTGCTACGAAAAAGAGTAATGAATTAATGGCACACAGTTATTCTCACTTGTATAAATTACCAACGACAGGGCTTCGTTTCTTTACAGTTTACGGTCCATGGGGAAGACCAGATATGGCTTTGTATAGTTTTACAGAATCTATCATAGAAGAGAAGCCTATTGAACTTTTTAATAATGGGGATATGATCAGGGATTTTACTTATATAGATGATATCTGTGAGTCAATTGTGAGGTTAATTCCTAAAATCCCTAGCGAGTCTTTTGATAAAAAACTATTGGTACTACCATCAAGCAGTACAGCACCCTATCGTATTTTTAATATAGGGAATAATCAGCCAACTAATCTCAAGGTTTTCCTTAGCATACTTGAAACAAAAATTGGTAAAAAAGCAAATATCATTTCTCGGGAAATGCAACCAGGGGATGTGTATGCTACTCAAGCTGACGTTACCGAACTAGTTACTGTGACTGGCTACACTCCATCGACTCTAGTTGAAAAGGGTATAAATGAATTTGTTGATTGGTTTAGAAAATATTATAACTTTTAGGTAGTGGGAAATGGAAATACTAAAATGCGTGTTGCTATTATTTTAACTGCATTAGTTAAGCAAGGTTCTATAACTGTATTCAAAGAGTTGGTACATCATTTATCTAAAAAAGATTTTTTAGTAGTTGATCTGTATTATTTTGATTCCAATGTAGAGATCACAGTCGACTGTTCAGTACAGCAAATATCATTCAAAGATAAGTTGCCAAGATATGACTATGATGTGGTTCACTCAACCGGATTGAGGCCTGACATTTTTATTTATCTTAACAAGAAAAGATTCCCTTCTAAAACAAAATTTCTCACAACGATTCATAGTTTTATCAGGAAAGACTTGACCAATGAATATAATTCAGTAGTCTCCTTTTTTGCTTCTTTTTTCTGGTATAAGATATTGAAAGCGCAAGATGTAGTGGTAGTATTGACCGAGAGCGCCAAAACATATTATACAAAATATCTTTCCTCAGAATTGGTCGTGGTTAATAACGGAAGAACTGTCATTCATGACCATAAAACACCAGACGAAGATGTCGAAAAATTAACTAAACTAGCAAAAAGGTATAAGCTCATAGGAACACATGCTAAGATAACCAATATAAAATCACTCGATACTGTTATCAATGCACTATGTCTTTTACCTGATTATGCGTTTGTTATTATTGGCAAAGGAAGAGATGTTGATAAATTAGTCAACCTATCAGAGAAGATTGGAGTCTCTGATAGATGTCTTTTTCTTGGATTTAGAACTAATATTCTACCCTACTTTCAATATTATGACCTCTATACAATGCCATCTTTAAGTGAAGGACTTCCAATGGCTTTGATTGAAGCAGTTGCTAATAAAGTGCCTTGCCTATGTTCAGACATTGACACTTTTCGTGAGCTTTTCAATGATCAGGAAGTTTTGAAGTTTAAAGTTCAAGATTCTAATGACTATGCTCAAAAAGTAATGCTGTTAAGTGATAAAGAGATTAGCAATAATTTCGCTAAGAGAGCTTTTGATGCGTATACTAAATTATATACGGGGGAAGTAATGACTGATAATTATGTAAAGCTTTACGAACGGTTAATAATGAATTCTACTAGTTAAGCCAAGTAATTAGCAACTAATATAAATCAAAATTTGATGATTCATTTAATAAGCAGGAAATATGCAGAGGATACAACTGATAGTATGCTATTCACTCCAATAGTTGAGGACGTAAGTCAAAAAGTCGGACGAGATAATGTAACAATATGGGCGAAAAGTAAAAGTGCCGATATAAATATCGAAAAAAGATTTTATTTATTTAGCTTATTCTGGAATGGAATTAAGTTTATTAAAAGAAATGATACGGTATTTGTAACATCGACCCCACCATTTTTGGTAATCATAATTTTGATTTTAAGAGTATTCAAAAAATTCAAAGTGATTTATCAGGTGCAGGATTTATATCCGGATATGATGAAATTCCTTTCATTTAAGTATCGTCTTATCTACCATATTGTTTATCCTTTTGCTTTTCTATTATATAAGAAGGTAAATATTTTTATAACAATCAGTGATTGCATAAAGCTTCGAATTGCAGAAAATTATAAAATTAATATCGATAAGATTATAGTAGTGGAAAATTGGACTGATATAAAAAATGTCGCTTTTTTTGAAAAGCAATTGTCTAATAAAGTAATTTATATTGGAAATATTGGTAGAGCACATGATTATTCATACTTCCTTGAATACATAGTAAAAGAAAAATCTAAATTTAATATTGTTATTAAAACAGATAATACTTCGAAAATCAAAATATTTAATTCAACAACTTCACTTGCTAATGGCTTAAAAAATTATCAATTACCTGATTCTGTTGAGTGGAATCATAAGCGCTATAGCTCTGAGGAATTAGCTCAATTTCTTTCTGGGTTTGATTATTCGATAGTTTTTCTTGGAAGAGGCTTTGACAAAATTCTTTTTCCTTGCAAAATATATTCATCACTTTCCATATTAATGCCAGTAATTTTTTTTGGTCCAGATGATTCTTATGTAAACATTTGGCTTGAGAGAAACAATCTTGGATTTCACTATTCAAAAATCGGTGAAAATTATTCTAGAATAAATTTTTATCGAAAACAAATTCATTCTTTTAATGAGTCGAATACATTTAACCAAAAAATAAATATTATCTCTAAAACTATTATTTCATGAAAAAAGCGTTAGTAACTGGTGGATGTGGATTTGTTGGTCGTCATTTAGTTCGCAGATTAGTAAATATGGATTATCATGTTACCATTGTAGATAATTTTTTCCCGGGAAGTGGATTTATTTCACTTGAAAAGTGGCCTGAAATTGTAAATATTGCATCGCAAAGAGATCGTATTAAATTTTACAAGGCTGACTGCCGGGACTTTTTTAAAGAAGATTTAAGCTACTACGATGACGTTTATCATCTTGCTGCAGTAGTTGGAGGACGAATGGTAATTGAACGAGATCCTTTAGCAGTTGGAACTGATTTATCGATTGATGCTGATTTTTTTTATTGGTTAAGCAGATTACAAAAAAAACCGGGGAAAGTTCATTATTTTTCTAGTAGTGCTGCATATCCTATAAAATTTCAAGGAGTGGCTGATCACAGGAACTTGAATGAAAATGATATTGACTTTAGTTTAGGTAATATTGGAGTTCCTGACCTTACCTATGGATGGAGTAAACTTACTGGCGAATTTCTGGCTAAAACTTATTACAATGTTTATAATGCCTCTATTGTTTGTTACAGGCCTTTTAGTGGCTATGGGGAAGATCAAGATCTTACATACCCTTTTCCATCAATTGTAAAGCGCTGTATGGAAACACCTGAAGAAACTCCTGTTACTGTTTGGGGTTCAGGAAAGCAAAGTAGAGATTTTGTATATATAGAAGATTGTATTGATTTGATATGTGATTATACACATTCAATCAATGATGCATCTGCAATAAATATATCAACAGCGATCAGCACGGACTTTAATACCCTAGCTCATTTAGTATTAAAGTTATTGAATAAAAAAAATGTAATTATTAATTCTTCAGATAAACCTGAAGGTGTTTACTATCGTGTTGGTGATACAGGTTTGCAGCATTCAATCGGTTTTAGAGACAGAACTACATTACATGAAGGAATACAGAGAACCATTAATTTTTTTGAAAATAAAAGTGTGAAATGGTAAGCATAGTTATGACAGGTGCAACTGGTTTTGTAGGACAAAATCTGATTCCATATCTTGAGAAGAATAATGGTGACTGTAATATTATGCCTTTATCAGTCCGATATGGTGATACATTCACATCACAAGGAAATATTTATATTCATTTGGCTGGGAAAGCACATGATACAAAAAGCGTCACTAAAATTGAAGAGTATTTAGAAGCTAATTTTTTACTAACCCAGACTGTTTATAACAGATTTGTTAACGATACAGAGGCTCGATGTTTTATCTATATTAGTTCAATAAAAGCAATAGCAGAACAACCAGGTTCAGCAATTGTAGATGAAAATTTTTTTGAACATATAGCAACAGGTTATGGGAAATCAAAAAAAATGGCTGAAGATTATATCCTGTCTAAAATTCCTGAAAATAAAAGTGTATTTATCTTAAGACCTTGCATGATACATGGACCAGGTAATAAAGGCAATTTAAATTTATTATACAGATTTGTGCAAAGTGGTATACCATACCCATTAACAGCATTCCAAAATAAGCGATCATTTTTGTCAGTAGAAAATTTATGTTATGTAATAAATCAATTAATTAATAGAATTGATATTGAATCAGGTATCTATAACGTAGCCGATGATACAGCAGTATCAACGAATAAAATCATTGAATTGATTGGAGAAATCTTGAAGCGCAAAACCAGAACTATACCCATACCTAGATTTCTAATACGGACACTTGCAAAATTGGGGGATGTGCTGTCCTTACCTTTAAATACAAATATGCTACAAAAGCTGACAGAAAATTATATTGTAAGTAATCAAAAACTTATTGAAGCACTCGGTCATAGATTGCCTGTTGAATCAGAAGCAGGACTAAGAAAAACTATTTTATCTTTTATTAATGCTCATTAATTTTTTGTTCTTCCTGTTTGCATTCCTATTATTAGAACTAAGCTATTTCGCTATAGCAAGAAAATTCGAAATTGTTGACAGACCGAATAGTAGAAGCTCTCACCAACAAGTGACCATTCGCGGTGGAGGAGTTATATTCCCAATAGCTGCACTATTTTTTGTTTCTTATACTAGCATTGATGGAGTATTATTAAGTTGTGGTATTTGTATCATATCAATACTCAGTTTTGTGGATGATGTACAAAATATAGATAGTAAGTTGCGGCTCTTGCTACAAGGGCTTGCAGTTGCAGTAATGTCATATCCTATCATTCAAGGGTTCAATTGGTATTGGTTACCCTTTTTTTTTATACTAGTATTAGGAGTGATTAATGCTTACAATTTTATGGATGGCATAAATGGAATTACCGTTATGTATTCGTTGGTTAGTGTTGGTACTTTATATTGTATTAATAAAGAAATTGTTATTTTAGAATCAAATGTCTTTTTCTTGTCTATTTTAGCATCATTGGTAGTATTTGCTTTTTTCAATGTTCGCAAGAAAGCTGTATGTTTTGCTGGAGATGTTGGAAGTATATCCATAGCATTTATAATTTGCTATTTGTTGATTAAGTTGGTTTTGGCAACTAACTGGATGTGGTGGATATTATTATTGGGGGTATATGGTGTTGACACAGTATTTACGATTATATGCCGCATTTTCCGAAAAGAATCTTTGATGCAGGCCCACCGATCACATTTTTACCAATATCTAGCTAATGAAACAGGAATGGGACAATTAAAAGTTAGTTTGCTTTATGCGATCATTCAGCTAATGCTCAACTTAACTGTTGTTTTCTCTTATTTACATGATATTCAGTGGCTTTCTTTGGCAACATTATTTGTATTTATTAATATATACAGTATATTTAGATTCCGATTAGAAGGTAGTAAGCGATTGTTTGTTTCTTATAACCCTGACTAACTATCCTTATGTTTCAAAAAATCAATATAGTCCCCCGTTGGATCATTTTTCTTATTGACTCAGCAATTTGTGCTTTTGCCATGATATTTGCTCATTTGGTAAGGTTTAATCTGGTACTTGAGTCATTAGACTGGCAATTATTAAGTGGCAATGTGTTAATACTGGTATTGATAAATTCTATTGTATTTATCAATTTCAGAACCTACGCCGGTATCATACGCTACACAGGTATCCAGGATGCACTTCGTATTTGTTATGCCATTCTGATGACTACATCGGTTTTATTCTTTATTGGATTGGTGTCTACAAATACTGGAGGAGGAGCATTGAACTTTCCAACTGTTACCCTCATTATTTACAGTCTTTTTAGTTTCCTGTTTCTAATCTCTTATCGGGTAATTGTAAAATATGTTTTTGCCTATCTGAGGAACTATAAAATGGATCGTAAAACAGTGATCATTTATGGTGCTGGCGAAGCGGGTTTTGCTACCAAAAGGGTATTGGAACATGATGCTACATCCAATATATCAGTCGTGGCTTTTGTAGATGATGATATGCGAAAGGTTGGTAAAGTAGTAGATGGGGTAAAAATTCATCATACACTTGATTTGCAGGCTATAACCATGGGACAAAAAATTGATGAAATTATTCTGGCTGCATTTACCATTGCTCCCGCTAAAAAAAATGAACTGGTAGATTTTTGTTTGGATCATAATATCAAAGTACTAAACGTTCCCCCATTAGATAAATGGATCAATGGTGAATTCTCTGCCCGGCAACTGCAAACCATTAAGATTGAAAATCTTTTAGAAAGAGAACCTATTAGAATCAATAACGAAGAAATTGCCTACCAAGTAAAAGGTAAGCGTGTATTAGTTACTGGAGCGGCTGGTTCTATCGGTAGTGAGATAGTACGCCAATTGTTGCGTTTTCAACCCCACACAATTATACTCTGCGACCAAGCAGAAACACCCCTGCACCAATTAGAGCTGGAGCTGCAGGAAATGAATACCCAAACTGCTTGCATTCCCTATTTAGGTGATGTAACCAATGAGGACCGCATGCAGGAGATGTTTGCGATGTATGAGCCACATTATGTATACCATGCTGCTGCCTATAAACATGTACCGATGATGGAACTTTGTCCATCAGAAGCCATTCTGACTAATGTTATGGGGACTAAGATTATCTGTGATTTATCGGTTAAATATCATGTGGATAGGTTTGTGATGGTTTCTACTGATAAAGCGGTGAATCCTACCAATGTAATGGGGGCCTCTAAAAGACTGGCAGAATGTTATGTCCAATCGCTCTATCATTCTTCTGCCAACACAGGTGATAAAGAGAAATTCACCAAATTTATCACCACCCGCTTCGGTAATGTACTGGGATCGAACGGATCCGTGATTATACGCTTTAAGGAACAGATTGAAAAGGGTGGTCCCGTTACCGTTACCCATCCCAATATCACCCGTTTCTTTATGACTATTCCGGAAGCTTGTCAGCTGGTACTGGAAGCTGGTAGTATGGGTAGTGGGGGTGAAATTTTTGTATTCGACATGGGCAAACCTGTTCCTATTGTTGACCTGGCCAAAAAAATGATTCGTTTGTACGGTTATGTACCTGGTATTGATATAGACATTAAATACACTGGTCTTCGCCAAGGGGAAAAATTATATGAAGAGCTCCTTATGGATTCTGAGAATACCCTTCCTACCTATCATGAGAAAATCATGATCGCTAAAGTACGAACCAATGCTATCGAGTCTATCCAACAGGAATTTGCCGACCTTATTCGCCTCGCCAAACAAAGGGCCAATACCATGGATATGGTCGCTAAAATGAAACAACTCGTTCCCGAATTTGTGAGTAATAACTCTGTATTTGCAGAATTGGATAAGAAGAAGGATGAAGGGAATGTGGTGGCGATGAAGGTTAGTTGATAGTTCGGAAGTCGGAAAGACCGAAAGTCCGGAATACATTTGGTACATTTTATTGTTATCCATCCCTACATTAATATCAGTCCGCATTTATCGGCAGGACTATAATAGGTTCATCTTTCGGACTTTCGGACCTCGTTCTTCCCGACTTTATCTTACTTTTGCCGTCTTTTCAATTACATAAATAATTATGTCTACTAAAATAAGGGTTGCTATTGCAGGAATTGGGTCCTGCGCCTCTGCATTGGTTCAGGGCGTTGAATTCTACTTACGCAATCCGGATAATACCATTGGGTTAATGTATCCGGAGATCGGGGGGTATAAAACCGAGGATATCGAATTTGTTGTAGGGTTTGATATTGATACACGTAAAGTGGATACTTTTCTACAGGAGGCTTTGTATGCACAGCCCAACTGTAATATGCGGGTGATTGATCCTGCTTCTAAATTTCAGTGTATTGAAACCAATGCCAGAACTTTTCGTGGCCCTACACTTGATGGTATCGCACCGCATATGCAAAGATACCATGGTGATATTACCTTTCAGGAAGACACCAAAGCCCATTTGATCAATACCGATGAGTATAAAGAATTGTTGAAAAAACACAGGGTTGACATACTCCTCAATTATATGCCTGTGGGTGCTGAGGAAGCATCTAAATGGTATATCACCAACGCCATTGAAGCAGGCGTACATGTGATCAATTGTATGCCCACTTTTATTTCAACAGAAGATGCCGCGGCATTGGAGCTGCTGGCCATCCAGCATAAAGTAACGATTGTAGGAAGTGATATGCGTTCCAGCTACGGAGCCAGCCGCCTCTCGGAAGTATTACAGGGTAGTATGATGGATGCAGGCTTAGTAGTTACCCAGCATATACAGATGAATATGGCAGCAGGCACCACTCAGGGGCAGGAACATATCATCAATGGCCGCTCAGCAAATACCGATTTTCTCAATATGGCCGAAAAAGCCAGGTTGCATAATAAACATGTGTCGAAAGAAAATGTACTGAGTGGCCAGTCTATTGTTCGGGGTAAAGGGCTTGAAGGGATGACCATGTTTGCAGGTCCTTCATTGACAGTTGTACAGCGCCCGGGAGGGGAGTATATGGGAACTGATAATAAGGTTTGTAATATAGACTTAGTGGCTTATGGTTTTGCCGGCGCAAGGTATGAACTCACGGCCCGTTTATCGGTACAGGATAGTCCGAACAGCGGTGGCATTGTGGTGGATGCCATTCGTTTCTGCAGGGTAGCCAGGGAAATGGACATCGTAGGTTACCTGCGTGGCCCTTCTGCCTGGTCGCAGAAAACACCCCCGGTGCAGATGACAACAGCCGATGCTAAATTTGAATGTGATGCAATGGCAAGAAGGGTGTATACACCCATTACAGAGAAACAAAAGATTAGTCATCTCTTTGATGGAGATACATTGGTAAAAGATAAGATTGCTGCACTTTCGTTTACCTTTCAAAAGGGGAAAACGGAATATGAATAGATGTGGGATGGCTGATGGCCGATCTCGGATTTGAAATGTATTGGCTTTGCCAACACGGTTTTCGATTCCCCTCAGCGCGTCATCCTGAGGAGTGTCCCGATCGAAGATCGAGTTCACGACGAAGATTTTTTTGACGCATTGTGTTTATAGTCTTGTATTGTTTCGAAGAGGTAGTTTACTAGTAATCATTATACCTACATTTACTTTTTTATCAAAAAAAATAACAAAAAAAATCTCCAAAGGAGTCCATCGGACAAGGTTTTCGAAAAAAGGTCTAACCTGTCTGTCGCCAGGCAGGTTTATTTCATTATGCTACAAAGTGCGAAGTATAGAGCCGGTCTTCAGTTCATTGATTAAAGGAAACCTTTATTAGTTTTTGAATATAGCCAAACATTCCATCCCCTTTGCTTAACCTGCCTGGCTGCAGACAGACTCTTTTTTTCTAAGGCCGCTAAAGGGAACTTGCAGCTACTTATAAACTCGCTCTTACTTAAAACATTTCTGCAGGGTGTCATTTTCAAATTTTCAAATTCAGCATCTCCCATGCTATCTAAAAAATTAACCTTACTCAGCATAGTTAGCTTAACTACACATTTATTGTATTCGCAGACTTTGGAGGGAGGGATGATGCGTGACCTGCAATGGCGGGATATGCAGTTATTGGGAAAGGGAAGGGCCGACCAGAGCTTTGCCTTGCGTAGCATTCCTTTTAGTGATCGGCGTGATTCTTCTGTTAGCAGTTTTAGGAAACCTTCTGTTGAAATACTGCCTATCAGTTGGCTTACACAGTTTAATAGCCGGGTTCCCTTTGGGGGAAATGATGGCTCGCTGATTGCCGCTAAAGGCTTACAGACCCGATTGAGCGGAGGTGTACAGGTGAGAGCGGGCTTTGTAGAATTACAACTTGCGCCTGAGTTGGTATGGGCAGCTAATACGGCTTATGCTACTACGCCTCAATTTGGTTTTAATAATGGTAAATCATTTCAACGTATTTATCCAGGTCAGTCTACTTTGCAATTGGTGACGGGGGGATTTCGGGCTGGTATTTCTACGGCCAATCAATGGTGGGGCCCAGGGGTGCGTAACAGTTTGCTAATGACTTATCAAGCTCCGGGGTTTACGCATTTCTTTCTGGGTAGCAGAAGGCCTTTGAAAACCCCTATTGGTAGCCTTGAATGGAAGCTGATGGGAGGATGGCTGCGTTCCGATGGTGACCGCTCCATGGAGAACCGTAACCTCCAGGCAGCTGATGCCATTTTTGGTCAACGTAAACGCTACCTGAGTGGTTTAACCATCAGTTACCAACCTAAATGGGTACCAGGTTTATTTGTTGGCTTTAGCCGGGTGATACAAACTTTTAGCAAAGATTCACTCACCAGCACTTTGGGTGCTTTCGAACGTTATTTTTCAGTGATTGCACTGGCCGCACAAAAGAAAAATGTGGTAAATGAAGACAAACTGGATCGTGATCAAGTGGCTTCTTTCTTTCTTCGCTGGCTATTCCCAAAACAACATTTTGAATTTTATATTGAATACGGGTACAATGATTACAAATTGAACACCCGTGATTATCTGCTGGGTACCAGTCATTCAGCAGCTCATATTATAGGTATTAAGAAAATTATTCCGCAAGCAGGTGATAACCGTTGGATTGATATAACCCTGGAACTTACTAAAATGAGTCAGACACCTGATCAGATGGTTAGAAATGCGGGTAACTGGTATGAGCATGGTCAGATTAAAGAAGGTTATACCCAGGACAACCAAATCATGGGTTCTATCTATGGTTTTGGTTCAGACGCTTTGTATGCAGGTGTGAATCTGGTAAGAGGTAACAAAAGACTGGGTTTCTTCATAGAACAGATTAACCGAGATCCCGTTAACCGTACCCAAAAATGGGTGGATCTTGGGTTTGGGTTTACACCACAATGGGTAAAAGATAAGTGGATATTAGGGGGGAAGGTTGAATTAGTGAAAACGAGAGGGTTTGCATGGCAACCGGGAGAGAATGCAATAAATCTGCATGCGCAGATTGCATTGCAATATAAATTGTGATAAGACACCTTCATCTAAGCGAAGTTGAAGAGGTTCCCTGCTTTACTGGAAAAAATCCTTCTGGCACATTTTTCCTTTAAAGAAACTTGGACTACTTTTTTCTTGATAAAAAAGAAACAAAAAAATCTACAAAGGAGTCCTCCGGACAAGGCTTCAGAAAAAAGTTGAAATTTACTTCGTTGCGCTGCAATAGATGTCCAAAGGACTCTGTGAGAAATCTAAAGCCATTTTTTGTTCTTCGATATGTCGTAGCTGCGCATTGGCTTTTAGCTAAAACCAAGCATCTCCCACTGCTTATCTGCCCGCTGGGCAGATAAAGCTTCACTACGTAAATTTCTTAACCTGCCTGACGGCAGACGGGCGCTTTTTTTCTTAGGCCCGGAAAGAGAATCTGCTGCAGTAAGGGCAGGCTTAGTACCTAACACTTAACTCCTAATAACTAACCCCTACTATGCGAATTAAGCTTCTTATACTACTTACACTTTCTGGCACATTCGCTTCTGCCCAGCAATTGCACAATGACCGGTTGAAGGAACTGTTGCGGGTGAGGCAACTGGCTGGGGATAGTGCTTTACAACAACGCTCGTGGATGGTGAATGCTTCACAGCTGCCTGTTTCAGTGCTGAACATGGATAAGCCTGTGGTTTCTGTTGCACGCTTGCAGGGCAAAAATTTTTCTGTGGGTTTACTGCCATTGCAACTTACCCAGCAATACCATAACAAAGTACCTTATGAATGGAATGGTGGTAACTTATTGCCTTCAAAGGGCTATCAATTGTTGGTTAGCACAGGTGTATATGCTCATGTTGGTAAACATATTCAAGTGCAGATAGCTCCTGAGTGGACCCGCGCTGAAAACATGAGCTACGAGGGTTTCTCTCAACAACAAGGAGATAGAACATGGGCCGATCGATACCGGTTCTGGAACACAATTGATATACCACAATCGTTTGGAGATAAGCCGCAAACGTCTTTCTATCCCGGTCAGTCTTTTGTGAAGTACCGTACCAAAAATCTGGCTATAGGGTTGTCGACTGAAAGTTTATGGTGGGGACCGGGTTACCGGAATGCGCTGATCATGAGCAATAATGCACCTGGATTTCTCCATTGGACGGTAGAAACCCACCAACCCATACGTACGGGTATCGGTAGTTTTGAAGGCCAGGTCATGGGAGGTAAGCTGGAAGCTTCCGGGTTTTTGCCACCTAGAATCAATAGTGTGTATAATGGTAATTTTCTGTATGTCCCCAAACCTGATAGGGATCGTTATATGACGGGTATGGTGCTGACCTGGAATCCCAAATGGACCAAGGGGTTATTTCTGGGTATTGCCAAGGCTTCTTATCTCTATGCAAATGATATATCCAATCCGTTGGATGTATTGCCTTTGCAAGGGTTTATGGGTAGAGGGCGAACGGCTAATGAACGCAACGGGAAAAAAGCCTCCATGGGTTCGCTCTTTGTTCGTTACCTGATGCCAAGGGAGCAGGCTGAGATTTATATGGAATTTGGCCGTAAAGATATTTCCCTGATGCCCTGGAACCTGATTCAGACAGATGCTTACCGCAGGGCCTATGTGGCTGGCTTCCGGAAACTATTTGCTACCCGTAACAATGCACACATTCAATTTATGGCCGAGCTGGCCCAGCTTCAGGCACCTACTGCCGAACTCATCCGCAGTCCGGACAGTTGGTACTCCCACCCCTATGTTCGTCATGGGTATACCAACAGAGGACGTTCTATAGGGGCTGGTATTGGTCCGGGTAGCAATAGCCAGACAATGGAAATTAGCTGGGTGAAAGGATTAAAGCGTATAGGACTGCAGTTTGAGCGGGTTCGTTATAATAGTGATTTTTATTACCTGGCTTATGAATACCTCAAAGATTTTCGTCGGCATTGGGTTGATTTGTCGACCATGGTGAAAGTTGACTGGCCATTTGGTCCGGTTTTTTTATCAGCCCAGATGGGACTGGTTCGGTCCTATAACTACCAGTGGTGGATTGTGCAATACGACCCCAATAATTACCTGATACCAGGAAATGAGGTGTTGAATTTTACGGGGAGGATGGGATTGAGTTACAGATTTTAGAGGTTAGATCGCAGATATCAGATTTGATTTTTGATTTAACATCTGTTACACTACCCTCTTTGATTCCTCCAGTAAAAAAATCTTGCAAGGACAATGGAAGCATGAAAGAAACCGCAGGTAAAGAGGGGCGCAGGGTGTTTTGCATCGCTGGTACGAATTAGCTCCTGACTTGCAGTTTTCGGCTTCCCATATGCAATATTTTTTTTATCTTTCTCCGGGCATCGAAACCGGTGTAGTTTGTGTCATTGAGTAGATCCAAATATCATTATGCGAAAATCGTATAGCCGCTATACTTTAATCCGATATATTATTGATGCCCCATTAGTGGGTATTAGTTATATCCTGTCGCACAGACTTGATACGGGATATGGGTTGTGGGACAGGGTTACACCCCCTTATCTCCTGATGGTACTTTCTTTAATTTTATGGTATCTCTCGGCTTCTGTCTCAAAATTGTACCGTGACAGAAGGTCCAATAAATATTCCGAAGAGATCGTATTTATAGCCTACACACTGATCATTTATTCCATCTTGTTCAGTTCTGTATTGTTTTTCTTTCAGCAGCAGGTGAGTTATAACAGGGTTTTCCTATTCATTAATGTTGGGTTCTTATTCAGCTTTCTGGTTTTGACTAAATATGTCATCAGAAAATACCTACATACTGCTATTTATCAGGGACGCCTCTATGATAATTTACTCATTGTAGGCGCCACACCAGCAGCATATGAGTTTTATGAAACCATCAACAAATATTATTACTACGGTTATAAATGCATCGGCTTTATTGATGACGAGAAAAAAGCCATGAACGGCTGTATGTATTATGGTAGTGTGCAACAACTTTCCAGCGTACTAAAACAGGAAAGGGTAGATGAAGTAATCGTTGCCTTACCCAATGGCCGAACAGAGCAGATACAGGATTGCATCGAAGTTTGTGACTACCACAAAGTAAGGGTACGTATTCTGCCAGATATTCATCAGTACAGTTCTTCTGCTCTTCAGGTGAACAATATTGGTCAACTTTCTGTGATCAGTATCCGCGCACTCCCTTTAGATAAATGGGAGAATAAATTATTAAAACAGGCTTTTGATTTTTTATTTGCGCTGAGTTTTTTTGTGCTGATTGGCTGTTGGCTACTACCCTTGATTGCGGTTGCGATTAAACTCAGTTCTAAAGGTCCGGTGTTTTTTAAACAGGAAAGATGGGGATTGAATAACCAACAGATCACCTGTTATAAGTTTCGAACAATGGTTGAAGAGAGCAGTGATACAGATGATGACGGAAAATACCTGCAGGCCCGGAAAGATGATCCTCGTATTACCCGTATTGGTGCTTTTCTACGTAAGTCGAACCTGGATGAATTACCCCAGTTCTGGAACGTTCTTATTGGTAATATGTCGGTAGTGGGCCCCCGTCCACACCCTACACCATTGAATATAGAAGCCATGCATACGGTAGACAATTATATGCAACGTCACTTAGTAAAACCAGGTATTACCGGATGGGCGCAGGTGAACGGTTGCCGTGGTGAAACAAGAGAACCTGGTTCTATGCAACGTAGGGTTAATTTTGATCTTTACTATATACACAGATGGACCTTTTGGTTAGATTCTCAGATTATTCTGCAAACGGTGATCAATATTTTCAGGGGCGATCAAAACGCTTATTGATCGCAGATCTCAGATCTTTGATTTTTTGATTGGGTTCAGATGACAGAATTCATTGCTTCCTTTCTCACTGCAAAAAAGCTTTCGCCAGGAAAAGGGAAAAAAGGAAGTTTGATGGGTGAAAAATTTCAGATTTTGAGATCTTACCTCTTGTTTTCTTGTAGCTTGCGACTTGCAGCTAATCTCTATCAATCGTAGATTTTAATAAACCGCCACCCATTCATTACTCACTATTCACTATTGACTATTCACCATTGACTATTCACTATCATGAAACTTAGCATATTTTTCCTCTCCCTCCTGATCACCCTTGGTTCCGCCAAGGCCCAGGTTGTATATGAACATCACCGTAACGATATTTATGAATACCTCTATCGAATGGCGAATAAAGGGCTGGTGAAATTTGATGACCAGATAAGACCACTCAGCAGGGTGTATCTGGCAGATTGCCTTGATAGTCTGGTATTAAGGTCAGATCAACTCACCAAGTTGGAGCGTGCTGAGTTGGCTTTTTATCGGCGCGACTTGTCTGACAATGCAGCGATAGCAGCTACAGATTCAGCGTTAGATGCAAAGACTGGGTTCTTTGTAAAAGATGCCTGGAACCGTTGGCGTGGATTGTTGATTAGCGGTAAAAATTTTCTGATGCGTGTAGATCCGGTATTGAGTGGAGGCGGTATTTATGGTTCTGGAAGTGCTTTGCGTACCTATGGCTCTGGTGCCAGATTGTATGGTTATGCTGGCAAACACTGGGCCTGGCATTTTTCGTTTCATGATGTGTTAGAAGAAGGGCGTGGTATTGATACGATTCGCAATAATTCATCTACCGGTATCGTAGGCAGGATCTCCGCCAGTAAAAAAAGCCTGAACTTTAGCGAACTGCGGGGTGGTATTTCCTATGCATGGAAAAATGGTTCTATCTCTATCGGACAGGATTATTTATTATGGGGTTATGGACAGAACGGCAGGGTGGTGCTATCGGATAAAGCACCTACCTATCCTTATCTCCGACTTGATTACCAACCTTTGCGCTGGCTGAAATTTAACTATACACATGCCTGGCTCAATTCGAATGTGATTGATTCTAACCGAAGTTATAATACGGGTGTTGATCCGTTTGGAGGCAGAAGGGATGTATATGTGTCGAAGTACATGGCATCTCATAGCCTTCAGTTTACGCCTGTTAAAGGACTGGATATTCATTTGGGGGAATCAGTTGTTTATAGCGATGGTATAAAAGCAGGTTATCTCATACCAATCTTATTTTTCAAAGCGTATGATAAACTAGTGAGTAATGATAATATCAACGCCGGGTCTAATGGTCAGTTATTTTTACAGATCAGCTCGCGCAATCACCTGAAAAAAACACATTTATATACTACGCTATTTGTTGATGAAGTATCCTTTGGGTCATTGTTCAACAGCCAAAAAAGCCGTAATCAACTGGGATATACCATTGGCGCCAATACAACGGATATTGGATTACCTTATCTTACATTGGGTGCAGAGTATACACGTATACGCCCTTTTGTATACCGCAACCTGGTGCCTGCACAAAATTATACACACAACAACTATGTACTGGGCGATTGGATGGGCAGTAATTCAGACCGTATGTTAATCTTTGCAAGGTTTACGCCTGTACCCAGGTTAAGAACCATGCTTCGTTATGAGTATATTCGCAAAGGTGGTGCCGGCACCCTGAACCAGCAATATTTTCAACAACCCCAACCTCCTTTTCTTTTCGACCTTCAATACAAATCTTCTATCTGGTATGCCGAAGCCACTTATCAGTGGATACCTGGTTTGTACCTCTATACCAACTACACACACCAACGCAGAAATGATGCCGTTACCGGAGGGCAGAGTCAAAACCGGCGGTTTAGTTTTGGATTCCAACTAGGGTTATAAAATGTAGGATGTCTGATGGATGATGTCTGATTTTTTGGTTTGCATACTATTTGGGTAACTAATGGATGCTTGTTTACGGAATTGCGCTTTAATTGGAAAAGCAGGTAGCTTACTTACCAAAATCAAGAAATCAGCGATCAAAAAATCACAGATCCGACATCTGTAATCTGAAATCTGCCATTTCCTGATATTTGTTGATATTTGTAGACGAATACACTTTATGAAAAAAATTATATATATCGTTGCTGTATGCCTTGCTTGTATGATGGTATCGGAAACGATGGCACAGCGGAAGATTGATGGGGTAGGGCAATTATCTGATCAGCAACTGATTCAATTATGGCAGCAGACCCAGAAACAGGGAATGTCTGAGAGTGATGCCATGAAGGAATTGGTGAAGCGGGGGATGAGTATGGCTGATGTGGCTGAGTTTAAGAAACGGTTAGTACGATTACAGGCTACAGACAAAAAAATGTTTGGTAAGGATAACCTGATTACTGATACAGCTTATTTTCTGCGCGATAGTACCTGGAAATATGAGCTGCCGGATATTCGTATTCCCTCGCCTTATTATGGCTTTGATTTTTTCAATAACCCGCAGTCCAGTTTTATACCCAATGTCAATATGGCCACGCCTGCCAATTATATATTGGGCCCGGGTGATGAGATAGTACTCAATATTACGGGTTTGAATGAAGTAAGTCAACGAAGTCGTGTTACCCGGGAAGGTAATTTAGAATTACCACATGCAGGTTTTGTACAGGTGAGTGGATTAACCATTGAACAGGCAACAGAAAGAATTCGAAACAAACTTAAATTACCCTATCCGGCATTGGCTAACGGTCAATCGCAACTAATGATGACTTTGGGAAATGTTCGGAGTATCAGAGTAACGGTCATCGGAGAAGCTTATGGCCCGGGTGATTATACCATTTCTTCCCTTGCCGGGTTCTTTAATGTATTGTATCTGTCGGGTGGTCCGGGAAAGAATGGTTCCCTAAGATCAATTGAATTGATCCGGAACAATAAAGTGATTAAAACCATCGACTTTTATCAGTTTTTACAAACAGGTTTGATGGATGCTGAAATCCGTTTACAAGACAGAGATATTATTCGGTTTCCACTCTATCAAAAAAGAGTGATTTTAAGTGGTGCTGTGAAAAGACCATCAATATATGAACTACTTGAAAAAGAAACCCTGGCCGATCTGTTGCGTTTTGCGGGTGGGTGGGCCGATATGGCTTTTCGTGGTTCGTTGAAAATTGCGCAGGTGGGTAATCAGGAGCGTCTCTTCAGAGATGTTCCGGAAACTGATTTCAATTATTTTATTCCACGTAATGCTGATTCTGTTTTTGTAGATAAAGTACGTGAACGTTTTCTTAACCGTGTAATGATTGCCGGATCTGTTGTGCGCCCGGGTAATTATGAACTTACAGATGGACTCAGTTTATTAAGGCTGATACAAAAAGCAAATGGGTTAACGGAAGATGCTTTTGTAAATCGTGGATATATTAAAAGGCAGGCCCCTGGTACTACAGAACCTTTATTGGTATCATTCAATGTACAGGAACTCTTAGCCGGGAAGGCGGCCGATATGCCCTTGTTTCGTGAGGATTCTGTGGTGATACAATCCCGTAATGACCTGGTTTCTCAAATGAGTATTACGGTGGGTGGTAACGTGCGCAACCCAGGCACCATTTTGTTCCGTAAGGGTATGAAGCTGGAAGATGCCATTTTACTGGCCGGTGGTTTTACCAACGATGCCGCTACCCATAAAGTAGAAGTATCGCGTTTACAAAAAAATAATGCAGATACCTTAGCCAATCGCTTGCTCACTTTATTTACAGTGAATGTAGATTCGGCATTAGATGCGAATAAAACTTCGATACAACTGGAACCACTCGATTATATTTTTGTTCCCAAATTATTAAACTACCAGTTGCCCGGTAGTGTAAAACTACGTGGTGAAATTTTATATGCTGGTGATTACGCACTGGAAAGAAGGGATGAAACAGTAACAGAAATGTTGCAGCGTGCAGGTGGTATCAGTCCCTATGCAACCATGCGCGATATTCAGGTGTTCCGGAATAACCTTCGAGTGGCCAGTGATTTATTTGGTGCAGGGGAACGTTTTGTATTATTGCCTAACGATAGTATTTATATACCACGAAGTTCCAATTTCGTAGAAGTGAAAGGTGCTGTATTCAATCCACAAATATTGAGTTACGATGCGGGTAATCTGAAATCATATATTGCCGATGCGGGTGGTGTTACGGATAATGGTAACCTGAAGAAAGCTTATGTTCAATATAGCAATGGTATTAGCAGAAAAACCCGAAAATTTTTATTTTTCCGCTCCTATCCGAAAATTTTACCGGGTAGTAAAATAGTGATACCAGAAAGGTCTGCCACAGAAAGGAGAGGATTGTCTATTATTGAAATCAGTTCATTAACCGGTACCTTAACAGCACTGATCAGTCTGATTGCTGTACTGCGGAATTAAAATCAGGAGCCACTATGCAACAGGACCCCATACAACCACAACATGTATCTGACGATCCGCCCTTTTCATTGACACATGAATTACAGAGCTTGTTTGGTCTCATTAAACGAGCCCTACAACGTTGGAAATTATGGGGTACTGTTATGATAGTAGGAATAGTACTGGGTTTGGTGTATAGTTTTATTAAACCTGTATCCTACGAAGCCAAAACAGTGTTTGTGGTAGAAGAATCTAAATCGGTAGGTGGCGGCGGCTCTCTTATGTCAGCTTTAGCCGGACAGTTTGGTGTGGATATTGGAAATTTATCAGGTGCCAGTGGTATACTTGCTGGTGATAATGTATTACAGTTGCTCAAAAGCGAGCAGCTCATCAGAAAGACTTTATTAAGCTGGTACGATAGTGCAGCTAATACAACACTGGCAGATGAATATGCAAGGTTGTATGGTCTTCAGCAAAAGTGGGCCGGTAAACTTTCCAAAACCGTTTCTTTTGCTGTGCTCAGGAAAGGGCCGTCGAGATTAGAAGATAGCCTGCTAAAAAAAATGATAGAAAAGCATATTCAGAAAGAATTAGCCGTTGCCAAGCCAGATAAAAAATTAGGCTTTTTCGAAATGAGTGTTAAGATGCGTGGTGAAGTGATCAGTGTATTATTTTCACAACGATTACTAAAGTCGGCCACTGATTTTTACATTGAAACCAAAACCAAAAGATTGCTAACCAATGTACATCGGTTACAGTTAAAGGCCGATAGTCTGCTGTATATGTTGAACCGGAAAACCTATTCAGCTGCTGATGCCAATCGTCTGCTGCTTGATATCAATCCGGCTTATGCTAATCCGGAGGTGTCTGCAGAAATATCGTCGAGAGACAAAGTGTTGCAGGGAACTATCTATGCCGAAATTCTCAAAAACCTGGAGATTAGTAAAACCTCTCTGATACAGGAAACACCCACGGTGCAACTGGTAGATGAACCTGTATATCCTTTGAAGAATAATAGCTGGTTATGGTGGGAAGGTTTATTATTTGGTGCTTTATTTGGAGCAGCTTTAGGGATCGGCATAGGGATTATGATACCAAAAAATCAGCTTTAGTCGTGCATTAGTAGAATAGCTTTGATTATTCTGTGCCCTTTATTTTCCCCATTTCTGTTTAATTACAAGTGGAATAAAAGCCGGAGCCTCAATAATATAACGATGAAAGAGTCTGGTAGGTTCTCGATAGAGGCGAAACAACCATTCTAAGCCCATTTTCTGCATCCATTTCGGTGCACGGGGAATTAATCCAGCTGCTACTTCAAAAGCACCTCCTACACCAATGGCTATCCGCACATTTAATTGCGGAAGGTGTTCCGCAATCCAGTAGTCCTGCTTAGGTGCAGTGAGACTGACCCATAGAATATCTGGTTGTGCCTCATTGATGAGCCGGATCATCTTTTCATTTTCTTCCTTACTGAATTGTGCTGCAAAAGGTGGACTGTACACGCCTTTTATTTTTGTCCCGGGATATTTAATTTCAGCCATCCTTTTCAGACTTTCTCCCACCCCCTCTTTGGCGCCCAGTAAAAACTGACTATAGCCATTTTCCGCACAATGAGCCATATACTGTGGCAAGAGATCCAGTCCGGTTACCCTTCCCTTTAATTTTCCTTTTCCTAAGAAAGAAGAAGCCCATATCAATGGTACGCCATCACATAGTGTGAGGTCGGCACTGTTATATAGTTTCTGCAATGCCGGGTTATTTGCTGCCCATACCACACAGTTTACCGGCGTTACGCATACTCTTTTCTTTGTACCTCCTTCGATCCATGTATCAAATAGCTGCATGGTTTCCTGCAAGTTTATATTGCTGATACCAGTTCCTGCAATATTTATTTTGGGGGCTGATGATTCGTTCATGCAATTTATTTACGGATTCATACTAACCTGGTAAGCTTTCATTACGCATTGATGGTGCAGTTCAATTGTATAGTGTAGCTGAAAAAAATGATAGGCATTGGCAGATAATCTGTTTTTCTCTTTCAAATCCATTTCATGAAATAAGGCAATGATACGTAAGAGTTCGTCAGGATGAAGCGGGTTATATAGAAATCCATTTTCATGATGCTGTATCATTTCTTTCAGGTTTTCTGAATGGGCAGCTATTACAATAGTGCCCGCCTGTTGTGCTTCGATAACGGTTAAGGGTAATCCTTCAGGCCAGATAGATGGGAAAATCAAGGCCTTACATTTTCGATAGAGTTCCTGCAAAACGGGTTTGTCTACTTTGGGTCGGTATTCAATCCACTGATCCGTCTGTGTAATCACCCATGATGATAGTGGACCATCTCCTACCAATAATAAAGGAATCTTTTTTCCTTTCACTGCATTGATCAATCCCACAATTCCTTTTTCTGGAGACATACGCCCTGCAAAAAGAAAGAAATCTTCCCGTTGTTCATAGGAAGCGGGTGGCATGGTTTCCTGCAAAAAATTCGGTTTCAACGTAATCTTTTCAGCAGGAATGCCATTAGCGGTCAGCATTTGTTGTTGGAGCGGATTGAGCACGAGGAACTGGTCTACTTTATTTTTCCAGGTACCTATCCGCCGGTGCAAAACAGTGGATGCTGCCAGTATACGTGAAAATAAACCGGAATCTTTAAAACATTTACGGGCAATACCGGCAGCAAAGCTTTTTTGTTGCTGACAATCCATACAGGTTGTCTGGTTATAAAAGAAGAAACCGTTCAAACAAAAAAGACGATAGTTGTGAAGGGTAAAAACGGTTCTTGCCCCGGCTGCCTTGGCGCCCCAAAAAACGGCTGCCGATGCACGGTAGTAAAAATTGTGTACATGTACCACAGGTATATTGTGTTTTTTTATCAGTCTGTATACCTTAATTGCTGCTGATAAATTGAAAAATACCGATAGTGCATTCAGCCATCTTAACAATGGATTGCCAATGGGTTCATTGGAAAAAAAAACTGTATGTACCTGCCATCCTTTTGTGGTGAGAAATTCAATTTCCTGTTGTACAACGGTATCTTCTCCGCCTTTCTGGAGGTAAGTATTGTGAACAAATAGTATGGAGGGTATTTGAGACATGAATATCTTTAGCTGTCAACTGTACCTAATAATGGTTCGTTACTTTATTTGTGAGCCAAACCTTTTCCTCAACGCCACGAATGGCTTTTCGATCAGGTAATACGAAGATAGGGTAAGAATAATGACCATTAGCCAGAAGCATAATTGCCAATGCAATTCATATACAGTAAAGAACTGACTGGTAATTTTAGCCGCTACCCAATGAAACAAGTATAAGCTATAACTGATTTTACCGATAAAAATGAGCCAGGGACTTGTAAGTAGGCGCACTACCCATGCATGTTCGTTTGTTTGTAAAAATGGAAGTATTAACAAAAGTCCAATACCCTGTGTGGTAAACTGAAACAGTTGCTTGTAGAGAAAATAGGGTATGAGCAAAGAACTGAGTACCAGCAGGCAGCCAATAGCCCATACCGTTCTTTGTTGCAGCCACTGAAAAAAAACTACATAGTGTCTGCATATCAAAGCGCATAAACATCCCCATAGGATAGAGTCCATTCGGGTGTGTGATGAAAAATAAATACGTCCTGAAATATTTTCAGCTCCTTCGATGCTGGTATAAATCTGCCACCTGAATACCAGTGCCGCCATACACAGTGTCAGTAGAACGATCATGAATCGCAAAAGTTGTTGTTTATTTACCTGTTGAATGAGCAGGCTAAACATGAAGGGGTAGAGCAGGTAGAAATGTTCTTCAACTGATAAAGACCATAAGATATCGAGTATACGTGAGCAGTCTGCTACAGGCGAACGATACCATCCGATATAATAATTGGAATAATAAAAAAGCGCACCTGCAATATCGTGAGGCGTAAGACTGCATGCTAGCCAAAGGGTAGCTACTACACTTAGCAGTATCATGAGTAAGAGTGCGGGGTACAAACGAAAAAATCTGCGCAGGTAAAAATGGTAGAGATGTATTTGCCCTGTTTTTTCTTTTTCTTCCAGTAATAAGGATGTGATGAGATAACCGCTGATAAAAAAGAAGAGAGTTACGCCTAATTTTCCGGGAATGATCGCTTCAAGACCGGCATGAGACAGCACAACCAGTAATATGGCTACACCTCTGAGGCCATCTACATAAGGAAGATAACGTGATGAAGTTTCTTTAGCCATGTACTACTGTTTTTTTGAATAGGGCGATTAATTTCTGGGCTGCGTCTTCCCAGGAAAAATCTTTGAGCCGCTGGCTCCCTTTTCGAATCATTTCATCCCGTAAAGAGGTATCGTGCAAAACTTTTTGCATAAGCGAGGCCAGTTCTTCTGGTTGTTCAGGATCGAAGCCCAGTACAGCATCGCCACCCACTTCCGGTAAACAGCTGTTATTGGCTACCAGTACCGGTACCTTAAAATGAAAAGCCTCCAGAACCGGTATACCAAATCCTTCATTTAGAGAAGGAAATACATAGAGGTCTGCATGTTGATAGAGCTTGGCCACACAAACATCGGGTAGATAGCCGGTACAGATGATGCTGTTTTTATAAGGGCTTTTTTCAATAGCTGCTTCGATGGCAGCTGTATCATCTGAATCCTGTTTGCCATTTCCTTTTCCTGCCAGTACCAGCCGTTGCTTATGATTACCTTTTGCACAATACAGCTCGAAAGCTCTGATGAGCATCGGCAGATTTTTTCTTTTTTCCATCACACCCACATGAAGTATGTAGGGTTGTTGTATGATATGATGGATTTGTTCAGGTATAGTTTCTTCTGCAACCGGAAATGTTTTGGGGCCCGGTGTAATAGGCACAAGTTTTTCTAATGGAATACCCGTATAACGATGTACCTGTTGCCTTGCATATTGTGAGGTTACCATAATACTGCTGCTTTTTCTGGCACCAGGCATAGCTATCAGGTGAAATAGTTTTCGCCAAAGGGGGTGGTAGTGTTGCGGATACTCAAAGAAAAAAGCATCGTGAAAAATTTCAATACTGGTAAATCCAGGTTGTAAGAGTGGCACAAAATAGTCGCCGCAGAAAACAATGTTGCATTTGTTTCGCCAGGCTTTCCAGGGTAAGGATATCTGTTTCCAGAATTGGTAGCGTATGTGCCCCCAGATGATCTGTATTTTCTTTTTTCCGTTAGGTATGGGATTGGAGTCGTCGAGAAAAATGAATTCAACACCGGGGTCGGTATTGTTACTGAATTGTTTGCATAGTTCCTCCAAAACTGTTTTTTGCCCGGTTTTAGCCACACGCAGGTCACGAATGTCGATACCGATTCGAATGGTAGTATTAAGCTGCTGCATGCGAAGAAAAACTGTTTTTTGTCTTAGTAATATCGTTCATCGTTACCAATAAACCAGTGCAGAACCAGGTGAAATACGAAATATACACATAAGCTTCTACATTAGCTGTTAGCGTAGGAATGATGAGTCCGGTTTTAATGAGTAAGATGCAGAGTGCCAGCCTTTTTGTTTTACCTGTAGTTGTTTTAAAAATACGAATACTGTATTGAATGATCCATATATAGATGGCTAGATAAATGAGCATGGCAATGATGCCCGTTTGTACACCGATGATAATAAACTGGTTCTCTCCACCAATATTGTCACCAGTAGTGGCAGCCACTCTTCCAGACATACCTAACCCCAAGCCCAGTGGGTTAGTCGATATGGCATTTAGTCCTTCCAACCATTGTAGTACGTGAAAAGCGCTGGAGTTATCAGTGAAATTAATGGTGGTAATCACGAGTTCATAAATATCACCTTTTATATAGAATCCAATAAAAATGACGGCAGCAATTAGAAAATAATAAAACACCTGAAGCCATTTTTTTTTGCCGGTTATTAGTGCATATAGGTAAATAATGGCAAAATAACTTACTAAGGAGGCCCTTGAGATGGCAAAGAAAATTGCCAGTGTGCTTGTAATAAGTGTAATTAAAATGATGCGATTCATTTTAATTAGATGATTATCTGTTGTAATAACTGCCAAACAGGATGCCAATGTCAGAATCATATTAGCCCCTAATTCTAACGGCCCGCCATAAAAACTGGCAAACCGTTTTAATCCATTACTGGTCTCAAAGGTCCAGCTAAGTCCGAAATTACCTGAAGGTTCTGCACCAAAAAAACGTTCATTGTATTCTGCATATCCGGTTAGTGTTTGCAGGTGCTGGTATTGCCATACTTCCCAGCCCAATACAATGGTAGCAAGGATAGCTACGATACAGATATAATGAAAGATGTGTTTCAAGTGAACTACTTCCGGTATCATGTAACGACCGGTAAAATAAATCAGCGGAAAAAAACTGAGTCCTTTCAGTGCCAGTAGCTTATCTACAAATCCGAAATTACCCAGTGGTAACAGTACATATAGAAAAGTATAGAGTAGATAGGCTATCATGAGCTTATCTGGCAAGCGAAGTACAATCACTCTTTTTTTAACAAATACCAGCCAGCATAATGTGACTAATACAATCAACTCTTTGAATGATTGAAAAACCGGTACCATCCTCTCAAATCCATATTGATAAGTAAGTGATAGAGAAGTAAAATAAAGTGGAAGGCCTATTACAAAGAATACCAGTATATACTGTGGTTGATTTTTCAGCAGGCGATACAATGCTTGCAGAAAGGAAAACAGATATATACAGGGTAACAGGAATAACATGGATGCACTTTTTTACCTGAATGGCTGATCCGGCTTTTGCCGGTACTACTTTCTCTAACTGGTTACACGAAGTATAACCATCGATTTTACTATTGTACCATTACTGAATTACTTCTGGCATCTGGTATTCCAGGTGATTGAACTGGTTGCCATCTGTCGTTTAGTATCTCAGAATTGGATAGACTATGTATCTGCAAGATAGGGTTAGGGGATTTAATCTCAAAGCCGTGGCTTAAATAGTTTCTCTTAGTTTACTTTTTTGTCTTGAAAAAAATAACAAAAAAGTCAATGCTTCAGAAAAAGCTCCCGTTCGGCTACGCATAGGACAGCCCCTAGCCTGATACCAATACCTGATGCTCTAATAATGCAGCAAATAGATGCAGCTGCAAATGGAAATTTTTCTGAAAACCTATTTGTATTAAGTACCCATACGTCCAATAATACCATCTTTAATGGCATTGCGCATGGCATGTAATTTCCGGAACCTACCACGAGCTGTAAAATAGCCCAGCACAAGCAGGAGGTAGAAAAAATTGCAGATGATAACACTTGGCCAGCAGTACCATGGCGTATATTTTTTGATGATCCAAAGTCGGTTTCGTTGGTTGTAGTAATGAACCATTGGATTTACATAACCTTCTTTACCAGGTGTTGCAGATTTATTGGATACGCCGGCAATATGGTAGATGACAGATTCGGGATGATAGATAAGTTGATAATTGAGTTGCTTTATACGAAATGACAGATCCACATCTTCACTGTACATAAAAAGATCTTCGGACAGTAATCCGGTTTTAGCAAGAATCGTATTTCGAACAAGAAAGGCACATCCAGAGAGCCAATCAACTTCTTTTACCTGAAAATGTCTTTGTTTGGGTGGTTGATTTTCTCCATCTGTACTGGTAAAGCCTGTCCATTTGTTGAAATAAGCACCCCCGTTCCATAATAATTTCCGGTTATGTTGGAAATGAATACGTGGTTGTATAGCACCAGCTTCCGGATGTGACTCCATATAGGTAATCAGGATGTGTAAAAAATCAGGCTCAACAAATGTGTCATTATTCAGCATGATGGAATAATCGAATTGCTCCTGCAGCGAATAACGTAATCCGATATTATTTCCACCTGTGAAGCCAAGATTGGTAGCTGAGGCAATTAATACCACTTCCGGATGTAGGCTGCGAATTTTTGTACATGACCCATCTTCCGATCCATTATCAACTACTATAACCGTATAGTTGGCGTAGTTGAGTTGTTTGAGTGATGTAAGACAGTCGCTGGTTACATCAAAACTTTTCCAGTTCACGAGAATGATGGCAACGGATGGTAAAGCTTCTTGTGACTGATTAACTGTACGCATCAGGAACGATAGCCTTTATATTGATGAAGCAATACATGATCCGGTAATACATAGCCTGTTTTTTTGGAGCCGATGAAATAAAGCCCACATGCACCATCGTAAGCGCCTTTGTTATGGTTAAGTAAATAGTCGAAGTATTTTAACCAGAATACTAGAAAGCTGGAGCCATAACTGATGATACGGTCCATGGTTTTATTAAAAGCAAAGGAAAGAAAGAAATAGCGGAGCGACCATGCCAGCGAAGAGCCCGGTCCTGCAACGAGCCCACGATCAATTTCTTCAAAATTTCTGAATAATCGGCGATGGCCGAGATCAGTAAAACGATGAAAATCATATTTCCCCCCATGCACCTGCTGCATAAAAGGTGTTTCTGCATACACAATACCATTTTCATTCAGTACCCTTTCTATTTCTTTAACACATTGAAAAGGATCAAGCACATGTTCCAATACTGCCTGCACAATCACCAGGTCGAATGAACCATCAGTAAAAGGAATATGGTGTGCATCGAAAATGATATTGGTATTTGGGCCCTGAGCCACATCTGATTCTACCAGAATGGTTTGTTGTGGTAGTTGCTGTTTCAGTATCGACATGCCCGTACCATCAATGCTTCCACCTATCACTAATATGCGGGGTGCTTCAAGCTTACGTAAGCGATCGGCAATTTTTGAATAATTGAGTTTGCTTGTATAATTCAGTGTAACATCAGGTCTTAATTTTCTCAGAAAATTGATAACAGGGTTTTTGCTGTTGCCAAAAAAAATAGCAGGTGCCTCAGGGGTGTTAAAATCTTCCTGTTGAAAAACCTCGTTTTTAGTACTGATGAAAACAGGCACCCCATAATAAATAGGATATGTAATACTACAGCCATGATTGGAACATTCAAAATGATCCTGTTGCAAAGAAACTTTAGCACCACATTCCGGACAATTCAGTAAATGTTCAAAAGAGTGAAAACGCATTCAAAAGGTTTTAAGGTAACTGCTAAGTTCAAAAGTAAGTCATAAGTACCACCTAAAAAAAGTCAGTACAGATGGTTGGTTTTGCGTATAAAATACAGGTACAATGGAATACTGGAGCATTCTACGATGAGCAGGTATAGGCCAAATAAGCCAGGTTGGCGCAGGCTTACAAGAATTTGGGCAAAAATAATGGCAAGTAGGAGTAGCAGTACTGCGATAACGAAAATGTATTTATACTGCTGTTTAATTAGCAAGTCGGCTACGTTTAGCGAATTTAATGCAGCAATAAGTGGTACCAGTGCCACATATTGCAAATACATTGCTGCCAGTGCATTGGATTCGGTGGAGATAATACGGATGATGGTTTCTGGAAAGCAAAACAATACAATCGCCGTTGTTATAAATACAACGCTGAGTAGATAGCTTAACTTTAGCTTCAGTTGCTTCCATGCTTTGGGCGATTGCTGGTATTGTATTGCAGCACGTGGATAAATTGTATTGAAGAAAGAAATAATGAGCATACGAAAGGACCAGATAATTTTATCGGTGAGTGAATATGCGGCCAACACCATGCCATCATTGATACCTGATACAATAAAAAGAAAATAAGACTGTTGAAGCTGCACACAGGCATTGTTGCCTGCAAGGAAAAAATTATTTTTCAGGTACCTGATAAGTTGACTCAATGGTACAGAGAAGTGAAAAAGATGGTATTTTCTGATGATGTAAATGATAAGGAAAAGATTAGCGATTACACCGGGTATACCGATCAGAAAATTTACCCAGATACCTTTTTCACTACTCGTAATAAAAAAAATAATAAGTAGTGCCGAAATGATTTTTGCAATGAGATTGGTTAAGTTATACAAAAACAATTGCTGGATACCTACAAAAAAGAAAAAAGGGTTTAACATTTCAGCAATAATGATCGTATTGGCTGAAAAAAAATGGATGAAATGAGACGGAGACAAAAAGTAAACACCCAGCAGTAGCGAAAAGGAAAGTAGTAAGAGTAGCATCCTGGTATAGTAAATGCTAAAGAATGTTTGAGACAAAGCCGTAGACGCTGCACGGTGTAGTGCTATATCTTTTACACCGGACTGGTTACTGCCATAGTTGATCAGGATCGATACCATTGCCGCATAGGAACCAGCCACCATAATCTGACCGAACTCAATGAGCCCGGCTTTGTGTGCAATGATGGGAATGAGGAGAATCTGTGCCAGAACATTAGCAACTTGTAAAAAACTGAGGTTGGCAAAATTTATAATGGCCGACCGGTTTTTAACAATTGACAGATATATCTTTTGGATAGGCATTGTCCGGATCAGTCATTATTGATACATGGAAGCGATGATGTTTAGATTGTCTATTGACCAGCTTTTCAAACAAAGACTGTTAAATGGCTGGAGTACATCACTCAGTTCGAGTACGAGTCCGCCGCTATGTCCTGTTGTGTATTCAATCTTGTAATGGGTAGTGCCGTTATTACTGCCAGCATTGGCACATACGCCAGGCAGGGTACTCCAGGAATTACTGAGTGGTGGATTGTTGAATACAGTGGCACCATAATCGTGGGGAAATGATTGTGGCTGGATACCATTTGAAAAAGTAGTAAGATGCACAATCATGCCATTAATTGTCATTTTCCATAAATCGGGTAAGGTAGAACCAGCAGGTATCAAGTTACCATCCCATTTATCGTGAACATATAAGTCAAATTCAACTTTCAGGATATTATGTTCAGGTAAATTATCCAGTTGAAGCCGGGCCAGTATACTGTTGAACCTGCCCAATACCTTATTATTTTTCAGGTACGGGATGATCTTTACTGAATCTACTCTTCCGTTAATATTAAAAAAACTAAATCCATGAGCCGAATCTCTTTCAAAATTGTTCTGGTACACCACGTTTTTAAGTGGAATATTCTTAAAGCATCCACTCAGGAAAGGGTACAGGCAAATACACAATATAAATAACCATTTGCCTGTTTGTTTATTTCTGTTGTGTATACCTGGATATATCATATAATAACAAAAGTAGGTGGTTTCCTCTTTTGGAGCATAAAATTATAGGTAATCAATGTTTGAACAGAGGCTATCAACCTTACCTGTTTTTACGAATAGGGATCGTATTAATAGTTGGGTGTATCTATTTTCCAGGGTTGTGATTTGTCAACCTGAACGATGATTTCCATGGCTTCTTTGAAAAAAGGTATTTTATTACTGATTGTAATCAGCAGGTTACGGCCATAGTTACCCAATGATCCGCTGTTTTCCTTGGGCTTATAAACGAACTTAGATATAGATAGTCGAAACCCGTCATTCATTTTTGAGAAATAGGCCAATACTTCTCGTGCAGAATATTCTTTCCAATGATGCCCATAAGTAACAGTGGTGAAAACGGTGTTCAGATCCATTCCAATTGCTTTACCTCTCAGTGCATTGATAATCGTTTTGGTAATGGAATAGAGATTGATAGAATTTGGGGTGCTGATATAAATATGCCCGGAATCTTTGACGAGTTTAAATATCTTTTTCCAGAAAGCAATTGGATTGAATGTGATGTGTTCAAATATTTCAGTAAAAAGAATGAGATCGAATTGATCTTCCTGATCACTCAGTGCGGGTAACCGCTCCAATTGGTTTTCAATAAGGGGAGTAAGTTGATGATCTGCAGCTCTTTTGCGGATATAGTCTAGCTCCCAGAACTCACTCACATCCATGGATACAACTTCATATCCCATAAAACTTAAAAGTAGGGAAGAATGAAGATAATGGCTGCCAATGTCTAGTACTTTACTGCCAGCTGGTACGACACGACTTACCGTTTCGCCCATTTTCCGAAAACGTTTTTTGTGGTAATTAAAATAAATGATATCGTTCGAAATATTCGATGCCAGTACAACTTTTTCTATTTTTGAAAGTGCTTCTTCAACCTGCTGCATGTAGCTGTTCTGCGTTTGTATGATAGATTGTTCAAAGATACCATATATTGCTAAAATCAGATGGTAGATATCAGATTTAATGACAATATTGATAATCGTATCGGCAATTTAATAAGGACTAACAGCTTACTTCAAAGTAAGATATTCCTCTATTCCTCTGTTCCTCTATTTCTTCGGTTCTTTTCTTCGAATTTGTATACATTTAGTAATTTTGTACTTATGTCAGATAAGCCGATGCAGGTAAGTATTGTAAATAAGTCGAATAATCCCTTACCTGATTATGCTACTTCCGGATCTTCCGGCGTGGATATCAGGGCCTATCTGGAGCATCCTGTAACCATTCAGCCTTCTGAGCGCACATTGATTCCTACTGGTCTTTTCGTAGCCATTCCCTATGGTTATGAGATTCAGATTCGCCCCCGTAGCGGACTGGCTATTAAGCAGGGTATAACCTGTTTAAATACCCCGGGAACGATTGATGCAGATTACCGCGGTGAAATAAAAGTGATACTCATCAATCTTTCTATCGAAGCACAAACCATTCAACCGGGAGATCGGATTGCACAAATGGTATTGCAAAAAGTAGAGCGAATCAGTTGGCAGGAAACAGCAACTTTGGAAGATACCGAAAGAGGAGCAGGGGGGTTCGGTAGCACGGGGAGGATTTGATGATGGCAGATGGCAGATTTCTGATGTCAGATCTCAGATGTCAGATGTTTGATTTGAGGGATTGCTGCTATTTTGTTTGCTTTTGCTCACGGCCCACGGCCCACGGCCCAAGGCTCATGGCTCAAAGCCTGGTAGCCGATTTCTGATGTCAGATCTCAGATGTCAGATGTTTGATTTGAGAGGGCTGCTTTTTTTAACCGGATGATTAAGCATGATAGACTGTATGATATCTCGTAGTACTAAAATAGTTTCGGCAATTTATTCATTGCTCACAGCTCATAGCTCACGGCTCAAAGCCTGCAGCTTGTGGCTTGCAGCTTGCAGCTTCCTGCTCTTCTCCTGTAAAACGGTTAAAAAAGTAGAGCAGATTCAGGAAGCGATCACTAAAAAAGATACGGCCCAGGTAGTGGTAATCAAAGAAACACCAGTAGTCGATTCTGCTGCTATCGTAGCGGATATCATGAGCAAAGTGGCGATGAATAAAATCGATTTCAATACATTCAATGCCAAGATTAAAGTTGATTATGAAGGGGCTGAAAAGAATGATAATTATACGGTTTATCTCAGTATGAGAAAAGACAGTATCATCATCATCCGGGTGAAAGGGTCATTTTTAGGGATTTCAGCGGAAGGACTGCAGCTGAAAATCAATAAAGACAGTTTAACACTGGTGAGGAAAGTGGGAGAAAAATATGTGATGAATCGATCCATCAGTTATTTACAGGAAGTAACGGAAATACCTTTCGATTTTGCTACCCTCCAGGATATGCTGATCGGTAACCCCATTTTCATGAGTAATAACTTAGTTTCTTATAAAAACAGTAATACGCAGTTACTGGTGGTAATGGTAGGAGAATTGTTCAAGCACCTCATCAACCTTGATAAATCTGACAACAGGGTGCTGTACAGTAAACTGGATGATGTAGACGTGCAACGAAACAGAACCTGCGATATTACCTTCAGTAACTACCAGCCATTGGGTATCTATCAATTTGCCACCAACAGGAAAATTTCAATGGCAGAGAAGTCGAAACTCGATATTTCCCTTGATTTCAAGGAATTTACGTTAAATGATCCGTTAAAATACAATTTCGATCCACCGAAAAATTACAAGCGTAAGTAATTTACCCCCGATTTATCCGTTATATAGCTTGTTAATCTGACTTTGGTCCAAAATTGTTATCATGCTCAAATCCTTTTTTTGTTTTCTTGTTTCCTGCCTCTTAGTGCTAACTGTGCATGCCCAGCAAACCCGTGAAGAGTTGCAGAAACAGGAACAGGAACTGAAAAAGGAACTGGCCGATCTAAACCAGTTACTTTCACAGACCCAGAAAAACAAAAAGCTTTCTTTGAGTCAGCTTGCCCTGATCAAAAGAAAAGTGGCCATGCGTGAACAGTTAGTGAATTCTATCAACCGTCAGATCAGGGATTTGGATAATACCATTTTCCTGAATGAAAGAGATATCTACCGACTGAGAAGAGAGCTGGATACCCTTCGTGTAAAGTATGCCAAGAGCATTGTATTTGCCTACAAAAACCGGAGCAGTTACGAATACCTCAACTTTATATTTTCTTCAAAGAGTTTTAATGATGCAATCAAGCGGATTACCTACCTGAAAAGTTATCGCCAGAACCGGGAAACACAGGCAGAAGCCATTATACAATCTGAGCAATTGCTGAAAACGAAAATTGAAGTATTAAGCAGCAATAAAAAAGAACGGATTACCACCCTCGAAAAACAGAGTGAACAACTCAAAGTATTGCAGGACGATAAAAAGGCGCAGGACCAGGTAGTGGCCCAGTTAAAAGGAAAAGAAAAAGAATTATCGACACAGATACAGAACAAGGAAAGACAACGTCAGAAGATGCAGCAGGCAGTGATGGCCATCATCAGGCGTGAAGCTGATGAAGCTGCCAAAAGAGCCAAACAAAAAGCGGCTGATGACGCTAAAAGAGCAGCTGCCAATAATACAAAACCCGCTGACGCATCTAAAACAAATACAAACACAGGTACCACAAAAAATCCGGTGGTGAATGAACCTTTAGAAGCAAGACCAGTAACCGACAGACCTTATACACCTTTTGAATCGACCCCGGAAGGGCGTGAAACATCGATACAGTTTGAACAAAATAAAGGTCGTTTACCCTGGCCCGTAGACAAAGGAAATGTATATGTGCCTTTTGGGCTTTCTACGGTTCCCGGAACAAAGCTTACACAGAAAAGCGATGGTATACAGATTGCGTTACCTGAAGGGTCTTCTGTTAAAAGTGTTGCCGATGGCGAAGTGGTTTATGCCAGTGAGATCAATGGCGACCTGGTAGTATTTGTTCGGCATGGTAAATACTTCACTTCTTATAATCAGTTATCCGGTATTTCAGTATCTGTTGGACAACAGGTGAAAGCAGGCTCCGTACTGGGCCGCTCGGGTAAAAGTATCGATGGCGAAGGTGCCATTATCTTCATGATCAACAATGAAAAAGGAACACTGATGAATCCTGAACATTGGCTGAAACCGAGGCGTTAATTTGAAAATTCGGGAATTTGAAAATTTGAAAATGAGAGAAGCTGAGATGGTTGTAAAACTATTTTAAAAAAAATTTATCCCGTTCTTTGCCCTGTAAGGGCAAGAAAACATTTTCAAATTTTCAAATTTTCAAATTACTGCTATCTTACAGCATGCAACAATACATCCTCTCCTTCGACCAGGGTACCACCAGTAGCCGGGCTATTGTGTTTGATCGTGCAGGTGCCATCTGTGCTGTGGCGCAGAAAGAATTCAGACAGATTTTTCCGCAGCCGGGTTGGGTGGAGCATGATGCCAATGAAATATGGAGCACCCAATTAGGGGTGGCAGCAGAGGCTATTACACAGGCCGGACTTACAGTACAGCATATTGCCGCTATTGGAATCACCAACCAACGGGAAACAACAGTAGTATGGGATAGGGTTACGGGACAACCTGTTTATCATGCTATTGTTTGGCAGGACAGAAGAACAGCTGCATTTTGTGATGAACTAAAAGCATCCGGCAAGGCTTCACTGATACAGGAAAAAACAGGATTGATTATAGACGCTTATTTCTCCGCCACCAAAATCAGGTGGATACTGGATCATATACCAGGAGGCATGGAAAGGGCTGAAAAAGGAGAACTATGTTTTGGAACCATTGATACCTGGTTAGTATGGAAATTAACAAATGGTAAAGTGCATGTTACCGATGTTTCCAATGCATCGAGAACCATGTTATTTAATATTCATTCACTTTCCTGGGACAATGATTTACTCGAGCTGTTCCATATTCCCAAAGCCATGCTCCCCGAAGTGAAAAGCAGCAGCGAAGTATACGGCTATACTCAACATATCTTAACAGCACATAATATTCCAATTGCCGGTATTGCAGGCGATCAACAGGCTGCTTTGTTTGGCCAACTGTGTACACAGCCCGGTATGGTAAAAAACACTTATGGTACCGGTTGTTTTATGCTGATGAATACAGGAGAGAAAGCAGTGCCTTCCTCCAATCACCTGCTCACGACCATCGCATGGAAAATTAAAGGGGTTACACATTATGCGTTGGAAGGAAGTGTATTTATAGCGGGAGCTGTAGTTCAATGGTTAAGAGACGGGTTAGGTATTATCAGACAATCAAGTGAGGTTGAAACATTGGCAGCATCAGTTAAAGACAGTGAAGGGGTTTATGTGGTACCCGCCTTTGCCGGTCTGGGCGCACCTTACTGGAACCAGCATGCGCGTGGCACTATTACCGGTATCACACGTGGCACTAGTGCCGCACACCTGGCAAGGGCCTCACTGGATAGTATTGCTTACCAGACCATGGATGTACTAAAAGCGATGGAAGCCGATTCAGGTATTGCCATCAAAGAACTGAGGGTAGATGGTGGTGCCACTGCAAATAATTTATTAATGCAGTTTCAAAGCGATTTGCTGAATACAAAAGTGGTTCGTCCTACCATTGTAGAAACAACTGCATTGGGGGCGGCTTATCTGGCCGGACTGGCTGTTGGTTATTGGACAAGTGTGGAAGACATTCAGCAACAGTGGCAGGTTGATCGCGCCTTTTCTCCTGAGATGTCTGCCGCAGAAAGGGAACAACTGGCAGCTGGATGGAAGAGAGCGGTTGGGGCAGCAGAATATGGAACAGTGGGTTAAGTTATAAGCTACAAACTGCAAGCCGCAAGCTTCAAGTTAGAAGCGGCAGGCTTTTCAAATCCTACATCAGACATCTGATATCAGAAATCTACATTATGAACCGTGCTACGCAACTGCAACAATTAAGAGAAGATATCCGCTGGGATATGGTAGTGATCGGCGGGGGGGCTACGGGGCTGGGTATTGCAGTAGATGCAGCATCACGGGGCTATAAAATATTACTGGTTGAACAAGCTGATTTTGGAAAAGGTACATCCAGCCGGTCTACCAAGCTGGTGCATGGCGGTGTACGTTACCTCGAACATGGAAATATAAAACTGGTAAAAGAGGCATTACGTGAAAGGGGGTGGCTGTTAAAAAATGCACCTCATCTTACCTCTGTTCAGCCTTTTGTTATACCAGTGCAAAAATGGTGGCAGAAATGGTATTACGGACTTGGTCTGCGATTATATGATCTTTTATCAGGAAAGCTTTCACTTGGGCAAACACAACTACTATCAGCAAAAGAAACCATGGAGTTATTGCCGGCACTTGATGTAAAAAAAGTGAAAGGCGGTATCCTGTATTACGACGGACAGTTTGATGACAGCAGGTTATGTATTGATCTTGCTGCAACGGCAGTGTTACACGGTGCTACACTTGTAAATTATTGTAAGGTAACCGGGTTGGTAAAGGAGAAGAAAAAAATAGTGGCTGTTACCATCAAGTTGCACAATAGTGAAGAAGAAATAGCAATCAAAACAAAAGCAGTGATCAATGCAACAGGTGTTTTTGCAGACAGTATTCTCCGGATGGATGATGCAGCTAATGAAAACCTGCTCGATCCATCACAAGGCATTCACTTAGTAGTAGATAAAATTCATTTTCCCGGTACCCATGCATTAATGATTCCAAAAACGGATGATAAACGGGTTTTGTTTGCAGTACCATGGCATAATAAAGTAGTAATTGGTACTACCGATACGCCTGTTGATGAAGTAACAGAAGAACCATTGGTACTGGAGGAAGAAGTAGATTATATCCTGGAACATATCAACCGTTATATCAGTCCTGCTATTGATCGTTCATCTATCCTTTCAGTCTTTGCCGGTCTGCGTCCATTGGTTCGTTCAAAAGAGGGAACCAGCACTGCTTTGTTATCGCGCGATCATACCATTGTCGTATCGCAGAGTGGCCTTGTAACCATTACAGGTGGTAAATGGACGACGTACCGTAAAATGGCGCAGGATGCAATCGACAATGCTGTTTTTGCATCAAAGCAGGATAAACGATTGTGTATTACGCAAAATTTACCGATAGGTGATCCGATTGCTGTAAAGCAGAAAAAAGAGGGTATGGTGAAGGATAGACCTGAACTGGGTCAATTATTGCATCCAGGGTTTTCTTATAGATGGGTAGATGTTGTATATGCAGTAGAGCATGAAATGGCTATTACGGTGGAAGATGTATTGGCCAGAAGAACAAGAATACTTTTTCTTGATGCCAAAGCAGCGATGGATTGTATGGATACAGTAATACAATTGATGAAGGAAACACTCCATGAATCTGATGACTGGGCAATACAACAGAAAAATATGTTTACTGAACTGGCAGAAGGATATTTTTGAAAGCATAAGCAGAAAGCAGATTTCTGATGTCGGATGGCTGATGTCGGATATGGGAAAATTTGTAAAAAACCTGTAGCTTGTAGCTTGCGGCTTGTAGCTCGAAGCTTTTAGCTTCTCTAAATTAATATCAACCAACTGAAACCAATACTATGTCAACGTTTCTTGCAGAATTAATGGGTACTGCCATAATGATCATCATTGGAAATGGTGTGGTGGCCAATGTGGTGTTGCCGAAAACAAAGGGTCATGGAGGCGGATTGCTGGCCATTTGTTTTGGCTGGGGATTGGCCGTTTTTGTAGCAGTGTATGCAACAGCTTCCGTAAGTGGGGCACATTTAAATTCTGCTGTTACCCTTGCACTGGCAGCGGCCGGTAAGTTTTCATGGAGTGATGTGCCTTTGTATTTAACTGCACAACTATTGGGTGCCATGCTCGGTGCTTTTTTTGTATGGGCCACATATCGTCAGCATTTTGATGCATCGGATGATGCTTCTTTAAAACTGGCTTCTTTTTCTACGGCACCTTCCATTCACCATCCTACACAAAATCTTTTATCTGAAATAATTGCCACAACTGTGTTTATACTGGCGATTCTTTTTATTACCAAAGCCGATCATAGTCTTGGCTCACTCGACGCACTGCCAGTGGCACTGTTGGTTATTGGTATTGGTCTTGGTCTGGGCGGCCCCACCGGATGGGCCATCAATCCGGCCCGTGACCTGGGGCCAAGAATCATGCATGCCATTCTTCCTATCAAAAATAAAGGTGGAAGTAACTGGCGCTATAGCTGGATACCCGTACTTGGTCCAATTATAGGAGCTTTTATTGCTGTACTTATTTATGGAGCGATAAGTTGATGAAGAATAGCTTCAAGTTGCAAGCCACAAGCTTCAAGTGAGTATGGCAGCTGCTTATATCAGACATCAGCCATCCGACATCAGAAATCTGCCTCTGCCTTATTGTTTGTTTCGCATAAACGGTAAATTAAGGTAGCTGCTTTGCGGTTTGCGTTTTCTTTGTTTGGCTGGGCGCTGGTATTCGTAATAATAGATCCTGAGTAGAATAATAAAATAGGAGATCAGCAGGGGGCCAAAAATTAAACCTGTGATGCCGAAATAATTTAGCCCCATAATTACCCCCAATACCGTAATGACGGGATGTACATCGGCCATTTTTTTGGCGAGCAGAAAACGAACCACATTATCCATGGTGCTGAGGACAATACCACCCCAGAGAAACATAAAAACCCCCTGCCAGTTTTGTCCCATCACCAGCATATAGGCTGCGGCAGGAATCCATACAAGACCGGTACCTACAATGGGAATAACAGAGGCAAATCCCACCACTACCGACCAAAATCCAGGATCGCTCATACCGGTGATGAGGAAGGCGATATAAGCAAACAGACCCTGTATCACTGCGATTAGTGGAAGTCCGACGGCATTACTGAAAGTTTGGGCCCTGAGTTCACTTCCGAAAAGGGCGATCTGGCTTCTTTTAAAAGGTAAAAACAAAAACAGGGCTGCTTCCATTCGATTGGCATTCATGATCATAAAATATAGAAAGAAATACATCATGATCATTGAGCTGAATAAATTAACGCCTTGTGTTAATGCGGTAGAGACAAAATTCGTGAGGAATTCCTGGGCTGTTTTTAAATTCTCGTCAGACAATAAACTGAACTGGAATTCTTTCTGCAGAAAGTCATCAAGTTGAGCGAGTGGCTCAGTAACCCTTGAAAAATTATTGGCTACGAGGGCTATCTCCTTGTACATCATGGTACCAAATATGGTAACGGGAAGCAGAATGATGAAAAACGAACTCAGCATCACCACTATGGCGGCCCATGACCTCCGCCAGTTTTTTGTTTTCACCAGCCAGTCCACGGGTTTTTTGCTCAGAACATAAAACATGATGGCGGCCAGGAAGGCGGTAAAAAATGCCATCAGGCTATACATCAGGAATATCCCGATCAGTAGGATAAATCCCAGGAAAATATATCGGTTAACCTTATGTTCTGGAGTATTTTGCATGGAGCTAAATTATAATATATTATGGCTGTTCCGGGTTAAAATAACGTACTGTAAGATAGTAACTGTGAAATAACGGCCGGAAGCTCATTTTTGTACTTAAGGGGTTCTTAACTTATTCACTGCTGTTAAGGGCTGAAAAATGTGGAATAGATGGGTCTGAAAAGGCTGTTTTCTGTGGGTAAAATTTAGTTGATGGATTTGCCATTTTTTAGTGTACATCCCCTTACCTTTGCCGCCAAATCGGAAAACCTGTTTTCCGTGCCCGGAAGGGTACATTTTTAAACCTAATTATATCTCCTGATATGGCTACAAAAGGTAAGATCAAACAGATCATCGGTGCGGTGGTTGACGTTCATTTTCCTGATAAAACTTTGCCTGAAATCTACAATGCGCTTGAGATTTCAAAAGAAACTGGTGAAAAACTCGTTTTGGAAGTGCAGCAGCACCTGGGTGAAGACAGTGTTCGTACTATCGCAATGGATGGTACTGAAGGTCTGGTACGTGGAATGGAAGTGATCGATACCGGTAAAGCGATTGCCATGCCTATTGGTGAAGGTATCAACGGGCGTTTATTCAATGTAACAGGTGATGCTATTGATGGTTTGCCACAGGTAAGCAAAGTAAATGGCCGTCCAATTCACAATAAACCACCCTTGTTTGAAAACCTGAGTACAGCTACAGAAGTACTGTTTACAGGTATCAAAGTAATTGACCTGATTGAGCCATATGCAAAAGGTGGTAAAATTGGTTTGTTTGGTGGTGCCGGTGTAGGTAAAACCGTATTGATTCAGGAGCTGATTAATAATATCGCTAAAGGTCATGGTGGATTGTCGGTATTCGCCGGTGTGGGAGAACGTACCCGTGAAGGAAATGACCTGTTACGTGAAATGATTGAAGCAGGTATCATGAAATATGGTGATGCTTTCAAACACAGCATGGAAGAAGGTGGATGGGACCTCAGTAAAGTAGATATGGAAGGTTTGAAAGATTCAAAAGCCACTTTCGTATTTGGTCAGATGAACGAACCTCCTGGTGCCCGTGCACGTGTGGCCCTGTCTGGTTTGACTATTGCTGAATATTTCCGTGATGGAGATGGAACAGGTAAAGGAAAAGACATCTTATTCTTCGTAGATAATATCTTCCGTTTCACCCAGGCAGGTTCTGAGGTATCGGCTCTATTGGGTCGTATGCCATCTGCGGTGGGTTACCAGCCTACACTGGCTACTGAAATGGGTCTGATGCAGGAACGTATCACTTCTACCAAAAATGGTTCTATTACCTCTGTACAGGCGGTATATGTACCTGCGGATGACTTAACTGACCCTGCTCCTGCAACAACATTTGCTCACTTGGATGCTACTACGGTATTAAGCCGTAAGATTGCCGACTTAGGTATTTATCCTGCGGTGGATCCATTGGATTCTACTTCAAGGATCCTGACACCTGCTGTAGTAGGTGAAGCACATTACGAAACTGCTAACCGCGTAAAACTCATTCTTCAGCGTTACAAGGAACTGCAGGATATCATTGCCATCCTCGGTATGGATGAATTGAGCGAAGAAGATAAAATGACTGTACAGCGTGCCCGTAAAGTACAACGTTTCCTGAGTCAGCCATTCCATGTGGCAGAACAGTTTACCGGTCTGAAAGGCGTGTTCGTAAGTATTGAAGATACCATCCGTGGTTTTAATGCCATTATGGATGGTGAAGTGGATGAATATCCTGAAGCAGCATTTAACTTAGTGGGTACACTGGAAGATGCGATTGAAAAAGGTAAGAAACTGCTCGAAGCAGCGAAAGGCTAATTATTTAATTTGAGAATTTGGAAATGCAGGTGCAATTCATGGCTACAAGCACTGTGAATCTAAAATGTAAATTTCCAAATTTCCAAATTTCCAAATTATAAATTAATATGACACTCGAAATATTAACACCCGAAAAAAAGCTGTACAGCGGAGAGGTTTACGGTATTCAGTTACCTGGCATCACGGGATTATTTGAAGTACTCGATCAACACGCTCCATTGGTAAGTGCTTTGGGAAAAGGGAATGTAAAAATCCTGAAAGACAAAAGCAATACAGAACTCTATAGTATACAGAGTGGTTTTGTTGAGGTACTGAATAATAAAGTGACTGTATTGGTTGAGGGAGCATCAGCCATCTGATCCTGATCTGAATAATTACTTTTACAATAAATAAAAGCTCCGGTAGAAACCGGAGCTTTTTTATTATATGTTATGCACTATCGAAAAAGCAAATGAAGGCAAGCGTAAAAAAATATTATTCTGCAGATTTTGTTCTGTCGACAATTACTTTAATCATATTGTCGAGTTCTGTTACAGATGCTTTCAGGTAGTGTAGTAAATCGGTTTCTGCTAAGTCGTTCTTTTTCAGTTCATAGAGTTTTAATAAACCGATGATATTAGCTACGGGCTTCCGAATTTCATGAGATTGCATCCAGGCTATTTTTTTAACTGCTCATTCTGTTGTACCAATGTTTCCTGCAGCAAGTGTTGTTCAGTTATGTCGTGGTTAATACCAATTAACCGGATAGGTTCGTGGCTGAGGTTGCGGATACATTTTACATTGCCTGCAATAATCCTTACTTCGCCGTTGGGTCGCACGATACGAAACTGTGCAAATAATGGTGTACTGGATTGAAGTATTTCTGCTATGGCTTTCTCCGCACCCGGCAGGTCATCAGGATGTACCCTGGAGACGAAGTCTTCCATCTCATGATGAAAGTCTTCTTTTTTCACGCCATAGATATCATGCATTTTATTATCCCATATCAACCGGTTATTGCTGAAATCAAACTCCCAGACACCAAAATTCAATAAATGCGAAGCCAGCAAAAGCCTTTCCGCTTCTGAAAAAAAGAAGTTGTGAATATACTGGTCGGGTTTAGTCAAAAGGGTAATTCAATAAAAAGTTACCACTTCTTATTCGCAAAAGCGATTTTTTTTCACTTAAAAAAATTGAAAATGAAGGAGTTTAGTTAAGCTGTGGGTCTAAAGGGTAGTTGATCATCTGGCTATATTCACCTCCAAGATCGGCTAATGCATTTTTCCAGATAGACTGTATTTCGGTATGAAAAACCAAAGTTTTACTGGCGGGACGGGTAATCCAGCTTTTTTCATTTAGCTCCCCCTGGAGCTGTTGTTCGCCCCATCCACTATAACCGATGAAGAAGCGGAGCTCACCCGCTGCCAGTTTCTTGGTGGTTAATAAGTGAAGGACTTCCGTAAAATTGCCACCCCAATATACCTGCTCAGTTACCTTGCTACTGCCCGAAATGAGATCGGGCCGCTGGTGCAAAAAATGAAGGGTATCTTTTTGAACCGGTCCTCCATCCAGTAATGGAATGGCCAATCCTTTGGCTTCAGGTATTACGTCTTCCAATGTAATATCCAGCGGTTTATTTAAAACAAATCCAAAACTTCCTTCATCCTGGTGTTCGCAGAGGAGTACAACTGTACGCAGGAAATTAGGGTCCTTCAGAAAAGGGTCGGAAATGAGTAATATGCCCGATTGCAACAGATCCATAACGAAAAGTTAAGCTAAACATTTTACTCAGACAAGTAGGGGGTGGGCGTTAAAAAGGTGAAAAACATGCCTGTTAACTGTTTGCCACTTGCAACAGACCATTATATTTGTACGGATGAAGAAAACTTTCCCCGTTATCGTCATACTGATTACGCTCTCACTGCTTGGACTTTTTATCATACAAAGTTCGTGGTTGAATAATTTGCTGGAAATCAGGAACACGGAATTCAGGAGTAAAGTGGATAATGCAGGTGGACGTGTAGCCTTACAGTTGAATGGGGCGGCTAAGAGTACCCAATCATTGCGACTGCCCAAAAGAGGAGGACTTACTTTCAATTCCGATTTTCACCTGCATGTGCTTAAACCCCCTACAATTGATCAGCGTTACAGTGTGCAGGACATCTCCCGCATGATTCAAAAAGAACTAGACGCAGAGGGAATAAAAGAGATCAATTTCGAATATGCCATCATTGCTCCATCAGAAGACATAGAAATGTCGACCCGCAATTTTTCCAGGGAATACTGGGATACGATTGTCAACCGGCGGCATTATTTTGGAATTGTTCCAGAAAGCGGATCAGATTTTGAAGGCATCAGCAGCATTGAAACACTGGTTATTGTGGTACCCGATTTCAAGAAACAGGTATGGGCCTCACTTAAATGGGAACTGATTGGTGCTGCAGTGTTTATGTTGATTATTATTGCTGCTTTCTATGTAACAATACGGTCGTTGCTGAATCAGAAAAAACTGAGTGAGATCAAGAGCGATTTTATCAATAATATGACGCATGAATTTAAAACGCCATTGGCCACCATATCATTGGCTGTAGATGCGATCAGGAACGATAAAGTACAGGCCGATCCTTCGAAAATGAAATATTTCAGTGGAATTATTAAAGAAGAAAACATCCGCATGAATAAACATGTGGAAACCATTCTTCAGGCGGCATTGATGGAGAAACAGGAACTGACACTGAATGAAGTTCCCCTGCATGTGCATGAAGTAATACAGCATGCACTTGATAACCACCAGTTACAGTTGCAGGATAAGGATGGTAAAGTAGAATTATACCTGAATGCGTCAAATGATTTGATTGAAGGTGATGAAGTACATTTTACCAATATGATATCTAACCTGGTTGACAACGCTATTAAATATTCAAAAGACAAGCCTATAATCCGAATTACCACACACAGTACTGCAAAAAATATAGTGATCCGTGTAGAAGACAATGGTATAGGAATGAACAAAGAAACCCTGAAACGTATTTTCGAAAAATTTTACCGGGCCCATACAGGTAACCTGCACAATGTAAAAGGGTTTGGCCTGGGCATGAGCTATGTAAAAACCGTTATGGATGCACATAAGGGTAAAATAAAAGTAGATAGTACCTTAGGAAAAGGAAGCAGCTTTACCCTTGAAATGATATTGAAAAAGTAGATGTATCGCCTGTATTATTCTTTGCGCCATAATAAACAACCATCACCATAACTCAGGAACCGGAACTCGTTGTTAAGTGCATAATCGTAAATTTTTTTCCAGTCAGATCCCGTAATCGCTGCCACTAATAACAATAATGTTGATTGTGGCTGGTGAAAATTTGTAAGCAGACCACTGATAACTCTGAACCTGTACCCAGGTGCAATCATGATCCTTGTTTTGGTAAACAACCTGTCTGTATTATTTGCTTTCATCCAGTTGAGTAAAGCATTCAGTGCCACTTCTGTCTCAGGTGTTTCATTGGTTTCATAAGGGTCCCATTGATCTACTGTCAGGTCTGTTATACTGATATCGGGTTGTTGTAGAATTTTTATACCTAGCCAGTATAAACTTTCCACTGTTCGCAAAGAAGTTGTTCCAACGGTAATAACAGGATGGGATAATTGTTTTTTTATCTGTTCAATGGTGTCGGCCGATACGTCAATAAATTCAGCATGCATATCATGCTCCTGCATCAATGCTGCCTTAACAGGTTTAAAAGTTCCTGCGCCTACGTGTAAGGTTACAAATGCTGAATGAATGTGAGCAGCCTGCAGTGATTCTAACAATGATGTTGTAAAATGCAAGCCTGCAGTGGGAGCTGCAACGGAGCCATCATGTTTGGCATAAACAGTCTGGTATCTTTCATGGTCTGCCGATTCCGCCATCCTGTTCATGTAAGGAGGCAAGGGCAGATTACCCGCCATATGCAGTACTTCTGCAAAAGAAATGTCAGTATGATTCCAATGAAATGAGATGATATAATAGTCATGCAACTGTTCAGCTTTCTCTGCAGTAAGTGTTACGGATAAACCCTGGTAAGAGAATGATAAGGATAGGGAAGACTCTTTCCATTTTTTGGCGCCCCCTACTAAGCATTTCCAGTACACCTGTTGTTTTTGCAGCATGGCTGTGGTGATATCCGGATAGCGGTCATCAGGCTCTAAGCAAAATATTTCGATCAATCCGCCTGTTTCTTTTTTGAAATACAAACGGGCTTCAACTACTTTGGTATTATTGAAAATTAATAAACTGTTGGCAGGTAGCAACGAGGGCAGGTTGCGATAAACAGTAGTACTGATCTCCTGGTTACGAAAGATTAATAATTTACTCTGATCTCTTTCTGCTAAAGGATAGCGTGCGATTTTTTCTTCAGGCAGGTCATAAGTAAAATCCAGTATCGATAAATCTTTGGGATGCGTCATTGAACAATGTTGAAGCGGCAAAGTTAGTATTGGGGCGGTTTTAAAGCTGCATCATTTCTTTCTGCGCATTATTTTTAACCCACTCCATTGTTCACTCACCGCACAAACTTTTACATCCACCCAGCCGGTAGGCAGAACAATATCCCGTATCCGGTCTTCCGTAAGGTCGGTTGCTATACCAGCCGATTTTTTATACCAGGAAATCCATATGCAGCCGCCATCTGCAACTGCTCCGGTTAGTTGGGGAAACTGTTTCTTCAACTCATGCTGACTAAACACAAAGCAATGGATGAGGTCAGCCGTCCCACTTTTTACCACAGTAAGTATCGGAGGATCACCTATTAAATGTGCATAGTTAGCGGGTGCTGAGATAAGCCTGATGCGGGTTTCAGGGTGAATGCCTAATTTTTGCCAGACAGGTTTGCCTGAATAACCAATAGAAGCCATGGCCAGGTTTTTTATGACTTGATTTTCAATGAAATATAAGCCTGTTAACTGTTTGATTGTGTTATTAACCTATTATTCATATCAATTCACAATTCATTCACATCGTCATTTCGCCAAATCCGCTGGAAATCAATACTGTATTGAATTATAGCGGAATCAAATCTGTGGATAAATACAGTCGCCTCAATTTCGGGTAGAAAGTGGGAAAAAGTGTTATTTTGTGTCAACAAGTGGTAATCATTTTAATATTTATTCACCAATGACCGGATTTCACGGAGAATATGAAGCTACAGTTGACGCAAAAGGGCGTTTTCTGCTTCCTGGCGGACTGAAAAAGCAGTTGCCGGAAGGGGAGGGCCGTTTTATACTCAGCCGTGGCTTTGAAAAATGTCTCACGTTATATCCATTAAAAAGTTGGGAAATAATTATTGCAAAGATCAGCCAGTTGAATGATTTCGACCCCAAGGTACGCCAATTCCGACGTCAGTTTTTGGGTGGTGCAACAGAAATAGAGCTGGATAATGCCGGCCGTATGCTGTTGCCTGCTTCACTGAAGGAATTTGCGGGCTTAAGCAAGGATATCATTCTTGCAGCAGCGCTTGACCGTTTCGAGATCTGGGATGCCGGTAAGTACAAACAGCTCTTTGAGGATTTCTCACCAGAAGCTTTCAGTAGCCTGGCGCAGGAAGTGATGACTGAAAAAATTTGAAAATGAGACAATTTGAAAATTTGAAAATGAAAAACACCTGTTGCTTCATTTTCGACTTTTCTCTTTTCGTGGCATTTCCAAATTTTCAAATTTTCAAATTTCCAAATTATTCAATTTTCAAATTTCCAAATTGAACACTGCTTATCACATCCCCGTCCTCTACAATGAAACACTGGAAGCCTTGTCTGTTCAGCCCGATGGTGTATATGTGGATTGCACTTTTGGAGGTGGCGGACATAGCAGGGGTATATTGGAGCAACTTGGCGAAAAAGGAAAATTGATAGCTTTTGACCAGGATGCTGATGCGCAACATAATATTCCCGACGACAAACGAGTGGTATTTGTACCGCAAAATTTTCGTCACCTGCAACGCTTCCTTCGCTTGCATGAGATCACAACTGTAGATGGTATTCTCGCCGACCTCGGTGTAAGCAGTCATCAGTTCGATGAAGGCGACCGCGGGTTCTCTATTCGTTTCTCCGGTCCGCTGGATATGCGAATGGACAGGCGACAGGCGCTTAGCGCGGCAGATATTATACGTAGCTACAATGAACAGCAATTGCATAAGTTGTTTGAACAGTATGGAGAAGTCAGTAATTCTAAAACGCTGGCACGACATATTACACAACACCGCAATCATCTGCAGGTGCAAACCATTGAACAGTTCAAGGCGCTGATCAGTCCGGTGGTGAAAGGAAATCCTAATAAGTATTTGGCTCAGGTATTCCAGGCGCTTCGTATGGAAGTAAACGATGAAATGGGGGCTTTGAAAGAAATGCTGCAGCAGGTTCCTGCTGTGCTTAAAACCGGTGGCCGTGTTGCCATCATCACCTTTCATTCCATAGAAGACAGGCTGGTAAAGAATTTTTTCCGGCAGGGGAGTTTCGACGAAACACCTGATAACCCCCTATTGTCTGTGGAGAAAGAACAGGTATTGAAAGTGATTACAAAAAAACCGGTAACAGCAACGGAAGAAGAACTAAAGCAAAATACAAGAAGCAGAAGCGCAAAACTGAGAGTAGCAGAAAGGGTTGGGGTGAGTTAAAAGAAAAGTATACATGTCAGAAACAGAAAAAATACAGTCCAATAAAAATCCACTGAAAGGTTTGTTTAACTATCAGTGGATACTGAAGAATATTCCATTCTTCCTGTTTTTATCGGTACTGGCTGTATTGTATATCGCCATCGGACATATGGCAGATAAAACAATCAGGAATATCAACAATACAACAAAAGAACTGAAAGAATTACAATACGAGTATAAGACACTGAAAAGTGAAGTGATGTTTAAAAGTGAAGAACAGCAGGTCATAAAAGCAACAGAACCATTGGGGTTAAAAGTGATTAAGGAAACGCCTGTAAGATTGAAAAGTGAGAGGTAAAGGGGTGAATGGTCAATAGTGAATAGTCAATAGTTAATAATATATAACTGTACCCACTTGGAAGTAAAACGCGACATACTATGGAGAGTCTACCTCAGTTATATACTGGTGGTACTGGTATGTGTGGCCATTTTCGGGAAAGCGGTTTATATACAACAGGTAGAAGGATCTTATTGGAGAAGCATGAGCGACAGTCTGCACCAGCGTATCGATGAAATTGAAGCAGAACGTGGTACCATATATAGTGAAGATGGGCAGATGTTAAGTACCAGCATTCCTCAGTTTGATAGTTATATGGACTTCCGTGTGGAATCGCTTCGTGCTAAAAATGGATTATTGTTCAGGGAAAATGTGGATTCGCTCAGTTATTACCTCGCCAACTTATTTGGCGATCAGAGTAAAGATGAATATAAAGCATTACTGAAACAAGGATACAAAAACAATGACGCATATTTCTTACTGAAGAAAAAAATCTCTTTCAGGGAGTATGAAGAGTTACGCAGGTTTCCTTTGTTCAAATTAGGCAGGTATAAAAGCGGGTTGATTGCTAATGAAAAAACAATTCGCCTGAATCCCTATAAAATGCTCGCTTTCAGAACCATTGGGCTTGCCAGAGATGCCAATAAAGTAGGTCTGGAAATGACTTATGACAGTATCCTCAAAGGAAGGAATGGTAAGCAGTTGGTTCGATCTATTGCGGGTGGTGTATATGTTCCCGTAGATGCAGACACGTATGAAATAGAACCTGAAACAGGTAAAGATATTGTGAGTACGATTGATGTATTTATTCAGGAAGTAACAGAAAATGCACTGATGAAGATGATGGTGAAGAATGAAGCTGAATACGGAACAGCGATTGTGATGGAGACCAAAACCGGAAAAATTAAAGCAGTAGCAAATCTTGGCAAAAGAGGAAGCGGCGAGTATTGGGAAGATTTTAATTATGCCATCAGTCCTTCCGAGCCAGGTTCAACATTCAAGCTGGCTACCATGATTGCTTTGCTGGAAGATAAAAAAGTAAACCTCAGTCAGGGTGTAGACCTGGAAGGTGGTACCTGGAAAGTGGCAGGGCAGGTGGTTTACGATAGTGAAAAGCATGGCCGTAATATGGTATCCGTAAAACAGGCATTTGAGCTCAGTTCAAATGTAGGTATGGCAAAACTGGCTGTGGCACATTATGCGTCCAATCCTTCCCGTTTTATCAATCACTTGAAAAAAATGCGGATGGATACACTCACGGGTATCGACCTCACGGGTGAACGCAGACCTACTATTTTTAAACCAGGTCATAAACTCTGGGGGCCAACAACATTGCCATGGATGGCATTTGGATATAACCTGTCGGTTAGTCCTTTACAAACTTTATCACTCTATAATGCAGTAGCCAATAATGGTATGATGATGAAGCCTTACTTAGTGAGTGCGGTAAAAGAAGAAGGAGTGCTTCAGCGATCTTTTTCACCCATTGTAGTAGATGAGAAAATATGTAGTGATGAAACCCTCAAACAATTACGCGAATGCCTTGAAGGTGTTTGTATAGCAGGAACTGCTGCAGGTCTGTTCAAAGAAACGCCTTATAAAGTAGCCGGTAAAACAGGAACAGCATTGGTAGCGAATGGTAACAGAGGTTATGCCGATAAAGTGTACCAGTCATCATTTGCCGGTTATTTTCCTGCCGATGATCCGCAGTATACCTGCATCGTTGTAATAAAAAATAAGCCTCATGCAGCAGTTTATTATGGTGGCTCTGTTGCAGGTCCGGTATTTAAAGAAATAGCAGACCGCTTATACAGCACTTATGTACGGGTGAATAAACTTGCCAAAAAATCTGTAGGTATTGATAGCAGTTATTTCGCATATGCCGGTTTTAAAAACGATCTGACTACCGTAACAAAAAAACTAAACATTCCTTTTAAAGATTCTACCAGGCGGATTGATGAATGGGTGGCAGTGAGTGGCAGGAATAAAATGATCACCCTGAATACGAAAGCAGTAAATGAAAAATCAATGCCTCAATTAAAGGGAATGGTTTTGAAAGATGTGGTATACCTGTGTGAGAACCTGGGATTGAAAGTGCAGGTCCAGGGAAAAGGTAAAGTGGTAGCACAGTCGGTAGAAGCAGGACAATTAATTGCAAAAGGACAACTGGTAAATATAGCGCTCAATTAATATGACGAAACTTCAAGACATATTATATAGGGTACACCTCAAGCAGGTACATGGCAGTACAGATATTACTGTTACAGGTATCCAGATTGATTCCAGAAAATTGGAAGCAGGAAATGTATTTGTAGCAATTAAAGGTGCTTTATCAGACGGACATCTGTTCATCGATAAGGCGATTGCTTCTGGAGCCGTAGTAATAGTTTGTGAAACCATGCCTTCGTCTCTTCAGGCAGGGATTACTTACTTGGAAGTAGCAGATTCGCAGGAAGCTGTGGCATATATGGCACACCAGTTTTATGATGAGCCTTCTGCAAAAGTTAAACTGGTAGGTGTAACAGGAACCAACGGCAAAACAACGATTGCTACCGTGCTTTTTAAACTGTTTTCAAGACTGGGTTATACATGTGGACTTATCAGTACGGTACAGAACCAGATTGGCGATGAAATTATTCCATCAACCCATACTACCCCTGATGCAGTTAGCCTGAATGCATTACTCAAGCTGATGGCAGATGCTGGTTGCAGCCATGTATTTATGGAGTGTAGCAGTCATGCCATACACCAGCACCGGATTACGGGACTACAGTTTACCGGAGCATTGTTCAGCAATATCACACATGATCATCTTGATTATCATAAAACATTTGATGAGTATATCCGGGTGAAGAAATCATTCTTCGATCATTTGCCGGCATCAGCTTTCGCTATTTCAAATGCAGATGATAAACGTGGTGAAGTGATGCTGCAGAATACCCAGGCAGCTAAATACATGTATAGCCTGAAAACAATGGCGGCCTTCAAAGGGAAAATTCTGGAAAATGCGCTTACCGGACTGATCATGACAGTTAATGATAAAGAAGTCCATTTCAGATTGATAGGCGAATTCAATGCGTATAATCTACTGGCAGTATATGGTGCAGCAGTTTGTCTGGGAGAAGACAGCGAAGAAGTGCTCACTGCATTAAGTATGCTAAGCGGGGCTGAAGGAAGATTCGATTATATCATCAGTAGTGGATTGATCATTGGTATTGTTGATTATGCGCATACACCGGATGCATTGGAGAATGTACTGATGACGATTAAGAAATTAAGAAAAGGGCATGAGCAGGTAATTACAGTGGTAGGCTGCGGAGGCGACAGAGACAAAACAAAACGTCCGGTAATGGCTCAAACAGCCTGTGACCTGAGCGACAGAGTCATTCTTACCAGCGATAATCCCAGAACAGAAGAACCTGATGCCATTCTGAAAGATATGGAAGCAGGATTGAGCAGTTCAGCAAGAAGAAAATATATCAGCATTGCAGACAGAAAAGAAGCGATCAGAACAGCGGTAAGTTATGCGGGACCGGAAGATATTATACTGGTAGCAGGAAAAGGGCATGAAAAGTACCAGGATATAAAAGGGGTGAAATATCCTTTTGATGATAAACAGGTATTACAGGAAATGTTTGCAGCACTTAATAAATAGAATAACAAAAAATTAAACAAACCTATGCTGTACCAATTATTTACATGGCTGAAACAGGAATTTAATGTACCGGGTGCAGGTATGTTCCAGTTCCTGACATTCAGGATAGCGATGGCTGTTTTGTTATCGCTGGTAATCGCTACGGTATATGGTAAACGCCTGATCCTGTTTCTGCAAAAGAAGCAGATAGGTGAAACAGTTAGGGAGCTTGGGTTACAGGGAGAGCACCAGAAAAAAGGTACACCAACCATGGGTGGTATCATCATCCTCCTGAGTATACTCATACCCACTTTATTATTTGCCAACCTTGATAAAGTATATATCCGTTTAATGGTATTGTGTACTGTTTGGTTAGGTATTATTGGTTTCCTGGATGATTATTTTAAGATCAAGGCAAGAAGAGCGGCCTTACAAAAGGGAGAATCGTATAAGAAAAAAGACAGCGATGGCCTGGCAGGTATTTCAAAAATTATTGGACAGGTGGGCTTGGGTATTATTATCGGAACCACCTTGTACTTCAGCAATGCGGTAACAGTAGAAAGAGAAATTATAGCAACCAATGCTGTTCAGTTACAGCAAGGAGAACGACTGGCAAAAGATACGAACGTAATAGTGCGAAATATTAATGGTGTGGAGAGAAGATATGTAAAAGTAAAAACACCCATCACCACTATTCCATTTGTAAAAAACCACGAGTTCAATTATAGCAAACTAATCAGCTGGATGGGTGAGGGTGCTGAAAAATACACATGGATCATTTATATCCTCATCGTCACATTCATCATCACTGCCGTATCGAACGGTGCCAATATTACTGATGGGCTGGATGGCCTTGCCGCAGGTGTGAGTGCCATTATCGGGGTGGCATTAGGTGTATTTATTTACGTGAGTGGAAACTATGTACTGGCCGATTACCTGAACGTGATGTATATACCCAATCTTGGTGAACTCTCCATTTTTGTGGGTGCATTTGTAGGGGCCTGTATCGGTTTCCTCTGGTATAATGTTTATCCGGCACAGGTTTTCATGGGAGATACTGGCAGTCTTGCATTGGGCGGTATCATCGCATCACTGGCCATTATAGTAAGAAAAGAATTACTCATTCCTATTTTCTGTGGTGTGTTCCTCGTAGAACTCGTGAGTGTGATGCTGCAGGTAAGTTATTTCAAATACACAAAGAAAAAATTTGGTGAAGGGAAAAGAATATTCCTGATGAGTCCCTTGCACCATCATTACCAGAAGAAAGGATTTCATGAAAATAAAATTGCTATCAGGTTCTGGATCGTAACGGTATTATGTGTGGTGATGTCGATCCTAACCCTGAAAATGAGATAATGAAATGAAGAAGCATAGACTGGTCATATTAGGTGGCGGGGAAAGTGGAGTAGGTGCCGCATTGCTTGGTAAACAGAAAGGGTATGAAGTATTCCTGAGCGATGGAGGCCCCATCAAACCGAAATATGAAAAAGAGCTCATTGACAATAACATTGATTTTGAATCGGCCAAACACAGCCTTGAGCTGATACTGAATGCAGATGAAGTGATGAAAAGCCCGGGCATACCTGAAAAAAATGAAGTGGTGAAAGCCATCCGGGCAAAGGGTATCCCGGTGATCAGTGAGGTAGAACTCGCTTATCGTTTTAAAGGCAATAGCAGGATTGTAGCGATCACCGGAAGTAACGGGAAGAGCACCACCACTGCATTGATTTATCATATCTGTCAGACGGCAGGACTGGATTGTGCGCTGGTGGGCAATATCGGGTATTCATTTGCCAAACAGGTAGCAGAAGATCCCAAAGCGCTGTATGTGGCCGAGATCAGTTCTTTTCAATTAGATGATATAAAAGATTTCCGTGCCGATGTAAGTGTGTTGCTGAATATCACGGAAGATCATCTCGACAGGTATGAATACAAATTCGAGAATTATATCAACAGTAAGTTCAGGATCATTGAAAACCAGACTATGAATGATTATTTCATCTACTGCGAAGATGATGAAGTAATCATGGAAAAATTGAGACTACTAACCATCCATACTAACCCATTACCATTCTCTATGAAACACGAAGTAAAAAAAGGCGGCTACATCAAGGGCGACCAGATGATGCTAAGAATCCAGGAAGAA
>Ga0164290_1000629_pt1 | contig 100351 bp, 78 predicted proteins | sample Micstemetagenome_FD_108782 | JGI IMG/M metagenome (GOLD analysis project Ga0164290, IMG submission 108782) | Contaminated culture microbial community from soil near Moab, Utah, USA - Microcoleus steenstrupii SON62 (Illumina Assembly) | ecosystem: Environmental > Terrestrial > Soil > Soil crust...
AGCTGGAAGTCGCGCGCGTCCGCCGTGCCGGATGCTTGCCAGGAGCGGCCCTCGCCTTGCTTCCAGCGCAGGTCGGCCCCCACATTGCCCGCGAGTTGGACACCCTGCCAATCGATCACTTGACTCAGGTCGGCGACCAGTTGATTCAGGTTTGCCGACGCCGTGATGGCGCCTTCGTGCAGCGTGCCGCTGCCTTCGAGTTGCAGGAATCGCGACTCGCCGCGAAGCTGCTCGATGCGCCAGCCGTTATTCGCCTGCACAACCGCCGCCGAGAACGAGATCGGCTGCTGCCAGGTGATCGGTCCCCGACTGGTCTCCGCAGCGAGGTTCTCCGCTCGCAGCGAGGCATCCCAGCGGTCGCCGCCCGCTTCTGCTTTGCTGGCGAGAGACCAGGTAATTTGCCCGCCGGTCAATCGGGTGCCTGCTTGCAGGTGCAGCAGGTGTGGCAACTGCGCCGCTACGGCTGCGACATCCAATCTTCCTTGAAGCGAAAGATCATTAGCATCGAGCGGCATCGTACCGCTACCCTGCTGAACTGTTTGAACCGGCGCAATGACAGCGCTTCCATGTCCACGAAGCTGAACGAGATCGCTATCGAGTCGCAGATTCGAAACGGTCAGGCGATCGCCGTTCAGACTGATCAGCCCGGTCCCTTGCTGCAGAGCGAGTTGTAGCCGTTCGTTGCCGAGGTAACGCGTTGAGGCCACGGTCAAGCTCGGAGCGGCCAGTTGCCGGAAGTCGGCTTGAGCTTGCTTGCCCCCTTCTTTCCAGGCCAGGCTCACGTCGGCCTGCAGCGAGCCCGCCGATTGAACATCGACATTCATCCGCCGCAGCACCGGAGCGAGCGATTCGGTCGGAAAGCCTCGCAAAATTGCGCTGGCCGAGCCTTCGCCCAGCCTGGCGACGCTGTTTTCGGTGGGCGAAGTGGTCGACGCAGGAGCGGCGCTGCTCGCGTCCGGCTGCCACGCAAAGTTGGCGATCACTTCGCCAGCCGCCGAGTTTGTACCTGCTTGCGGAGCCGTGGTGTCGTAGATCTTGGTTGTCAGATTTCCTTGACGCTTGCCCACGCTCGGCCACTGGGCGCCGACATTTACGTCGTTAAACAACCAGGTGCGACCGCTCACTTCGTCGCGCACTTCCACGCGGCCGCCGGTCAGTTCGAGTTCAAACCGCGTGGCGGAGCTGCTATCCGATTGGGGTAGCGAAGCCAGGAAGTCTTCGACGTTGCTTCCATCCGCCCGCACCACCACAACGGACTGCGGTTGAGCGATCGTAAATTTGCCTAAGTCGCTCGGCGACTGTAGCAGGGCGAGCAGCGTCTTTTGGCTGGTGACGGTCGCCGCTTCGGCGAGCGGTGTCCCCTGGGCGTCGAGCACCACGGCCCCGTCGACTACTACCGGCGAGAACCAGCCGAGCGAAATACTGCGTGCATCCACCCGGTTTCCATAGCCGGGCGCAACGCTCGCGGCAATCGACTTCCAGAGTCCCGTCTTGGCGACGATGGTCGGAGCAAACCAGCCGCACACGGCCAGCAGCACCAGCATCACGGCAAGTCGTGGCGCAAACCAGCCGAGCCACGATCGGCCTTTGGTGGCGCTTCGGCGAGCCTTCGATCGCCCGCGCGGCCGCACCTCACCGCCGTCCGCATCGTCGTCCAACTCGTCGTCGTACGAGTCTTCTACTTCCTGTCGGCGGGTCTTAACCATGGCCCAAATTCCTGCATCCTTGCCGCGGCGGTTCGTCGCTCGTCAGGTCCAGACTGCGACGTCCTGGGATTCTAGGGGGACAAGGCTTCGGCCACCTAGAGCAATGCGGTCCGACCCCGGCCCTGGCAAAATACAACACCTTTTCAGGCTCCTGATTGATTCCGCTACTAGATCCCACAAGGGCTGTTGTTTCAGCTAAGTTCCTCCGAGGTAAGCGTTTGCTGATTTCGATGTTCGAAAGCCACAATACCACCAACGGTTGGGTGCTTGGCCTGCTGCACAACGCGTCTGCCCATCACACACGCTACCTGCCGCCGGTCGCTTGCTGCGAGGCCCCCATGCAGCGAGGATTTCCAACCGCGCAGCATCAAACGCCCCACGGCGTCGCAGCGACAGCCGAAGTTTGCCCGGAATATATTAATTTATTTGTAACGAATTGTCAATAAGCGACAGCGCGTCGACAGCCGCACCGCTATCCCCAACTCCCTGCCGTTCGCGCACAATGGGCATAAGCGTCAGGCAACGTAGCTGAATTCGCCAGAATTAAGACAAACCCGGCCTCCACCCGCGGGCCGTCCGAATTCTGGCGATTCAGCTTACGAGTACGAGACGCCGCTGACCCTCGCCCGCTCATCAACTCTCCCATCGACCAAAACGATCCATGGACCCCCTTCACGTCTGCATCGCCCTGGGTCCTCTGGCGATGTACTTGCTCCTGCTAGGGGTGATCAATCTATCCCGCCGGCCGTTCATCACAACCGGCGGCCGCGACATCGCGGCACTGGGTGTCGCCATCTCGGGCCTCATCGTTGCCGGACCGATGGAGTTGTTCCTGCCGGAGTCGGCTGCCGATCGGTTCGGTCCTTACGCGTGGTTGTTGATGCTGGGGTTGTACGCCTTGTCGATTGTGCTTCTCGTGCTGCTGATGCGGCCGCGGATCGTGGTCTACAACATCACCCTCGAGCAGCTCCGCCCGGCCCTGGCCGACGCCGTCTCTCGGCTCGACGATGAAACGCGCTGGGCTTCGGAGAGCCTCGTGATGCCCAATCTGGGCGTTCATTTGCACCTGGAGCCATCGCACTGGTGGAACAACGTGCAATTGATCTCCTCGGGCTCGCATCAAAGTCCGTCCGGCTGGCGGAGGCTCGAACGCGAGCTGGCCGCCGAGCTGCGAACGATGCCCGGCTCGCCGAGCCCCTACGGCGTCAGCCTGATCGCCTTCGGCCTGCTCCTTTCCGGGTGGGTCACCTACTGGCTAGCCACCGAACCACAACAAGTAACCGACGGCCTCGCCGACATGCTGCGGCTGGAGGAGGTGAGTGGGGAGCAGAAAGGGAAGAGGTGAGACGGGAGGGGCGAAGAGGCAAAGAGGCAAAGGGCAAAGGGAGGATGAGCTTGGTGCTACACTGGAAGCAACTGGCAATGCTCACGAATAAGATGCGGACCAACGATCCATCCCTTCGCCCCTTGGCCTCTTAGTCCCTTCGCCCCTCCTCACCCATGCCCTCCCGCCTCAACTGGACTCCGATCATCCTCGTGCTCTGCGGCTCCATTGCCGTAGCGGTGGTCGGTGTAATGTTCTGGCGCGAGCTGGGCTACTGGGAGTTCCTGCTCGGCGGCGGATTGCTCGTCGCGCTCACGGCCGTTTTCTGGTTCCGCCGCAAGCTGACGGCCACCGAGGTGGAGTTGGCCGCACTCCGCGAACAGCTGCGTGAGGAAGAGATTCGGCTCGACAACGAACGCCGCCAATGGGAATCGATCAAACTGCAAGCCACGCGCGAGATGGAGCAGCAGTCGACGCGCATCGAGAAGCGGGAGCAGAACCTGGCGCAGCGGTTTCTCACCTACCACGAGTGGATGGAGTTTCCCAAGCCGATCGACTTGTCCGATCCGGAAGAGCCGACCGATGCCGAGCTGGCCGAAATGGTCCGCAAGGATCGGCAGATGCTCAAGCTGCTCAAGGACGAAACGCAGCTGCTCTACGACAACATTTTGTCCAACCGCTACGTCTATAACGACGAGTTTTTGCCCGATGTACTCTTCCACGACGCACGCGAGCTGATGACCAAGGTCGCCAAGATCTACGAGCCGGGCGCGGAGCATCCGCTGCTTGAAACAAGCCTGCCGCGAATCATTCGCGGTGTCAGTCGCGGTTGTCTGCAGATGCTTGTGATCCTCGACGAGCTGCCGCTCGATGTGAAGAAGTACAGCGTCAATCGGATGGCCAACTACATCCGCCGGGCCGTGCAGGCCTATCGCATGTATCGTTCGTCGGAGGTGTATTGGCCCTACGTGAACACGGCCTGGTATCTCAGCCGCTTCGCGATGGGCACCAACCCGCTCACGCTTGGCGCCTGGTGGTTCATCAGTTCCCTGAGCCAGCGAGGCGCCACCGCTGTCGCCACGCATCTGGTCAATCGACAGGCTCTAACGATGCTCGCCAGCGTGGTGCGCGTGATTGGCTACGAAGTGGCAAGCCTTTACGGCGACTTCCGCCATCGCGATGCCAATTGGATCTATGCCGTCGAACTGACGGAACTCGTCAGCCAGTTCCCCCTGTCGCGCGAAAGCCTGGCTCACGCGCTACGCGAAATCGGTGCACTGCAGCTGCGGAGCGAGTACGACCGGGTATTCATGTATCGCTGCATTGCCGCTCATTCTACGAGCCATCCCGATCGGTACCGGGCCCTGGCGATTCTCACGCCGGACGAGCGGAACGCGGTCGCGGGCCGATTGGAGCGATTCTTAGAAACCTTCGTACATGGCAAGACGACCGATCGCGTGAACAAGTGGAAGGCAGGCGTTGAAGAGCGACTCGGCGTGAAGCTCTCGGCCTGGACTCCTTCCGCCAAGACGCCGACGCAGCAGCGGGCCGAGGCGATGCGGTCCCTGGCCAGCTTCCTGGTCGGCGTGAAGGAACGCGAAGCCGAGCAACTACCCGACTTGCTCGGCGATTGCCCGCTGCTCACCGAGATGACTGCCAACGATCAGGCAGAACTGTTCACCAAACTGCTCGACGATCCGCCATATTTCTTCGAACATCCGGATCTCGATCCTGACGGTGACGTGGCAGCGACGTTTCTCGATGAACTGGTGCGGCTCCATGTCTACACCACGCCACGGGAGCAGCAGATTGAGCAGATACTCTCTGATGCTGCCGCTTACCTGCGCAAGGACGAGAAGTATGTTCGCAAGTTGCTCGACAAGCAGTTCCACGCGGCGCTCGAGGAGCGAATGCCAGGTGGCGCGAACGGCGGCAAGCCACCACGAGCCGTTGCCCGCGCCGTGCTCGACCTGCTCGAAGGCGGCGAGCAAGCGAAGTTTCTGTTCGACAGCATCACGCTCGAATGGCCAGCGGGCTTGAAAAACCCACCCAAGATCGGCGGCCGATTGTGGCTGCTCGGAACCGGAGATCGCTTTCTGCTGTTCTCGCCCGAGCCGGAGCCGCGCATGCTGTGGCGCAGCGAGGGGCAACAACTGCACGTGGAATTGGTACGCGGCTATCTCACCGGGCACGCCAGCCTGAAAGGCGGCCAGTGGCTCGCCGACCGCTCACTGCCCACGCCGGCGATTCGCATTGCCGCGCCACTCGTTGGCTCCACCACGACCTACTTCCGCCCGCTGCTCGACGCCGTAGAAGCGGGCCGCGGCACGCGGCTGGAGCGGTGACAGCGCGGAAGTCACTGCAAAGGCAAATGGGTGACGAAGTTCTCGACCTCACTCCCCTCACAGCACTTGGCGATCAGTTCCAGGTCTTCTACATACCGGCCGAACCCAGCCGCAAGCTGCGGCATGAACACAATGCCCGGAAAGCTACGGCCTGTCGCTTGCCAGGCCTGAGCGAGTTGCAGGAAATCTTCGTCTTGCGATACCAGCAATCTTGCAAGCTCGCATGACCGCTGCAGAAGTGCGTCGTCCTCGTGCATGCTCGTGCCATCTTCCTGGCAGGTGACCACATCGACGCCGCGCCGACGCAAACCTTCAGTGATCGCAGCCGGCACATGGACGTCCATGTAGAGGCGGAGCGTCACTTGTTAACTTCTCCAGTCGCTCTGCGCTGAAGCAGTTCGCTACGCGATACTCTCTGCGGCGACCGGCTCTTTTCCGCCTGCTGTGCGCTTTTGTGAATCTCTTCTACGATCTCTTCATAGTGATCGTAAAAGTAGGTCAGCGCTGCGTAGACTTCTTCAGGCCGAAGGTCGGGGTGCTGCCGCAGGATCTCCTCAGCAGACCAACCGTACTGATAGTGCTCAGTAGCCAGATGACTGAGCTTGTAGCGGCTGCCAGAAATGCGCACGATGCCCCGGTCGTCCACGGACAGATGCGGATAGCTGGTCAGAGCGTTCATGAGCGGTTTCCAGATAAATGGCAGCTGCCTCTATCTTACGCTACGCCCCGACCAAAATCTCCTCGCCCACGCTCCAGCGGGCTGGCGTGGCCGGATCGCGGACGATGCGGCGGTAGAGCGTGTCGCGCTCGACCGGCTCGCGGCCGGCTTCGACGATCAGGCGCTGGATCTGGTCGGTTGTGAGCAATTCCGGCGTGGTGGCGCCCGCATCGTGATAGATCAATTCGTGGCGGACGGTGCCGTCGATGTCGTCGGCGCCGTAGCTCAGCGCCGTCTGCGCCGTGCCGATACCGAGCATGATCCAGTACGCCTTGATGTGCGGAATGTTGTCCAGCATCAGCCGGCTGATCGCCATCGTCCGCAGATCCATGATCGCCGATGGCTTCTTGATGTGGGACAGGCCTGTGTTCTCGGGATGGAACGCGAGCGGGATGAACGTCTGAAAGCCGCCCGTCTCGTCTTGCAGTTCCCGGAGACGGATTAGGTGGTCGATCCGGTGATAGTCCTTTTCGATGTGACCATAGAGCATCGTGCAGTTGGTCTTGATGCCCATCTGGTGGGCCGTGCGATGGATGTCGATCCAGTTCCGCGAATCGGCTTTGTGCTCGCAGATCAGTCCGCGAACTTCCGGATGGAAAATCTCCGCCCCGCCGCCAGGCATGCTTCCCATACCCGCTTCGAGCATGTCTTCCAGAATGGCCTTCACAGGCTTCTTGGCGAGAAACTCGAACCAGTTGATTTCAACGGCCGTCCAAGCCTTCAAGTGCAAATCGGGATAGGCGTCGTGCAGCAGTCGGACGACGTGTACATACCAGTCGTATTTCTTCTGGTGGTGCAGGCCGCCGACGATGTGCAGCTCGGTACAGCCGTTGTCGACCGCCTCCTGGCCGCGGGCGAGAATCGCCTGATCCTCCATCGCATAACCCTTCGGGTCGCGGAGGTCGCTGCGGAACGCGCAGAAGGTGCAGCGGTAGACGCAGATGTTCGTGGCGTTCAGGTGCGTGTTGATGTTGTAGTAGGCGAAGTTGCCGTTCTTACGCTCGCGGACGAGATTGGCCAGCGCCCCGACCTCGTGCAGCGGCACGTCCGGCTGGTAGAGGAAGATGCCGTCTTCCATCGATAACCGCTTGCCGGCGTAGACTTTGTCGCGAATCTTGTCGAGCGTGGTGGCAGACGAGCGGTTCATGGGCTTATTCAATGCGATGGCGTAGGACCGGCGGAGGATTGCCGGGCAAACCGCAATAAAAGCAGCGGTTTCTTCAGGTTCAACCGTCGAGTGTACGGGGCGCTTAACAGGCTGACAATGCGTGCCGCCTGTCCGGGGAAGTGCCCTTGGAGGGTTCCTTCTCACGCCGATACCATCCAGCCGCTCGGAGGGCTCCGGGCGGAGGGATTTTCGTGCGCGTCGGCTGCATTCTCATTCTGTTGCTCATCGCCGGTTGCGAAAAACCTTCGCAGCCAGGGCCCAAATCGGTTGCCGATGCCCGCAGCTACGCCCAGCTCGGCGGCCTGCGGCGATCGCCCCATCAAGGGCTGCAAGCGGAACTCGCCCGCCTGGAAGACGAGCAGCTCACCCCCCACCATTTGGCGGCTGCCCGTAAAACGGAAGCAACCGAGACGATGGTCGCCGCCCGGCCCGGCAAGCTGAGCGTGCAAGCTGCCCTCCGCGAGGCGTATCCTTCGCTCAGCCGCGGTATGTACCAGGAGCAGATGGAGCGGATCGACCCCAACGGCGACTGGCGCATCGGTCCTGTCGAGCGCGAGCTCTTGCGTGAGCTCGTCAGCCGGACCGATCCACATCGGGCGCGGTTTCGCATCGCGGTGCAGCAAGCAGAGAATGGCTTCGAGATCGATCCGCTCGTCGGCCCGCTCGCGGAGCTCGAGTTCTTCGAGCCGCTCGAACTCGGCTGCCGCATGGAAGGTCTGACAGCCGTCCACTATTTGGTCGAAGGCGAAATCCCGGCCGCATTGGAATCGCTCGATCGGATGCTCCTCGCTGCAGAACTGCTTGCTCGGGAGCCGCATGTTGCAACACGTCTGCTGGCGGCGAATCTTCGTGCCGGCGCCCTGCGACTCTTACAAGTAATAGCGCGCGATGAGCGGTGCGACCGCGCATCCCTTCAAACCGCGAGCCGGCGCATCGACGACCTGCTGCAGCGGTGGCCCAGCGATGCCCACGCCTGGATCGGCGAACGTTCCAGCGGGCTGATCGTTTACGAAATGGTCCGCGACGGCCATTACCTGTCGCTCCTCGACCGCCAGGAAGTCGCTCGGCTGGAAAAGCAGCACCAGGTGAAGACGACTGCCCGCGCAGTGATCGGCGGGATTGATGACGATCAGTTCTTCTATCTGCAGTCGCTCCGGAAACTGACCGAAAGCTGTGAGCGGCCTTACTTCGAACGGACTGCGGTATTCACGTCGCTCCATCAAGAACTCGCTGCGCGCGAAAGCACACAGCACTACCCAATCGTCGCCGCGATGCTGCTCGAGGACGTGCATACAGTCCAACTCCGCCAAGCCGAGGACCTGGCCCGTTGTCTGGCTTGGGGCTTGGCCCTGCAGATCGCAACCGGGCAGCGTTCGCCGACCGAACTTCCGCAGAATGCACTTACTGGCAAACCGTTCGTGGCGCAATCGTCGCCGCAGGGTGTTCGGCTGAGCGGCATTCTGCTGGAAGACGACGAGCCGATTGAAGTTCGCGTCGCTGCAGCACCGCGTTGATTCGCGATGAACGCAGATTCTTAAGATCTTACAAAGGCAACTGGGCCACTTTGCACGGACTAGTTTCGCGTGGCCCATCGGAAACGCCTGTGCCGATTGTTCCGGTTCTGCCCGACGACAGAGCTTTCGATTCCGGGAACCTTACCGCTTCGGTCGCGCCCGCAAAACTTGATAGCGTAGGTTTGTGAGACCTTTGGCCGCCTGACTTGATACTAGAGCCTTTAGCCAGTGGCATCATTCGCCAGCGGCGACCAGCCAACCAGTTCATGACGGATAACGAACCAGAACCGACGACCGCTCGCTCCGACACGCTGCCGCTGGGCTGCGGTGTCGAAGCTGCGAGCATGTCGAGCAATCCGTTCCGTCAGGCGTTTGAGCACGCCGGTGTGGGCATGGTTGTCATGGATCTGGCGGGGACGTTGCTGCATGTGAATCGCTCAGCCGGCGAACTCTTTGGCCATGTACCCGACGAACTGCTCGGCCGCCGCTTCGATGAGCTGAAACATCCCGAAGAGGCGGCGCTCGAAGCCGACCAGTTCAATAAACTCGCTACGGGTGAGCTCGCAAGAATCCAGTCCGAGCGCCGATATCGGCATCGCACCGGTCACGATGTTTGGGTGCAGGCCACCGCGGCGCTCGTTCGCGACGAACACGGCCAGCCGAGCTACATCGTCGGCCACTTCCATTCGATCGACGACCGCCGCAGAGCCGAGAGCGATTTGCGAACGCTGAACAGTCAACTCGCTCGACTGGCATCGTTCGACGGCCTCACCGGTCTGCTGAACCGGCGAACGCTGCTGACTGGCTTTGAACAGATGTGGACGGCCTCCGGCGACTCACGCGAGCCGCTATCGTGCATCATTTTCGACATCGACCACTTCAAGCTCGTCAACGATTGCCACGGCCACGCAGCCGGGGACGAAGTGCTGCGGCATGTGGGAAGCGTGCTGCAAAACTCGATTCGGCCTCACGATCTGTGCGGGCGCTGGGGGGGCGAGGAATTCCTCGTCGTCTGCAATAACACCCGCGGCGACGAAGCCTATCAAGTGGCCGAAAGCATTCGCCACCTTGTGGCATTGCAGCCGATCGCCTGGCGGGAACTTCGCATTCCGGTGACGATCAGCTTGGGCGTAGCGCAGCGCACTGTCCTTTGCCATGAGCCGCACGAGCTAATCGCGCTGGCCGATGAACAGCTCTATGCCGCCAAACGCCTCGGCCGAAACTGCGCTTGCATTGGCGCCGACGTTGTCGAGGAGGAAGGAGACGAGGACTCGCGTCAGACGGCTCTTTTCCGACCGACGAACAAGTAGTACGGCGTGCGTGCGAGTGGCAGATAAGGCACGCGAGCCAGATTCTCTTCGAAACGCACCACCTCGAAGTTGCGGTGCAAGAACGGCACGTGATCTGGGGACGGATAGACGTTGTCCATTGAAAACCACGTCGGCCAAAAGGTGCGCGTCGACCACGAGTGCCGCTTCAGCCCATCTCGCGGATACTTGCGCGAGACGTAGAAATCGACCACCCCGATTAGCCCGCCCGGTTTGAGCATTGCTTTGGCGTTTTCGATCGCGGCGAACCAATCGGGAATCATCGTGAGCGAGTAAGAGAACGTCACCACGTCGACCTGGCCAGTCGGCGGCTGATAGGTCGTCGCATCGGCTTCAACCGTCTCCACATTCGTCCAGCTGCGGTCACGAATGCGCCGCTTGGCGACTTCCAGTAGCGAGTGCGACAGGTCGAGCACATAGACCTTGTTTAGTCGCTGGATCGAATCGCCGAAGTAGTCGAGATTCGCCCCGGTGCCGCCCCCCATATCGACCCACGTTCCGCCCGCGGGAATGCCGACAGCTGACCAGAGTTCCTCACGTCCCTTGAGCAGCCGCTTGCGAAAGTCGTCGTACTTGTCGGCCTGGCCGGCGTAGAAGCTTTCGAGCCGCGCAGCATGATCGTTGCCGCGAACGGGTTTCATCGTCAGGTGATAGAGAATCTTTAAGTCGGCCAGCAGGCTCATGGGTGCTCATCAATACGTTGCGCGTTTCCAGGCCGTAGCAGAATTCGCCAGAATTCAGCTACGAGGGCGGCTTAACTCGCCAAATCGGCGATATAAAAGCTGCCGTACGTGTGCACTCGGTCCTTCTCGTGCAGGCGAGCGGCGAGTTCAGGGTGAAGCGTTAACAAACTCGGCAGACCCACTTCGTGGCTGTTCTTCCGCACGTGCACGCGGTCGAGAAAATCGGTCCGCAAACCGCCGCTGCGCCAAATCATTCGCGTCCCTGGTGCAGCCCGATCAACGATCGCCTGCCACTCGAGTTCCAGCAGCGGAAACAAGTGGTCGCTCAGCCAGTCCATGTGATCGAGCAGTACATACCGCGAGATCTGTCCGTCGTGCTTATCGAGGAAGTTCTGCACCGACGTGGTGTGCGTGCTTACTCGGTCGATCAGGCCGCCCTTCAGCCGCTCGAAGTTGTCGGCCTTCAGATACTCTGGGCAGCACTCACGCGTGTAACGCCCTTTCATGTAGACTCGCCAGAAGTAGTTGTCCTTGAGCGGCAGTTCGCAAAAGACAGCTTCGACGCAGTCGTGCACGAACTTGCCGATGCCTCCTTCGTACTGACTTTCGACCTGCCGCCGCTGCGCCTTCGGCACGCCAACCATCGACATCGTCGTGTCGCGGTTCATGGCGAACTTCATCGAGCGCGACCAGAACTTCTCCTTCAGGTGCTTGTAGTAGATCTCGCGCTGCTCTTCGAGCGTCTGCGCGTCGAGCGCCGCGTCGATGTGTGGCCGCACCCGGATGAGACGATCGGTGTAAATTTTGATCAGCCGCGCGAGAGCACCGCTCGTGCCGCGAAAATAGAACGGCCGATCCTTGTTCGCAAAAAACTTGATCCACGTATCCCACCACTCCTGCGACCAGGCCGGTAGTGCGGGACGCAGCTTTTCGCGATAGAGCTTGCGGGCCTGTGGGTGGTAGCCTTCGCCGAAGAACTGAAAGAAGTCGTCGTGCGCCAAGGTCTTGATGCCGGCGATCTTCAGATCGAGCAGTGCGTTCTGCCGCGGGTTCATGTCGACGGCATAAACGTGATTCGGCCCGCAAAGAGCGTAGTCGAGCGCGTTGCACCCTGCCGACGTGATCACGAGCACGTTATCCGTCGGACCAAGTTCCAGAGCCACGCGATCGAGTCGCGGATCTTCCCAGCAGGTGTTGTAGACAAGGTTGTTGCCGTGGACGAACTTGAAGACCCGTCCACTCACCCAATCAAGAACCGACATGCTTCGCCTCAGGCGTCAGAAACCGACGCCCGCTCCTACGCCGGCCGCCGTCGAGCCTTAACGAGGCCCTGGGTGGCACTTCCTTACGTATTCGCGCCGCTGGCGACGGCAAAGCTCGGATTTTACCGGCCGGGAGAGGGCACACAAGGAGCGCGTAACCGCGTCGGATGCTAGCGATCTGTTCGCAAGTGATTCAAGCAGCACAGTTTACGCTCCAGATTGCCGCTCTTCGGCCTCCGGCTTACTTTTGCTACGATCCGCGCCATCGATCGCACGTAACCGCAAGCTACGGTTGATGGTTGCGAGCGAATCATTGCTGAAAGACGGCCAGTTGGCGGGACACCTCCAGTCGCGTCTGGCCGACGGATGGAGTGTCTGCCAATGTGTGGAATTGTTGCCTACGTAGGTCCCCGGCGAGCTGCTGACTTTCTGCTGGAAGGCTTGCGCCGCCTGGAGTACCGCGGCTACGACAGCGCGGGCATTGCCACGACCGACGACGAGGGGCACTTCCACCTGGTGAAGGCTGTCGGCCGCATCGATAACCTCGCCGAGAGGATGCAGGAGATGCCGACCCCCGGCCGCATCGGCATCGGCCATACGCGCTGGGCCACGCACGGTGCTCCTTGCGAAGTGAACGCTCATCCGCACGTCGGCGGACGCGGCGAAGTGCTGCTCGCACACAACGGCGTGATCGAAAACTATCTGAGCCTGAAGGACAAGCTGCAGGCCGAAGGTTATCGCTTCGCGTCGTCAACCGATACCGAAGCGGTCGCTCATCTCGTGGCGAGTTGCCTGGCGAAGCTCGATCTGCGCAGCGACCAATTCTCGCCCGACGATCCGTACGCTCGGCCGCTCGCGGCGGTGGCCGAAGCCACAAGCAAGCTGCGTGGCACCTATGGGCTCGTGATCTTGTTCCGCGACTATCCGGAACTGATCGTCGCTGCCCGACAAGGCAGCCCGCTGGTCGTAGGCGTGGGACATGGTGAGCACTATCTCGCCAGCGACGCCTCGCCGCTCGCGGGCCGCACGGACAAGATCGTCTACCTAGCCGATCATCAAATCGCTGCCATCACGAGTGAGTCGCTTCAGGTCTCGCATCGGGAGCAGGGGCGCGTCGAGCACTCGGTTCATGACCTGCAGATCGAATCGAATGACGTCGAGCTCGGCCAGTTCAACCACTACATGCTCAAGGAAATCCACGAACAGCCGGAGTCGCTGCAGAACGCGATGCGCGGCCGTCTGAACGCCGAAGACGCTACGGCCGTCTTCGGCGGACTGAATCTCTCACCGCAGGATCTGCGCGGCATCAACCGTATCATCCTCACGGCGTGTGGCACCAGCTGGCATGCGGCGCTGGTCGGCGAATACCTGATCGAGGAACTCGCGCGGATTCCGGTCGAAGTGGAATACGCCAGCGAGCTGCGCTACCGCAATCCGCCGGTCGATCAAGGCACGCTGCTCTTCGCGATTACACAGAGCGGCGAAACCGCCGATACGTTGGCGGCACTGCGCGAGATGAAACGCAAGGGGCATCCCACGCTCGCGATCTGCAATGTCGTCGGCAGCACGATTGCCCAGGAAGCGAACGGCGGCGTCTATCTGCACGCTGGGCCGGAAATCGGCGTGGCGTCGACGAAGGCCTACACCTCGCAAGTCGTCACGCTGGCGATGTTGGCTCTTTACTTCGGCCGCGCGCGGCATTTGAGCTTCGAAGCCGGCAAACGAATTATTAGCCAGCTCCGGCAGTTGCCCGACATCGTCCGTCGCACGCTCGACGTGAACGAAGAAGTGGCCCGCATCGCCCAGAAGTACGCCGATGCGAACAACTTCCTCTACCTCGGCCGGCAGTACAACTTCCCGACCGCTCTGGAGGGCGCTCTCAAGCTGAAGGAAAGCAGCTACTTACATGCCGAAGGCTATCCGGCTGCCGAGATGAAGCACGGGCCGATCGCGCTGGTCGACCGGCACACGCCGAGTGTCTTCATCATGCCGCAGGGCTATGTGTACGACAAAGTGATGTCGAACCTGGAAGAGATCAAGGCCCGCGGCGGCCCGGTCATCGCCGTCACTGCAGAAGGGGACAAGGACATCGGCCGCCTCGCCGACGACGTGATCTACGTGCCGCAGGTCGAGGAGTTCCTCTCACCCCTGGTGAACATCGTGCCGCTTCAAATGCTTGCTTATCACATCGCGCTGCTACGCGGCTGCGACGTCGACAAGCCGAGGAATCTGGCTAAGAGCGTTACGGTGGAGTAGCACTGAGACCGCCTAGCGAAAGCGTCGAGCTAACCCAAGCAAGTAGCCGGAGGCGGTTCGCCTCCGGCTACTTGCTTGGCGATTGCAAAAGTCCGATGCGGATTAACTACGGTGCGTAAACGCTTCGCCCACCGTCGACTGGCAAGCAGACGCCGGTGATGAAGTCATTCTCGGCGAGAAAGGCGACCGCGTCGGCGACGTTCTGCGGCGAACCTTCGCGCTTGACGAGAGTCCCCGCGATGACCTGCTTTCGCTCGTCGGCGGGCAGATCGGGTGGCAGCATGACGGGGCCGGGGAGCACAGCGTTCACCCGGACGCGCGGATTGCGGTGCGCCAGTTCCACCGCCAGGTTGCGCGTGAGCGTGGGGATTGCGCCCTTCGATGGAAAATAGCCGGCATAATCGAGGTACGGTCGGATCACGGCCCAGTCGCCGACGTTGAGGATCGCTCCGCCGGTCGGCTGGGCGACCATTTTGAGTCCAGCCTGCTGCGAGCAGACGAATGTCGCTAGAGTGTTAATCTCAAAGCAGCGGCGGACGTCATCGGCAGTCACCTCCTCGAACTTCTGCTGCGGCCAGATCGCGGCGGCATTAACGAGCAGGTCCAGTCGGCCGAAGGCGTCGAAGGTCTCGTCGACCAATGTGCGTGCTTGCCGTTCCTCGGAAAGTTCGGCCCGCAAGGCGATGGCCTCGACTCCGACGACCCGCAGTTGCTCTACAGATTGTTGGGCCTCTTCCATGCTGCGGTTCGCGTGGATTGCCACGCGGTAACCGCGCTGTGCCAGCGTTGTAACAATCGTGTGCCCTACGCGCTTTGCTCCGCTGCCGGTGACGAGCGCGACCGGATGCTCGGTGCCGAAAACATCGAGCAATCGTTGGCCGATGGTCGACATGGTGATGCTTTCAGTTTGCATGGCGGGGCCTAAGCAAAGCGTGGCCCCGGTCGAGAGCGTTTGAGTCAACTGTTCGGGGCCATGCTGCGCTTAAGCCCCGCCACCCGTGCTTAGATCACGGAGTAGGTGGAACGGTCGGAGCAGCCGGCACCACGTTTGCCGGTTCATGCAAGCCGGCGCGGAAGCTGGTGATGATCTCCCATGCCTCTTGGGGCGTTTCCGCGTACTGAATCAGGTTCAAGTGATGATCGGCAATCACCCCTTCGTCGGCGAAGAATTGCCAGTTGATCGCCTTGTCCCAATACTCGCGGCCGAACAGGATCACGGGGATTTCCTGCATCCGGCCCGTTTGCCGGAGCGTGAGCACTTCGAACAGTTCGTCCATTGTGCCAAAGCCTCCGGGAAAGATCACCAGCGCCTTGGCCCGCATCAGGAAGTGCATTTTGCGCAAGGCAAAGTACCGGAACTGGAAGCAAAGCTCCGGCGTGATGTAGGGGTTCGGCGCCTGCTCCATCGGCAACGTGATGTTGAAGCCGATCGACTTGCAATCGACGTCGTATGCCCCCCGGTTGGCAGCCTCCATCAGGCCCGGACCACCGCCAGTAGCAATCACATAGTTACATTTGCCATCCACCTGGCAAGCGCAGGATACAAGCTTCGCAAACTCGCGAGCCTTCTCGTAGTAATGAGTCTTGGCCAGCACTCGCTCCGCCCGCGCGACCACGCGCTTGAGCCCTGGGTCTTGAGGCGCCTGTTCGGCTGCGGCTCGAGCGATGGCCAGTCGCTTCACCGCTTCCTCATGCTCGACCACAGCCGTGCCGCCGAAAACGACGATCGTCGATTCGACGTTCTGCTCGGCAAGGATCATCTCCGGCTTGAGCAATTCCAGTTGCAGCCGAACAGGTCGGAGCTCGGGACGATTCAGAAAGTCGTCGTCAAACGACGCGATCCGGTAGCTGGGGCTGTTGAGCACCGCATCGATCGGCGGAGGAGGCTTGTCGTTCATCGTTGTTTCCTTCTGCGGAACCTCCAGTGGGAAAATCTTGGTGGGACGCTCAGTGACGTCCTTCGGTGATATGGTTCGAGCTAACCAACCTGCGCCGGCACTGGCCGCAACCCACACAAGCAGCGACCAGCTGGGACTGCGGGCGAGGACCGGCCAAAGATCTGTCGTCCAAAGCAATAGACTGGGCACTATCAGTAGACTTGCAGCGGCCGCAACAGGGACAAAGAGCTTGCCGCGAGTGCCCTGCCCCACAGAGACTGCAAGAGTCACCAGTAGCATCGTTGCGGCGGCCACGGGACCGACGAACTGCCAGCCGAAGACGACTCCGATCGTCGCAAACAACGCGACGGGCGAGAACCGCGGCCAACTGCGCATCTCCCCCGCCACCCACCAACTCTCTGCGATCGCCAGGCCCATCAGTGTGCCGACGGCCAGCCCCGAGAAACTATCGAAGAGGCCGTCGCGCCAATCGAAGAGCATCCACTGTTCGCGCCATGGGAGGCGATGTACTTCGGGATAGAATCCCGATACGACGATCGTCGCCAGCACCACCGGTACGAACAAGCTCCGCGGAATACGGCTGCCATCGACTTCCATCGCAGCGCTGGCCACGAGCGTGGTGAGTAGCAGGACGTGCAGCGAATACGTTAGCCACAGCGGCACGGGCTCGAAGCTGTTCAGTGGCGGACGGCCAGCCTCGGGCACCGTCATGTACGATCCGCTGGGGCTGTTGAAGACCTCACACACGGCTACGACGACAAACAGCACCGCGATGATCAATTCAACCAGCGGATAGCGAAACGAGATCGGCAGGCTGCAATCGCGACAGCGGCCGCGCAGCAGCAGCCAGCCAAGGATGGGGATGTTGTCACGCAGCCGTAGCGGATGCAGGCAGCGTGGACAGCGCGATGGAGGATGAACCAGGTTCATCCCAATCGGCAAGCGGTAGATCACCACGTTCAGAAAGCTGCCGACACAGGCTCCCATGGCAAACAGCCAGAGGAGCAAGAGACCGGAACCGATGAAGGTAAGCGTTTCGTGGTGCAGCCACGGCTCTGGGATGTCCACCGCCAGCTGAAGCATCAGTTCTGGCATGAGCGGGAGTGGCATTTCGAGCGGCGGTTGTGGAATCGATGAGCTTGCTACTCGATCATTTTGATCCGCGACGAGCGGTTTGCCTACCGCAGTGGGCTTGCAACTTTAGAGCCAGCGGGCCAGTGGTCCCCCGCGGGCGGCGAGGGCATCCACCCGGCGGGTGACTTCTGGATCTTCGATCAGCGGCGGAGCGTGGTGCGGCTTGATCCGGGCGTCGATCACGAGCGAGCCGCGGCAGCCCCAATGCTTATGGATGGTATAGCTGTCGATCCCATGGATATCGGCAGCAGGGTTGCTACGCGTGAACGTAGTCCAGAGGAAATTGTTCAGCGTGCGGGAAGTGAAGTCGCTGTCGTCGACGATCACCACGAGTGGAAAGCCGTTGATGGGCTCGTCAGCTCGAAAACACCCGCAAAAATGCTGCTCGACCGAATGCGTCTCTCGAGTTTGCACTACGAGCACGCCCGGCAGCGCGACCTTCGGTGAAGTGAATCCGTCCGGCAGACGCAGATCGGACGGGATCTCGCTGGGCAGCGTTCGGATGGCCGGGCCGCTGGCGGCGATGACCACTTTCGAGCCCATGTTGAGACCTTCGCCTGAGTAGTCGAGCGTGTCGATCGTCGTCTGCGTGTGAAAATGCAGGTCGCGTCGCCAGTCGACCCGTTCCAGTACGTGGCGGAGGAAGTCGGCGATATCGTGCGTGTGCAGATCGGAATCGTCATTGCCGTTGGCGACGATCAAGTACTTGGCGAGCGACATCTGTCCCTGGCCGAGGATCGCGGACGCTTGCGTGAGCAGTTCCTGCGGCCGATCGGTCTTGCGAAACGGCATGTACCGCTCGCTGCCGATGGCGAGCAGTAGTGGGTGCACTCCCGCAGCGTCGACTGCGTTCACTTCTCGCACGCCGGGAATCACTGTGGGAATCACGGGGCCAGTCAGTTCGTGAATCAGCTGGCCGAATGTGGTGTCTTCTTGCGGCGGGCGACCGACGACGGTGAACGGCCACACTGCATCCCGACGGTAATAGACACGATCGACTTGCAACACCGGGAATTCGTGCTGCAGGCTGTAATAGCCTAGATGATCGCCGAAGGGGCCTTCGGGTAGCGTTCGATTGGGATCGATCGTGCCGCTGATGCAAAAATCGGCATCGGCATAGATCGGCAGTTCACCGTTGCGGCTGGCCATCGGGATGCGATGCCCCGCGAGAGCGCCTGCAAAAGTGAGCTCCGACATGCCTTCGGGGAGGGGCATCACGGCGGAAAGTGTCATCGCCGGATGGCCGCCGACAAAAATATTCACTCGCAGTGGCTCGCCGCGACGCTGCGCGGCCGTGTGGTGCACGCCAATGCCGCGGTGGATCTGATAGTGCAGGCCGATCTCACGATCCGTCGCATATCGATTGCCCGATAGCTGCACGCGGTACATTCCCAGATTCGTTTTGCCTAGCCCCGGCGAATCCGGATCTTCCGTAAAGACCTGCGGCAATGTGATGAACGCGCCACCGTCGTCGGGCCAACTGTGTAGTTGCGGCAGTGCACTAATCTTCGTTTCATTTTCCAGGACGGGCCCGCCCCTGGTGCGCTTCGGCTGCATTCGCCACGCGGTAAACGGCGCCGACCAATACCGCAGCGGCTGACGCATCGCCTGCGTCGGATCGATCTTCAGTTCAATCGCTCGCCGGACCGGTTCATAGCTGTCACGAAACAGATAGCGGGCTCGTTCAATGGTGCCGAACAAGTTCGAGACCATCGGGAATTGGCAGCCCTTTACCCGCGTGAACAGTACGGCGGGACCACCCGATTGGTACACGCGCCGCTGAATTTCGGCCGCTTCCAGGTGGGGATCGATCTCGTCCTCGAGGCGCACGAGATGCCCGGCGGCTTCGAGCTGGTCGAGCATGCGGCGGAGCGAGAATCGGCCCATCGTCGTCTTTTCCCTACCTCCAGCAACCGCAGGTTCGCCGGTACAATAACCCGTAACCTGTGGCGGGCTTCAACCTTTTGGCATGCGAGGGAGCGAACGTGGCGGCCGCACTGACCGATGTGAATATAACGGAAATCGAAGCCGACGCGGTGGTCGTCGGTCTGCATGCCGAAAGCCCACTGGCCGGTCCGATCGTCGAGCTCGACAAGGCGCTCGGCGGGGTGATCGCTCGCTTGATGGAGCGGAAGGAAATCACCGGCAAGCGGAATGAACTGACGACATTGCTAGCGCCAAGCGGCATCAAGGCGAACACCGTGGTCGTCGTCGGCCTTGGCCCGCGCGACACCTTCGACCGGGGAGCAGCTTATAAAGCGGCCGCAGTAGCCGCGAAGCACTTGTCGACGAAAGAGCGCGGCAAGGTCGCATTTTATCTCGCAGCCGACTGGCCCGGTGATGTGGCCGAAAACGGCGTCTGCGGAAGCCTGGTCGGCTGCGTTGGCCAGGATTTGTACCGCACCAAGCCAAGTCGTTTCCCGTTCACCGACGTGGTTTGGTCCGATGTGACGCCCAAAGTATTGCAGGACGGCCAGGCGCTCGCTGGCGCGGTGAATCTCACGCGTAAGTTAGTCAACGAGCCGCCGAGCGAGATATACCCCGAATCGTTCGCCGCGGTCGCTGTGCAGGTCGCCGAGGCGCATGGCCTCGGGATCGAAGTTTGGGATCAGGCCCGACTGGAGGCCGAGCGATGCGGCTCGTTGCTGGCTGTTGGGCGTGGATCAGATCGCGAATCGCGACTGGTGATTGTGAAGTACAACGGCGGTCAGGCCGATGGTCCGTTACTGGCGATTGTCGGGAAAGGAGTGACGTTCGATTCGGGCGGTCTCTCCATCAAGCCGACCGACGGCATGAAGACGATGAAGTGTGATATGGCCGGTGCAGCGACGGTGCTCGGCGCGATGCAGGCGATCGCTGAGTTGAAGCTGCCCGTGAACGTGATCGGGCTTTGCGGCCTGGTTGAGAACATGCTCGGCGGATCGGCGTTCAAGCTGGGCGACGTGCTGCGGGCTCGTAGCGGCAAGACGATCGAGGTGCTCAATACCGATGCCGAAGGTCGGCTGGTATTGGCCGATGTGCTCGATGTGGCCGTGCAGCACAATCCAGCGAAGATCATTGACCTGGCGACGCTGACTGGAGCGTGTCTGGTTGCGCTCGGTACCGACATCGCCGGCCTGATGACGAATAATCAGCCGTGGTGCGACACCGTGAAAGCGGCTGCCGAATACTGCGGCGAACCGATGTGGCAGTTGCCGATGTTCCCGGAGTTCGGCGAGCAGATTCGTAGCGAGGTGGCCGACATCAAGAACGTCGGTGAAGGACGCTGGGGCGGGGCCATCACAGCAGCCAAATTCCTGGAAGAATTCGTCGCCGGCCGCCCCTGGGTGCACGTCGACATCGCCGGGCCCGCCTTCTATGAAGGCGCCAAAGCCTGGAGCGACGCCGGCGGCAGCGGCTATGGAGTGCGGACGCTCGTGGAACTGGCGCGGCGGGCGGTGGAAAGCTGACTCCCATACCGAACTTGACGCGCTGAAACAGTGCTCAGTACTGAGTACGCTCGACCTGAAGACTAGCATCAACTTCGACTCGTATCTCTCTTATTCCCGACTATATCTCATGCCCTGGATCACCGAATCAGCCCCCGAAATCACTCGTCCTCAGGTCGAAGCTCTCATCAAGCGGGCGCTCGACGAAGCCCGCGCACGGATCTGCAAGTCGCCCAAACGCGTGCTGCTGCTGCCGCCGGACATCACCCGCATGCACTCGGGCAGCGGATGGATTACCGAGACGTTTTACAACCTGCTCAAGGACGAAGCCGACGTTCACGTGATTCCCACGCTCGGCCAGCACGAGCCGCACACGCGCGAGCAGAATCGGCAGATGTTCGGCAGCATCCCGCACGAGAAGATTCATGCCCACGACTGGCGCGACGGCTGCGTGTATGTCGGCGAGGTGCCGGCCAGCTATGTGAAGGAGGTCTCGGGCGGTTCGGCTGACTGGGCGATTCCGATTTGGCTCAACAAGATGCTGATGGAAGAGCCCTGGGACCTGATCATCAACATCGGCCACGTGGTGCCGCACGAAGTGCTCGGCTTTGCCAACCACAACAAGAACTACTTCATCGGCGTCGGCGGTAAGGATCTGATCTGCGCCGCACACATGGCGGCCGCGTGCTATGGCATCGAGAACAATCTCGGCAATTTGATCACGCCGCTGCGGGCCTGCTTCAACAAGGCCGAGGACGAGATGCTCAGCCGGTTGCCCGACTTCTACGTGCAGGTGGTGCTGGCTCGGAACCCGGCCGGGGAACTCGTGCACACCGGCGTGTTCGTCGGTGATGATCTGGAGACGTACCTGGCCGCAGCGAGGCAGTCGCGCGAGCAGAACATCAATGTCTTCGACGAGCCGCTGAAGAAGGTCGTCTGCGTGATGCAGGGAGACGAGTTTTTCAGCACCTGGGTAGCCAATAAGGCCGTCTATCGCACCCGCATGGCGCTAGCCGACGATGGCGAGCTGATCATTCTTGCGCCCGGGTTGAAGCGGTTCGGCGAGCAGCCGGACGTCGACGCGTTCATCCGCAAGTACGGCTACTGCGGCACGCCGAAGGTGATGGAAGGCTATCGCCAGAACGCCGACATGCAGGACCTGGCTCACGCCACGGCTCACCTGATCCACGGCTCGTCGGAAGGACGCTTCAAGATCACCTACGCTCCTGGCCACCTGACGAAGGAAGAGGTCGAGCAGGTGAACTTCCAATACGCCGATCTGAACGAGATGCTGAAGCTGTACCCGATCGACAAGCTGAAGGAAGGCTTCAACGAAGTCAACGGCGAGCATATCTTCTTCATTCCGACCCCATCGGCTGGTCTCTGGGCCACGCGCGACAAGCTGTACAACCGCAAAGGCGGGTTTGGCGCCGGTTAGGCGATTTCCTCGCCTCGCAGCTTGAATGCACTCCTTAGCCGGAGGATAACATCCTCCGGAGAAGAGCAACTGCGGTCCGAATTGAGTGACTGCGTCAACCTGCTGTTCTCCGCGAGCGGGTTACGTCCCGGCTAAGACATCTTGCGAGGATCAACGATGAACGTCTCTCGTCGGCAGTTTGTGCAGGGCTCCGTCGCTGCGGCAGCCGCTTCGATGGCTATCTCCTCCGTAGCAGCGAACGAGGACGAGATGATCCCAATCATCGATTGTCACCAGCATCTGTGGGACCTTGAGAAGTTCAAGCTACCGTGGATCACGCCCGGCGGGCTGCTCGGCCGCAGCTTTGTGATGAGCGATTACCTGGACGCGATACGTGGAACCGGCATCAAGCACGCGGTGTACATGGAGGTGGACGTTGCCGCGGATCAGAAGCAAAAGGAGGTCGACTACATCGTCGACATCTGCCGGGCGGGTAACACGCCGACCGTTTCGTCCGTGGTCGGCGGCAATCCGTCGAATGAAAGCTTCCGCGAGTATGCGACGGGACTGAAGGGCAATCCTTACGTTCGCGGCGTACGACAGGTGCTGCATGGCGGACTGAAGCCGGGAGCGGCGCTTGAGACCACGTTCGTCAGCCACATCCGGCTGCTAGGAGAACTGGGACTCAGCTTCGACCTTTGCATGCGGCCGCAGGACTTGGGAGATGCGGTGAAACTAAGCGAGCTTAGCCGCGACACGTTCTTCATTCTCGACCACTGCGGCAATGGCGATCCGAAGGCTTTTCTCTCTGCCGAGCAGCGCGGCGGGACAGCGGCGTCGCACGATGTGCAGCAATGGAAGAAGCACATCGATCAGCTTGCCGAGCGGCGTAACGTGGTCTGCAAGATTTCGGGCATTGTGGCGAGTGCGCCCGAAGGCTGGACCGCCGAAACGCTGGCTCCGATCGTGAATCACTGCCTCGACGCCTTTGGGCCCGATCGCGTTGTATTCGGCAGCGATTGGCCTGTGTGTCTGAAGGGCGCGAAACTGGCTCAGTGGGTGGCCGCCCTGCGAGAGATTATCAGCAACCGACCAGCCGCGGATCAGCGTAAGCTGCTGCATGACAATGCCGTGCGGATCTATCGGCTGGCCGATCTGATCAACTCGTAGCCGGAGGATAACATCTCTCCCGAGAAAGGGGAGTGGATTCCGCAATCGAAAAGCGCGCGTGCGAATCGCTCCGAACCGACCTCGGATGGCGAAATCAGTTCGCTGTTCTCCGGGACGTGTTACGTCCCGGCTAAGCTATTTCAGGAACTTCGCTAAGCGGGCCTGCGTTTCTTCCGCATAGAGCGACTTCTTGCCGAAGCCGGGTTCCGCGCCGGCGGCCACGGCGGCCTGTTCGTATTCCGGGTAGTTCGTGATGATCATCACGGGCGTGGAGGACAGTTGGTCGTCGGCTTTGATGGCCTTGAGAATGTCCATGCCATCCGTGTAGTCGCGATCCAGCTTGCGGTTGATCACGACCAGGTCGAAGCTGCCTTTGCGTAGCTCTTCGAAAGCGTCTTCCGGACCATGCACACGGACCACCTCGGCGCTGAACGAGCGCTCGAACATGGTCCGCAGGGCCGTGTGATCGGGAACGCAATTGCCGACATCCAAAACACGCTTCGCCATCGCTAACCTTCCCATTCACCAGTAGCCGGACACTAACAGCGTCCGGAGAAAAGCCAAAAGACACCGCTCGTACAAGCGGCGTCCGGCTGCCGTTCTCCGGGAGGTGGTTACCTCCCGGCTAAGTGTTCATCCAATCGTAGGCCTCTGGCCCGGGCCGGTCTACTCCGCTCCGGCTTCTTCGATGATGGCGAAGATGTGGTCCTTGTTGGCGATCCAGAGCACGCCGTTGGCGTAGATCGGGGTGCTGTAGACCGAGTTGTTCATGTTGATCTCGGCTACCGGATCGTGCTGCTCCTTCTTCAGCTCGAAGATGGCAATGTCGCCGTCTTCGTCTCCGACGTAAACATGGCCGTCCGCAATCATGGGCGAACCCCACGCCGCGGCGAGCATGTCGTAGGTCCAGTGCGGCTTGCCGGTTTGGGCGTCGACGCAGTGGAACAGGCCGCTGAAGTCGGGAATGAATAGCAAATCATCCTTGATCGCCACCGTGCTGATGCTGCGGTGGAAGGTTTCCTCGAAGCCGATCTTGCCATCGCCGTCGGCATCATGCGTGTCATACTTCCAGACGACCGCCGAGTTCGGATTGGGAACCGCGATGTCCCCTTCGCTCTCGACGACGGCCTGAATGCGCTTCACCGGAATCGGCTTCTTGGGGTCTTCACGCTTAACGGCGAGCTCTTCGCTCACGTCGCCGCGCTTCGTCGGGTCGAGACACCAGAGAATGCCAACGCCTTCACCGTGCTCGGGGTCCTGACCGGTGGCGAAGTACACCTTGTTGTCGTAGATGACCGGCGTGCTGATGATGTCGTTCCGCGTGCCGCGGCCGCCGAGTTCCAGCACGGTGTTCTTCGGGTTGGCGTCGAACTTCCACAGCAGTTCCGGCTTGCCCTCTTTGCCTTTGTCGGCCTTGAAGCTGTACATCCAGCCGTCGCCGCCACCGAAGATCACCTGAGGCACGCCGCCGAGGATGCCCACGGTCGGGCTCGACCACTGGCCGTGCAGAATATTTTTGCCGGGGCTATTGTCGGTCCAGAATACTTCGCCCGTGTTTTTATCCATGGCGATGAAGCTGGGGGCATCAGGCGCGGGAATCGAAATGTGAGCTTCGTCCACGCCGTTCGACGTGTTGACGAACAGGATGTCCCCCCAGGCCGTCACGGAGCAGCTGCACATGTTGTGCTGGCTGGTGCCGAGCTTTTCCATCATGTTGAAGACCCAGATCGTGTCGGCTTCGTTCTTGTCGGCCGGGGTGATGGTCTTGAAGACGCTCAGCCGCGGGCCGGCCAGCGTGATTTGCACATCGCGATCGTGACCATCGACCTTGGCCTTCAAATTCCACTTCTTACCCGGGCCTTTGGCGCCTTCGTCCTTGGTGATGGTCACCTCTTCGGGCAATTCAAAGCCAGCGTCCTTGAACCGCTCGCGCATGTCGTCGGTCAGCTTGCCTTCTTCGAGGGCGGCGAGGATGGGAGCCTGCTTGTCTCCCTCTTCGTCGTCACCTTTCATCACATCAAACAAGCGGCCCGTTTCGTTCTTCACCGGGCCGTCATCTTCGTCGTCGTAATAGCCTTCGGTGTCGAGGCAGCGAACCTCGCCGCGGCTGGTGACGAACCAGAGGCGGTCACCTTCGATGTAAGGCGAAGCGCAGATGCCTTGCAGCGGCCAATCGTGCACGCGGCCGGTCGGCAGCTTCTCGCTGGAATGCTGCCAGAGGAACTTGCCGTCCTTCTCATCGAAACATACGAGCACGCCCAGGTCGACGTCGCTCGGGTACCGCTTCAGATAGCCGTTGCTGTTGTTGGTGCCGAGGAACACCTTGCCGTCGGCGACCACGGTGTTGCCGTAGGTCTGGCTACCGAGGGCAGCGACCCATTTGACGTTCGTGGCGCTGTCTTTGTCCCACTCGCCCGTCTTTCGATCGAAGTCGCCCGCTTCCCACTCGATTGGGACGTTTTCGGCGACCGGCGTGTTGTTGCGCAGGGCGGTGCCGCCCCACTGATTCCAATCGCCTTCTTCAACGGTTGGGTTCTTCTGATCACCCGACTCGCTCGGACGAGCCGAACCTTCGACGTCGGGCTTTTTGGTTGTTTCGGCCAGCGCCACCTGGTCCTGAGCGGGCTTGGTCGTGGCGGCGCCTTCGGGATCGCCTTCGTTCGGTTTGGTTTCGTCCGGCTTTGCTTCATCAGTCGCCTTCGGCTCGGTGACTGGTTCCGACGACGGGGCTGGCTCGGTGGCCATTGGGTCGCGCGGAATGTCGGAGGCCTTGCCGGGCGCCGCGCCGGGAGTCGGGTTGCCTTCGTTCGGCAGCACGGGGGACGGTGCCGGATCGCCGTCGCGGGCTGGGTCCTCCGAAGCCGGAACGACGGGCAGGGTGGTGTCTGCCTGAGCAGCAGGCGCGGCGGCATCGGTATCGAGCGAGTCGCTCGGCTTCGGACGTTCGGCAGGCTGGCAGCCGGCGATGACGCTGGAAACAATCAGCCCAGCGATCAGGCTGGCGAAGATGGCCAGGAGGGCTTTCGTGCGTTGCATAGTGACGGTGATCTCCCGTGTTTAACTTTTTCTCGTTCCCACACTTCTAGAGTGGGAACGCAAGTATCGACGCTCCGCGTCGAGTGCTCAGGTCTTCGTTAGTTGCGCGGTTGATAGGGTTCTTGTGCACAGGACGCAGAGCGTCCGGGCGTGCGTTCCCACGCTGAGTGGGAACGAGGACGTCTCGGCTATTTAGCGCTGGCTTTGGTGAGCGCTTCGCTGTTGGACGTTACTTGCACGTTATCGATGAAGATCTCGGCGTTCGTGGCGTTGCCGAACAGGCCGGGGGCACCGGTCTTATTGGGCTGCGGATCGACGAGTTCGATCGTCCAGTCGCTCGGCTCTTTCTCGTCGCGCTTCCACACCTTGCCTTGCAGCACGGCTTTGCCGTCCTGGTTGGCGGCCCGCAGCTTTATCGTGTACCACACGTTCGGCTCCAGATCGAAATCCTGGCTCGTGTAGTAGCGCTTGTCGTGCGAGAACCAGCTGTGAATCATCAGCCGCTTGTTGAGGCCGCCGATTTCGAGCGTGTAGCCCTGGGCGATCACACCGATATCGGGCTCCTTGCCCGCACCAGCGTCGGCTGCCTTCACGTCGGCTTGGATGGTGTAGTCGTGCAGATCGGACTGGCCCATCGAGAGTCGGCTCCGAGTCCCTTTGGGAATGGTGGTGATCTTCACCAGCATCTTGTTGCCGTCGACGTCGCGGAGCACATGGCGATATCGAGCGCCAACCCAGGTGATTGGGGCGTCGGTGAGCTTTTCGAAGTCGAACTTCCACGGTAGCGGCGGCACGATACGGACGCGAGAGCGGCCTTTGATGCCACCTTCTAGCTCGGCAGTGATGTAAGCCGCTTCGTGGGCAGCCTGTTCGCCGGCAGTGAACTCACCCTTCTTTTCGTCGAGGGTGATGGAACCGGTTGCCGTCAGTGACACTTGAGCTTTCGAGTCCTTCAGCAATTGACCCTTGCTGTTGTAGACGCGAACCTCAAACTTCTTGCTCTCGCCCGGCTGCATCAGCACTTCGGCGGGGATGATCTGAACTTGAGCGGGCTTGGTGTCCTCGCTTACCGGGGCCTCTTCCCGCTGCTTCGGCTGCTCGTCGGCGCCGTGTTTCTTCGACTTGTCCTCGAAGCAGTACATGGCTCCGGTGGTGGCGATGTACAGCCGGCCGTGCGAGATGACGGGCGAAGCCCACAGCTCGTCGCCGGTGGGGAAGTTGCCCATCGTCTCGCCGCGCTTGAACTTGGCGACGCCGAGCTTTTCATCGGGGGTGAGGATGTACCAGCGGCCGTTCTTTTCGGTGTGATAGATCTTGCCGTCAGCGTAAACGGGCGTGGAGAAGTTCATCGTCCCGAGACCGATCTTCTTGCCGATCTGTTCGCCCGTTTTCGCGTCAAAGACGAACATCTTGCCGGCGTCGTCCGGGCAGTAGAGCCGGTAGCCGACTTTCAAGATTGAGCCCTTGCCGACCGCGACTTCCACATTCTTCCAGACCGCGCCGTTCTCGCTGATGTCACCGGTTTTCGTGCCGTCAAGGGCGGCTACGGCGCCCACTTTGGTGCCGGTTGGGTTCTCTTCGCTGTGGCCGACGTAGACCATGTCGCCATCGACGGTCGGTGAAGTGTTGATACCGCGACGCGACAGTTCGTATTCCCACACAATCTTGCCAGTTTGGGGCTGGATCGCGTAGATGTAGCCGTCGCCCGAACCGGCGACGATCACCTTCTGGCCGTTGAACACCGCGACGGTCGGGGCACTGTAAATGGTGTCTTCCGGGCGGAGCTTGGTGCTACGGATCCAGCGGATTTCTCCCGTGGCCTTGTCGAAGCCGATGAAGCGATGTGCCGGCACGGCCATATCGCCCCAATTGATGATGACCGAGGGGACGATCAGCACGTCGTCGACCACGATCGGAAAGTTTGTGCGGCCGCCGTAGGTGCTGAGCACACCGAGATACTCATGCAGCGGAATCTCCCAGAGGATGTCGCCCGACTTGCCGTTGTGGCACTGCAGCAGGCCAGCACCGCCGAGTGAGTAAATGTTGCCCGTCTCGGGATCGCCGACGACCGACGACCAGCCGACGCGCGTATCGGGCACGTCGCTCGACCACATATTGTGGACGCTTTCCCAAACCGTCTTGCCAGTGGCTGCATCGAGGCAGACAACCCGTTCGGCTTCCTTAGGCGTGGCGGGGTTGGCGCGCGTGATCGTGTACAGATGGCCGTTCATCACGATCGGCGTGGCCCGGCTGCCGAGATCGTCCCGTTTCCAGAGTAGGTTGCTCCCTTCGCCGCCATCGGGATTGATAGTGTCGGGCAGGCCAGTCTCGCGCGAGATGGAATTGCCTTCCGGACCTCGCCAGTAGGGCCAATCGAGCGGGTCGGCTTTGCTGGCCGTGGCTTTGGTCTTCGCATCGTCCGCAGCGCTCGCGGCGGGCGGAAAGCTGGCGAGGACCACCGCGACCGCGGCCCATGGCAAGGCGGTCGCGAGGGTGGGGAGAAGGCGTTTCATCTTGTGCTCGCTAGGCTTAGGGTGGGCTTGGATTGAGGAAGGGAGTTCAGGATACGGCACCTGAAAGCGACTGACAAGCAGATTTGTCGTTTAAACAACTGTTAGGTGACAAATGGAGCGAAGAGCGTGATTTGAGGCCGATTCGTCTGCTACGGCGGCAGCTGGGAGACGGTTCTGGTGAACTTCCCGCCACTCTACCAAGCGTCACTCCGTCCCAGGCTCCTGCCTGAGACGGAACTAATCGGAGGCTCCGCCTCCGCGAACTGCACGAACGCTTTGCGATGAGCAGAGCCCTCGCCCGGGGCGGCGAGGCGGAGCCTCGCGCCCGTTTCGTCCCAGGCTGGAGCCTGGGACGGAGAAGCGAGGGCCCGCGGGGCTTCAATCAGTCGACTTGTAGTTGGCGAAAGATAGGCAAGTGGCGGTAGTAGACCTCGAGCGAGCAGATCGCCAGCGACGTCATGTAAATCCGCCCACCTTCACCGGAGTGTGGCCCGGCCGGGTCCCAACTGCCGGCGGCATGGCCGTCGGTGCGTTGGGTGTTCGTCAGCACATCGCGCATCTTCAGGTTCCACGCTTCCCACTCCGGTCCACCGTAGTGGTGCAGCGTCTGGGTGCCGTAATACCAGTAATAGATGTTGGGGCGGCTGGCACTGGGCAGGTTCTCCTCGCTCGTCAGCCACTGCACGCCGCTATGCAGCCCCGGCCGCTCCTTCGTCCAGCCGAGGTAAAGCCGACAGAGCAGCCCCTCGGAGGTCATGGTGACGGTCGGATCGTTCTTCGCCATGTAGGCATAGCGGGCACCGTCGCGATGCGAAACCGAATCGAGAAACAGGTTGGCCATGCCGATGGTCGTCTCGGGCACCGTCAAGCTCGCGGCACGCGCGCTTTGCAACGCCATCACCTGCCAGCCGACGACGCTGAGATCGCCTTGGGCAACGGGCTTCGGGTGATACCGCCAGCCGCCGTCGTTGTACTGAGCGGCGACGATGAAATCGACCGCCTTCTGCGCCGGCATCCGCAGCTCTTCGTCGCCCGTCATCGCGAACGCCTCGCACAAAACGATCGTCGCCTGGCCGTGCGTGTACATGTGGTCGTTGCTATGCGAGCCGCCAGCCAGGTCGCCGTCCTCCTTCTGGTTCCGCACCATCCAGCGAAGGCCCTTGGCGACATTGCCCCGGTACTTACCGGCGAGATGCGTCTGCCCTGCCCCGAGATACGGAAGTAGCGCCAGCGCCGTCCCTGGATGCTTGCCAAACGAGCCATGGCCGCCGCAATTGCAGCCGCCCGCCTGTTGAAACGCATTCAGGCTCCAACTGCCGTCCTCGTTCTGATGCTGCGAGAGCCAGCGCAGGCCACGTGCAACCGAAGCTTCGGTCAACGTCGTGCCCCCTTCCTTGGTCACCACTTCCGCGCGCAAGCGCGGATCGCGAGCGATGACGTTCGAGTGCACGCCGTCCGCCCGGCCAAGCCGCTGCTTCAGGACCTCGACCGATGGCAGGTTCGAAAACTGATCATCCGTCAGACGCAGATCGCGAGCATCCTGATTCGCTGCAACGAGTGCCTTCAGCTTTTCAGGGTCTTCCAGGTCACCTTTGTTGGGCACGGGCATATCGAACTTCGCTTCCGGAAGCTCGATTGCGCGGAAATTGGCTTCACCAGTTGTGGTCTCACGAGCGACCGACGCGGAAAGCAGAATGTATGGACCTTCATCGGGTTCGAACGGCAGCGTCAGCAGGGCGAGCAGCGTGAGCGCCACCATATGAATGAGCATGCTGATAAGCCACGCCGGCGTCTCGCGAAAGAGGCTCTTCAACCACGACTCGCGGCGGCGAATGAGCCGGCGGGCAGGCCGTCGCGTCGGACGCGGCTGAGTTCGAGCGACTGGCGCTGTCGGTGGCGGGACGGCTGGCGCTGTGCTCGGAGGTGGACCTTTGAACCGCGCGGGCGCAGGGCTCGATGGGACGACGCGCGCGGGTTCGGAGGTTGGCCGCGGAACTGATGTCGGCGGTTCGGGTGGGAGTGCCCGCGTTTCTTGCAGCGCGGCTGGCTGCGCAGGAGCAGGCGGAACCGGAGCGATCGGCGCCGGCGCGGCAGCAACCGCTTTCGGCGGTTCGACGTTTTGACGCCGCTGCTCCTCGAGCAAGCGCATCACCTCGCGCTCTTGCTCCTCGGTCAGCTCGATCGTGGTGCCGCAATTCCAGCACTCTGCCATCATCAGCCAGATGCGGACCGACATCGGCGCTCGACAGTCGGGGCAGCACGCGAGAATGACTTCCCCTTCGAGCCAAATATCGCCAGCCGCGCGGTTCTGCTGACTGCGGCCAACCTTGCCGATGCGTGGCGCAGGACGCGCTGGGGCTGGCTGAGGTGGGGCAGCACTCGCCCCGGCGGCGGGCAAGGCATCGAGGGGCGGCAATGGCTCGTCGGAGTCGAGCGAGAAGACCGGGATCTGATTTGCCGGAGTGGTTGGAAGCGGCAGCGCTTGGCTGGGCGTGCGTTCAAGCGGCAAGTAGTCGAACCCGATCTCGCCGGGCGCGAAGCTATGCTGCAGCTCCGAATCTTGATGCATCTGCGACGCCATGAACGCTCGATCCGTCCCGCCAAAACACGACTGACTCCTCACACACTCCTGCCCGGACCGTAACACGCTCCGGAGAACCACCAAAGTAGCTGAATTCGCCAGAATTCAGACGTCCTGCGGATGGAGCCATCTACTCAATCGCCTCTGAATTCTGGCGAATTCAGCTACAAGACAATCACTTTGCGATCCTGCCGCACGCGGTCTGCCGGCAGAGCCAGCAGCTTGGGAGGACGGCGAAGAACTGTCAGGTCTACTACTGTGCTGGAAGCGCGACCGCGTGTCCTTGTTCCACCACAAGATTCTGCTCGCCGCCGTACTTTGGCAAGTCCTTCTTCACATCGCGAACGATGCGGCCGACGATCGCTGCCTTGTCGCCGACTTTGAATTGGTCCTGCGGATTGGCCTCAGTTACGACGAACACGATACGCGGATCGCGACCGGCCAGTTCAAACGTCGTTTCGTAGAGCGAACCGACCGATTTGAAATCCTTCACGGTACCAACGAGCAGCACGCCCTCGCCTTCATCGGGCGTGTCGAGCCGCTTGGTGGTGAGGAAGTTCAACGCGTTGTGACGCGACGGGGCGCCCAGAGCGGTGAGCTCCGCATTCGCCTTCTCAACCGTGGCGGCGTAGTCGGCGTTGTCGGTCGGCGCGCCAGCGAGCAGCGGACCAGCCTCGGCGGCCTGAGCGTACATCTCGATCGCGAGCTGCTGACGCTCGGCGGGGGGCTGACCCTTCGAATTGTCGAACGCTTCGCGGGCGGCCGTGGCCTGGCCGACTGCTTCTTCAATCTCGGCCGCTGAAGCTGCAACTTCCTCCGCGGGCTGCGGCGGCTCGTTGGCTGGCGATTCCGTGGCCGGCGGTTCCGGCATCGGGGCTGGCGTCGTCGGGGCGAACGGGTCCGGCACCGGCGTGGTATTGGCCGGGTCCGTCGCAGGGGGCGATGCCGGGTCGGCTGCCGGTGGCTCGGTGGTTTCGGTTGCGGGCGGCGCCGGTGGATCTGCGGCCGGGCTCAGATCGGGCGGCGTATCGAGCGAACTCAGGGGATCATTTCCCTCGGCAGGCATCTCGGGCTTGTCGCCGTCGAGTGCCGGTAGCGGATCGATCGTCAGGCCGGCCGGATCGGCGCCTGGATCGGTAAGTGGATCGTTGCTCGCGAGCGGATCGTTCGGCGCGCTGAACGCGCCACCGTTGCCTGCCGGCGGATTGCTGGGATCGTTCGGGTTAAAGTTTTTGGTGGCTGCTTCCAGATCGACGCCCGGCGGGTTAAAGCCGTTGCCGGTATTAGGAGTGGGTGCCGGCGGATTCGAATTGGGAGTCGGGTTTGGATTCGCGGCGATTGTATTGCTGCCAGACGTGTCGGCCGTGCTGTTGGCGTCCGGCTTGGCCGGGCCCCCTTTACCGTGGAACTGAGCCGGCACGATCCACGGAGCATACTCGGCCACCTTGGGTCCAAGTTCCAGCGGATCGCGACCGGCCACCCACCACAGAATCAGCATGCCAGCCGTCAGACCAACCACGCCGCCCAGCACCACCTTAATGATCTCGGCGACGGCCGACTTCTCTTTCCGCTTCGGCCGCGCAGCGCCAGTCAGTCGAGGCGTCGGGGCAGCGACGCCCGTATCGGCCAGCGCCGTTCCGCCCGGTCCACCGGTCGAAAATACCGAGTCCGCTGAGCCCATCCCGCGATCGAAGCTGCTGCTGCCGCCGTACTCGCCAGCGACCTGATAGTCGCTCGCGCCGACGCCCGCGCCGACGAGCTCGCCTTCGTCGTCGTCATAACCGCCATCGACGAGCATAAGTTCTGGCGGCAACTGGTCGAGTGCCTCCTCAAGCCGATACTGCTCGCGGCACAGAGGGCAGCGAACCATGGCGCTCGGTTTGGCCTTGGCTGGAACGGTAACTTCATCCCGACAGCGTGGGCATGAAACGATAGACATCGCAAACTCCCGGCAGGACGAGCGTCCCGTTTTTCGATCAGAGCCTCTACGTCACCCCAGTTTAACCAGCCGCAAAGGGCGTTGGCTAGCGATTGCCGCCGTAGGGTAGGCTTCCAGCCTGCCGTGCAGGTTCGGCTGTGACGCGCAGGCTGGAAGCTAACCCTACGGCGCGACGTAAGTCGTGCCCGCCGGATTGATCGCCAATGCAACTTACATCAAAACCGGGAAACCCACGTCCGCCGCTCGGTGTTGAAAAACCACCCCGGTTTTTCAACAAAAGACCGGTCCCCAGGGGCCCCCAACTTGGTGAAAAACCTGCCGGGTTTTTCACCACCCACCCCCTTTGGGCGAGTGAATCGATTCGACATAAGTGTGTTTGACCTTCGCCCGCGGTATCCTGAGTTACGTCGCGGACGCCGGCATGGAAGCCGTCCGGGAGCCGACATTGCCCTGATCGGCAGCGACAATTATCGTTTACGTTACGTTATATTGAGTAATTTGTCAATATTTGTCAGGTAAAAGTCGTGGTCCCTTCTCATAGGGGCAGCCTTCCAGGCTGCCCGTGAGGTTCTTCTAGGGAGAACAGGCAGCCTGGAAGCCTGCCCTACGGCAACATAGCCCATTACCCAGATCAATGGCCGTCGCCAGGAGCGGACGGATGTGTCAAATCGAAACGGAATCGACTCCCGCCGCTAGTGAAACTACACCCGGCGGTCGAATGATCATCGCCCCGATTCTTTTGCGCAACTTGCAGCGCGCGGCCCAGGTGCGGTCCGGAGTCACCATGGCCTCGGTCCTGCCGCTGATGATCCTGGGCGGTCTCGTTTTTAGCGAGGTGGGTGGGGTCATCGGCCTCTTCGGCGGTGCGCTGACGGTCGAAAGGTTAATGACCCGCTTCTACTGCCGCCGCGCGGTGCGCTGCCCAAACTGCGGCGGCAGTCTCTGGGATTGTGGCACGGGTAACTTCAAGCCGCGGCGAATGCGTCTGCGCTCCGATGCCGAGGGCTGTCGGCAGTGCGGCGCAGTCATTCGCTGATTGGCAGGAATCGTCCCGGAAGACGCAGCCGAACCGTTTGCGGTTTACAATCAATCCGAACTGCGCCACCTCCGCCGACAAGGCCTCTCGCATGAAAACCTGCGTTCCCATCGCATCCCTGCTACTCGTCTTCATGCTGGGCAGCAGTTGTCTGGCTCAAGGGCCCGAGGACAAAGGCACGGCCGGCGGCAAAACGCTGATGCCCGTCTACGTGACTCCGTTTTACGACTCCGAGGGGCTCAAGATCGACGTCGGCCCTTACAGCGAAGAACTCGCAGCTGCCGATGCCAAGACCATCGGCGATGTCATCGCCAAACTGAAAAAGGACCAGTCCAAACTGCGGGCTGAAGTGATGTACGTCGCGGCGATCCGCCTCTACGACCTCGGCCGCAAGGACGAAGCGATCTACTGGTTCTATGCTGCCCAATACCGCGGCCGGCTGTTCACTGCCCTGCTCGACCCAGCCCAGGTCGGAGGGATCGGCGATGAAGCGTTCGAATTGAAGCAGGCCTACAACGCCTTCAACCAACTCGCCGGCGTCTATATCAACGGCTACGCGTTCGGCGAACTCGACACGCTGAAGAAGTCGCTCCAACAGGTACTGGACGAGAAAACGAAGCGTCCCAAGCTGCTCCAGGCCTATCCCGAGGTGAAGTTCATTCCCGAAAGCGCTTGGCTGGCCAGGAACACGCAGGTCGCCGACGGGCTCGCCAAGCTGCTCGACTATGTCGAGAACAACGCAGAATCAATTCGCGCACAGCGGAAAGCCAGTGGCATCGAAGGGAAGTATTGAGCGTTCCGCACTCTATGCTCCTGCATGAACGCGCTGCTTGACCCTCGCAAGTAGTAGATTTCCGCCCAGGCGACCGTTACGCTGATCGGGCAAAGCTCTTCTTCCGGCTCTGCGCCGCTTCTCCTGCGGAGGTCTTCTCGATGACCGGTATTTCGCCTGCTGCAATCGCTCTGCTCGCAGCCTCCTTCGGCGTACCTGGCTTGCCCCTTGGTCTGCCGCCGCAGCCGGAGAATCCGGCGATGGCCTACGTGGCGCCCGATGAGTGCCTGTTCTATGCCTCATGGGCCTCGATGGCTGCAGCCGATCCGCAAAGTAAGAATCACACCGAGCAACTCCTAGCTGAAGAGGATGTGCGGCGGTTTGCGGCCACAGTTGAACGGGCGATTGCGCTTTCGTTCCGCAACGGCGGACCGGCGCCCCGAGGCGTTCCGCGGGCCGAGCCGAGAGAGGACCTGGTTCCGCTCGCCGTGCGAACGCTCGTCACTCGCTCCACGGCCATCTTTATTGAAGACCTCGAAGCAACGACCCGGCAACTCGCCATCCGCGGCGGCATCTTGGTCGACGCGGGGGATCAAGCCTCGGAGATCGTCGATTCCCTGGCGGAGTTCCTTTCCGGCGGACAACTCGTCGCCGAACCGATCTCGCTGGGCCGCGTGACCGGGCACCGCTTCCCCGCCGGGGAGGACGGACTGCCAATCGAACTGTCGATGGCCTCGGCTGGGCCGTATGTTCTCTTCGGCATCGGTGAACAATCGCTCGAGGGAATGGTGAAACGCCTCGCGGCGAAGAAGACGCCCTTGTGGCATACCGAGATCGGCAAGCGATTGCCGGTCGAACGGCGGGCGAGCCTCTACTATGTGAACGCGCCGGTGCTGCTCGATAAGTTTCCGCCGCTAGGCGGGCCGGTGAAGCAGCAAGAATTTACCGTTGGGCTGAAACAGGTCGGCGAGATCATCGGCGTCGTCGGACTCGACGAAGAAGGCATCGTTAGCCGATCGCTCGTGAAGCTGAACGGGCCGCCGACCGGCTTCGTGAAGCTTTTCGGCGGTGACGGCGTCGATGCCAAGAACCTGGAGTTTCTGCCGCGCGACGCCTTGTTCGCGACGGCTTTCACGCTCGATGCCAAGGCAGCTTTCGACCTGCTACAGGAGACCATTAGCGAGAGTTCTCCCGAGGGGGATCAAGTCTGGGAGCGGATGAACGCCGACCTGGAAAATCTGTTCAAGCTGAAGTTGCGCGACGAAGTGCTGGCTGCCTTTGGCGACGTGTGGACGGTTTCCGCGTCCTCAGTCGACGGTTGGATGGGGACGGTCGCCACGGTGGAGGTGAAGGACCCGGAGACGGTCAATGCGGCGATCCATTCGCTGATCCGCCGCGCCGACCACCGTCCCATGGAGACGATTAAGTACGGCGAGTATGAGATTTACTCGCCGGTGGGACCAAACGACCTGTTGCGCCCCGCCTGGTGTGTCACCGAAAAGCGGCTCATCGTCGGCCTTAGCGCCCAAGCCGTGAAAGGGATGCTCTCCACGACCGAAGAGGAGCACGGACTGTTCAACGATCCGAAACTGAGCCCATCGCTCGAGGGGGACGGAAAAATCATCAGCGTCGGCTATCAAGACACCGCCAAAGTCTTTGAGTCGATTTACAGCGTGTTGCCGGTCGCACTGCGAGCTTTTCAGAGGGAATTGCGAGGTCCGTACGGTTACGGCCAATTTGACGCTCTGTCTTGGCTGACGCATTACTTGCCGCCGGCCCGGACGATCCACCGCCATCTGAAGCCGAGCCTTTCCGTCACTCGGCTGACCAAGGACGGCCTCGAAACGACGAGCCATTCGACGGCGCCGCTGCCCAACATCGGCGCGAGCGCGCCGCTGGCCGCGGCGTTGCTGGTGCCGGCAGTTCAGGCCTCTCGCGCAGCCTCGCGTCGCGCTCAGTCGTCGAACAACCTCAAACAGATCCTGCTCGCGATACACAATTACCACGACACTTACAATCGCCTGCCGCCTGCCTATCGGTTCGAAAAAGACAAAAAGCCGGGGCTGAGTTGGCGGGTCTTGATTCTGCCGTTCATCGAGCAACAAACCCTTTACGAACAGTTCCATCTCGACGAACCGTGGGACAGCGAGCACAACAAGAAGCTGATCGCAAAAATGCCGAAGATCTATCGCTCCCCCGCTTCGAAGGCCGAGGAGGGAAAGACGGTCTACCTGGGCGTTTCCGGCGAGAGGGGCATCTTCCCGCCGCCAAAACCGCCGGCCTCGGATCGCGAGTCCGCCCAGATGGGAAGCATCAACTTTGCGGCGGTGACGGACGGAACGTCAAACACCATCGCCGTGGTCGAAGCCGGCGACGAGAGCGCCGTGATCTGGACGAAGCCCGACGACTATACTCCCGATCCCGAGAATCCATTCAAGGGACTGCTAGGCTTGCACCCAGTGGGTTTTCACGTCGGCCTGATGGATGGCTCCATTCGGTTCATCAGCGACAAGCTCGACCCGACCATGCTGATGCGGATGTTCCAACGAGACGACGGCAATCCGATCGACTTTGAATAGCAGCCCAGTCACGAGCGCGAAACAGCTCTCGCTGTACAACGCCAGGGGTGGCTGGGGCAAATCGAAGCGGTGCCCCAGCGAACGGCAGTGGGCGATCGAAGCGACCAGGATGGCACACGAAGCTGTCCTTAATCGTGGTACAACCGGGGCAGCGCTGCGCTATGCCCCAGGCACCCAGCCTCCCGCGTTACTCCACGATCGTCTGGGGAGGCGGTGGCGGAATGGAGCCGGCGGTTTGGATTGCCGGCTTGGAAAGCTTCGGCGTCTTCGCCCGCCCTGCCGCGCCTTCGCTCAGCCCCCGGAGGAACTGCCGGGCGTTGATGCCGAGCGTCCGCGTCCGGTAGCCTCCCTCCTGCACGATCAGCGTCGGCAGCGACAGCCGGCCGATCATGCGGCCGTTCAGTTCAAAGTCGCGGGCTGTCAGCAGCCACGATCCTGTCGGGTCTCCCTTGGCCGTGTCGAGCCCCAGTGCAACGATCAGGAACGCAGGGCCGAACTTGGTCACCTCGTCGAGCGCCTGCTGCAGCACCAGGCGATACTGCTCGCCGGTCTGAATTTCGGGCAGCGGCAGGTTGATGTTGAAACCTTCCCCCCGCCCTACCCCGCGCTCATCGGCGAACCCGGTGAAGTAGGGATAGGCGAACTCCGGATCGCCGTGGATGGAGATCGTCAGCACATCGCGCCGCTTGTAAAAAATCTCCTGCTGGCCGTTGCCGTGGTGATAGTCGATGTCGAGGATCACCACCCGTCCGTGCTTGGTCAGATAGTGGGCGGCGACGGCTGCATTGCTGAAATAGCAGAAGCCGCCAAACACGCGTCGCTCGGCGTGATGACCTGGCGGACGCACGAGGGAATACGCCAGGTGTCGGCCCGCCAGAATCTCGTCCGCCATGGTGAGCGTGCAATCGACAGCCCGCTTCGCCGCAGCGAACGCGTTGCGGTGGATCGGCGTGAAGGTGTCGATGCAGTAATAGCCAGCCTGAATGCCGAGGTCCTTCGGTGGCCGGCGGGCGTTGCGAATTGGGAACACGTACGGATAGATGGATTCCCCTTCCTTGGTCGCTTCACAGGCCCGCTCCAGGTACTCGACGAACTGCGGGTCGTGCACGGCCCGAATGTGGTCGAGTGAGTATTCCTTGACCGGCAAGATTTCGACGAGGCCGTTCTGCGTGATCTCGCTCAGGATGGAACGGATGCGAACCGGCGCTTCGACATAGCCTCGCTCGCGAATGTGGTGGATGTCGTGCTTGTCGTTCACGGCCACGGCGATGCGCTCGAGCGGCTGGGGCTGAGCGGGGCGATGCGCCGGCTGGCGGACGTAGCGTGGCTCGCGGCGGCGGACGGGATCTTTGATGGACGCGACGACTTGGGCGATATACTCCGGCGGACAGATGTCGCCGTACTTGCGCTCCAGGATCACGCGCACGACCCTGCGCACGTACTCGGCGCGCAGCGAAATCTCTCGATCGAGCAGATCGACCATCAAGTGCGGAATGTTGTCGGTGCTGCCGCCGGGGACAGGCGTTTCATAGGCGGTGCCGATGATCGGCCTGGCGCCGAACTCCTCATAGAACCGCAGCCGAGCCGCGTTTTGCTTGCGCACGGCGAGGTTCGCGCAGCGACCTTCGTCGTCGGGGAGGCACTCAAACCACAGTCCCTTGGCGTCGAGCGCCACGGCTTCGTCGCGGAGCTTTTCATACAGCGCCGCCCCCACGCCGCGTCCCGCGACTCCTTTTTTCGTTGCCACGTAATCGAGAAAGCAGAACGAGATTTGCGGATCGTGCAGCAGCAACGCAAACCCCAGCAGCCGCCCCGCCCCCTTCTCGGCGACGAACAGAATCGTGCGAAACCGCTTCGTGAACGGATTCCGCAGCCGAGCGTTGAGCTGCTCAATCTCCTGCGGCGGCAGACCAGGGAACTGGTCGGCAAGGATCTTCTTCACCTCGCGGATCGCAGCCTGGTTGCTTGGAATCACGTCGTCATAAATGCGGCGAATGCGGAACATCGGGGCATTGTAACAAAGTGAGTCGGTTTGAATGCCCGCGAGATTGGATCAAGGATGCGGAGCTTGCGCGGCCGGCTGCACCCGGTGGCGGTTTCGTTTCATCGGCGCTCGCCAAGAAGTAGAATGTCGCTTCGCAACTTCTTCCCTCTTAGGAAAACTAACATGTGGCGTGATCGACTGTTCGTTGGGCTGGCGATTGGGGTGTCACTGTTCACCGTCGGTTGCGGTGGCGGCGGCACGGATGATCCCGCGGCGATTCTGGCCGACTTTCAGAATGACGCGAGCGCAGCCAGCCAGCGGCATAAGGGCAAAACCGTCCGGCTGCGCGTCGAGAAGGTGAGCGGAGCGGAAAAAGTGGGACCGGCCTTGGAGTATGTCAACGTTCAAGGGCAATTCAAAAAGTCCGGGGTCACGATCAACGCGACGGTTGACGACCCGGCGGAACAGCAGAAGGCCTTGGCGCTCAAGGCCGGAGAACCCGTGATCCTCGAAGGCGAAGTCGGAGGCGTGCTCGGGGAAACGAAAGGGATGGGTGTGATTCTGATGAAGTCGGCAAAGGTCGTGCCCTAGTACCGTAGGGCAGGCTCCCGCCTGCCAGTTGTTGGACGACCGCCCGACAAGGATGGCAGTGATCCGGAGGCAGGCAGCAGCCTGTCCTACTCGCTTCAACGTAGACGTGCAAGTTGAGCGTAGTGTTCAATCGGCTTTGTCGACATGAAGACGTTGGGCGATACAAAACCCCCTACCGCGACGTTGACGACAACATGCTCATACCACCATGCGCCGGTATCGATACAGGAATAACGTCCGTTGTATTCAATCGATGCCCAGCAGCTTTCCGGAATCTCGATGACGTGCTCTACAGGAACACACTGCCCGGCTTTGTCAAAGAACTGTCGCGCCGGCGCGCCGGATTGATACCGGTAAGTTAGGGTCGCGGAGTGGTCATGCAATGCGATTTCGACGTTGGTGCAGCCGAATAGGTTGTCAACGCAAGTCGAGGCGGAATCAGCAGCAAATGGTTCAGCGAAGCTGTTGCGTTCGGAGTAGGCGATCGAGTGCCAAAGAAGCGGCTGACGTTCGCCCGTCAATCGTAATAGCAACCGCTTTGGAACGCGGCTGCGTACCTTCGCAAGGGGTCCGCCACGCGATAGTTTTGTCCAAGTTGTCGTGATTGTCTGTACCGCTATCATGCTCAGTAGTCGTAGTAGCCGCAGTTAACTGATCTGCCGGCGGGGGGTGGCTGTGTTTTGCGGCTGAGCAAAACACGGCTGAGCGGCGGACTGTGCTTTCCACTTGCTTTGAGTGTGGCCAAACGGGTTGGTGTTTCGCTGTGGTTTGCTACTCGCAAACCACAGCCACCCCGTCACAGCCACCCGAGTTCGCCTGAGTCGCTACGCGATCACATCGCGGATGACGTGGCCGTGCACGTCCGTCAATCTGCGGTCGATGCCGTTGTGGCGGACGGTGAGGCGTTCGTGGTCGATGCCCAGCAGGTGCAGCACCGTGGCGTGGACGTCGTAGACCGTTGTGGGGTTCTGGCGGTCGAGTGGTTTGTAGCCCCATTCGTCGCTGGGGCCGTACGTGGTGCCCCCTTTCACGCCGCCGCCGGCGAGCCAGTTGGTGAAGACGTACGGGTTGTGGTCGCGGCCGAGGCTCCCTTGCGTGCTCGGCATGCGGCCGAACTCGGTGGTCCAGAGAATCACCGTCTCGTCGAGCATGCCGCGCTGCTTCAGGTCCTGGATAAGTGCGGCAGCGCCGCGTGACATTCCCAGCGCCAGCGGGCTGTGGTCGCGCTGGATGTCTTCGTGCGAGTCCCAATTGCGACGCGGGAAGCCGTTGTCGCAACCGGACCAGATTTGCACGAACCGCACGCCTCGCTCCAGCAGTCGGCGGGCGACGAGGCACTTGCGGCCAAAGTAGTCGGTCTCTTCAACCTCGTTGATTTCCTTATCGAACGTCGACTTGCCGTGATCGAGGCCGTACAGCTTCAGGATGTGAGCCGGCTCGTCCGACAGATCGAGCGCTTCGGGCGCGCTCAGTTGCATCTGGGCGGCGAGTTCGTAGGAGCGGATGCGAGCGTCGAGCCGGCTATCGCCCGGCCGCTCGGCTTCGTGCTCACGATTCAGAGTTTCGAGCACCTTGAGCGCGGCGGCTTCGCTGCTTTTGCTGATGTAGTCGCCACCGGTGGGAAAGAGGTCGGCGATCGGGTTCGCCGTGCCCGGGCGAATGACCGTTCCCTGATGCTGGGCGGAGAGGAAGGCCGAGCCCCAGTTCTTCGGGCCGCTGGGAGCGAATCCGCGATGGTCGGGGAGCACGACGAACGTCGGCAGGTTTTCGTTCAGACTGCCGAGGCCGTAGCTGACCCAGGCTCCCATGCCGGGGAAACCGGGGATCTGAAAGCCGGTGGCCTGCAGCAGCGTCGCCTGGCTGTGGACGCCCGTTTTGCCGACCATGTTGTGGATGAACACCATGTCGTCGACGCAGGGGGCGAGCGGCGCGACGATCTCGCTCAAATGCTTGCCGCTCTTGCCGTGCTGGGTCCACTTCCAAGGCGATTTCATCCACGGGCCGAGGCCGTTCTGAAAGGCTTCGACCTTCTCGCCGAAGTCGGACGCCTCGCCGTGATGCTTTTCGAGCATCGGCTTGTAGTCCCACAGGTCGATGTGGCTGGCCGCACCCGACATGAACAGCTGCACGACCCGCTTCGCTTTCGGCGGATGATGAAGCACGCCGCCGAGCGCTCCGTGCGTTGTTTTAGGAGCGCTTTGCGAAGCATCTGCAGCGAGCAGACCTTCCTGCTGCAACAGGCTGGCCAGAGCGATTCCACCGAGGCCGCCGCCCGATTGCCAGAGGAACTCACGACGCGACGATCTTGCGGGCTGACGGTCGGCAGAGTGATCGAAGGCGGAGGAGCGGCTCATGGGGGACCTGCTTCCGGCGGTGCATCGTGGGAGAGGCGGGGGCGGGACTTCCGCTAATCAGTATCGCCGATGGTCGCCCGACATTCAAATGCTAAGGTCCCAGCTCCGCTGCCTGCCACCTACCTTTCGTGATTTCGCGCTTTCGTGGTCCGATGCGAACGATCACGAAAGCACGAAAGCGTTGATCAGAGTTCTCTTCCAAACTCTGTGTCTGATGAACTGTCGGTGGCGTCGGCGTTGGTTGGAGCTTCGCTAAAGTCGGGGAGTGTAATCTCCGGCAACGTTTCTTTGACGTTGATGTCGCTGCTTCCTCCTTCAATCGCTCCTGCGTAGATCAATGCTGCGCGCCAACGCATGGGTCGCGGATCGGTCGGATCCCAGAAAGTGGGCCGGGCCCAGCGGTCGAGGCGTTCCAGCGGATGGTAGACCTTTCTGGCGAAGTCGCCGCCTAGTCGATAATCGCTGCACCGCCAGGGAGTGTCGTACGCGCAGGTTCCTGAGATGATGACGGGCTTCGAGAGGGCGAGATAGCTGAGGGGATAGGCGAGCGGTAGCAGCAGAGCGAAGCAGAGGATGGTCACCGGGGCCAGCGAGTTGGATTGCCGCGGCATAACGACCTCCAGCTTGACATAGCGACTAACTTTTGATAATTTTTTAACGAATCGTGCCAGTGACCTGCTTCGCGAGTTGTGACGCCGGGCGTTTGCTGCTGCGCGGTGGGTTAGGTCTCGCGTTCACTGTATCCAAAGGATTCGTGGTGACCGGCGACTTGTATTCGATCCATTGTAGAGCAAACGCGAGCCACCCGATGGTGGTATTGTGGGTGACTGCTTTAGGAGTCTGAAAATGTGTTGTGAAGAATTTTGGAAAAAACGATGCAAGGTGTGGGCGTGATAGGAGTTGCTGCAATTTCGTCACGTGAGCTAGCGGTTGTAATTCGAAGTGTCGCGCCCTCTAGTAGGTCCTTGTTGTGGAGCGAGTGTTTGGAGCTGAGTTATGGGCGGGTTCTACGGCACGGTGCAGGTTCGCACGAGCGACCGGGAGGCCGTGCGCGCTGCCGCGGAGGCCGTCGCGACTGACCTGGAGTGCCGTTGTTATCTGGGACCGGAACTTGGCGGCTGGGTTGGCATCTATCCGAGCAACCATGGCCAGGACACACGATTTGGGCAGGCGGTATCAGAGCGTATGTCGGAGCCGGTTTTGCATTTGATGGTGCACGACGACGACATTCTGGCCTATGAGTTGTGGCAAGCGGGGAAGTCGTTCGATCGGTACTGGTCTTGCCCCGGGTACTTCGGCGAGGAAGAGCGGGCTGAGCAGGAAGCGGCGGCGGGGCAGCCGGAAGTGCTTTCCCGGATGTTCGGCGGCGATGAGAGAGAACTGCGCGAAGTGCTGCGGCGAGATCAGCCAGTGACCTTCGAGCACGAACGACTGACTCGGCTGGCCGAAATGCTGGGCATCGAGAACGCGGTTACCGCCTACGAGTATCTGCAGTGGGGCGAGCGCGACGGCATTCGCGGCTGGAAACAGTTCGAGGAACTGCCACTTGCGGCGCTCGCGAACGAGAAGTCGGCGAAGCAGGAGCGGCGGAAGCAGTTTACGGCCGAGCGGAAGCGGCTAGAGAAGGCGGGGCTGCTGCTGGCGGAGAAGAAGTACAAGGGGTTTAGCGTCCATGGGCTGCCAAGCGGAGAGGATCAGTTTGTGGTCCTATGGCAGCACTATGCCAACCAGGGTGGTGTCGAGTTGTGGCATCCGCCATGGAAGCAGGCCAACCGCACGTCGCTGACGTTTGAAGAAGTGCCGCACGTGCTGGTCGCCAGTGCCAATGGTCGCCGGCTAGCCTACTCAGTTCGCGAGTCGACCGTAGTGACCGAACTGGGTTGGGACGCTGGGTCGACTCACGAATTCTCGGGGACTTTCGTGGTCCTGGCACTATCAGGGGATGGAGAGCTTGTTGCCCTGAGTCGGCGGCGAATTGTTGGGCAGCGTGCGGAGTTTGAAGTGGCCGTCGTGCGAGTGGCCGATGGTACGACCGTGACCACCGCGAGCGAGTTGCCCGAGGCAACGCGAGGAGTCTTTTCGCCTGACGGTAAGCATCTTGTGATTGTGGGCACCGACTTGTGGTTGCTGACGCTAGCAGCCGACGGCGGGACGGTCCGAAAAATGGTCGGCGGTGGTATGCCCACTGCCTCGCTGACCGAACTGTATAGCCGGGCAGGAATGGTCGACCTGTCGCAGATCATCAGCCAAATGGAGGCCAGCCTGGAGCAGACCGTTGAGCAGGCGAGCAAGATGATGCAGCGTTCAGCGGCGAAAGCGAGCGAAGAGGAGATCGAGGGCCTGAAGGCACGCGTGCGCGAGCAGATGGAGCAGCAAATCGCGGCACTCCGAGAGCAGCAGAAGCAACTCGCTTCCGGGCAATTGCCCACCGTTCCACAGTATGGGAATGAACGACCGTTCCGGCTCGGCTTTGCTCGTAGCGGTTCGCTGGCATGGTGCGCGACGGATAAGGGGCTGCGAGTGTACGACTGGCAGGCGGTTCTGGCGGCCACTCCGGAGATGCCGAGCCCGGTCATGCAATTCGAACCAACCGGAAATGGTGAACACGGCCTGCCGTTGTCGCTCATCTATGACGCCACCGAGGCGGCGGATGACGCGATCGTTTTTGGCGGATTGAGCGGAGTGCTCTATCGACTGGACTTGAAGAGTGGCGAAACCCGGCAGCTTTTGCAGCCGCCCGAGGGAGGGGCCCTCATGCATCTGGCGATGACGCGCGACGGTCGGTGCTTGGGAATGACGACTTGCCCTGGTTTTCCGTCGATCGGCGGCGGTGGGGCGAAACAAACTCAGGTCTGGCAGGTGTGGGACTATGCGAAGCTTACCGAGAAGCTGACGCATCCCGCTCGTCCGACCGGTGGATAGTTTGACAGTGAAAATGGGCAAATCTAGAATCGGCGACTTGCTTGTGGGCAATTTCGGCACAACCACAGAACTCTCTTAGTCTTGTGGCACTGTGCGGTTGAGAACATGGTCGGGGCTAGAAGCCTGATCTACGGGAAAGGTAACGAGCGATATGACGGGCGGACAGATTGATACCGTGATGCACGAAGATCGGTTGTTTCCTCCGACGGACGAGTTCGTCCGGAAGGCGGCGATCGACAAGGCGAAGTACGAATCGCTCTACCAGGCGGCTGCCGAAAATCCGGAAAAGTTCTGGGGCGATTTGGCGAAGCAGGAACTGCACTGGTTCAAGCCGTTCGCCAAAGTGCTCGATTGGAATCCGCCGTTTGCCAAATGGTTCGTCGGTGGCCAGACGAACGCTTCGTACAACTGCCTCGACGCTCACATTGCGGCCGGCAAAGGAGACAAGACCGCCATCCTGTGGGAAGGTGAGCCGGGCGAGAAGCGGACGCTGACTTACAAAGAGCTGCACGCTGAAGTTTGCAAGTTTGCCAATGCTCTGAAGGGGCTCGGCCTGAAGCAGGGCGATGTGGCGACGATCTACATGCCGATGGTGCCGGAGCTGGCCGTGGCGATGCTGGCCTGCGCCCGGATCGGCGTGGTGCACAGCGTGGTGTTCGGCGGCTTCTCGGCAGAAGCGATTGCCGACAGGAACAACGACGCGCGATCGAAGTGTGTCATCACGGCCGACGGCGGTTGGCGGCGTGGCAAGCAGCTGACGCTCAAGGCGACGGTCGACGAGGCGCTCGCCAAGTCGCCGACCGTGCAGCACTGCGTCGTGTATGACCGCCTCGGCATCAAGCCGGCCATGCAGCAAGGTCGCGATCACTGGTGGCATGAGCTGACGGCGAAGGCGCCGGTCGAATGCCCCGCCGAGCCGCTCGACAGCGAGACGACGCTGTTCATCCTCTATACGAGCGGATCGACCGGCAAGCCGAAGGGAATCCGCCACACAACGGCGGGCTACAACCTGTACACGAAGAAAACCTTCCAGTGGGTATTCGACCACCGCGAGGACGACATCTTTTGGTGTACGGCCGACTGCGGCTGGGTGACCGGGCACAGCTACATTGTGTACGGCCCCATGTCGGCTGGCGCGACGCAGATCATGTACGAAGGAGCGCCAAACTTCCCCGCCGAGGATCGGTTCTGGGAGATCATTGAGCGCTACAAGGTGACGATTCTCTACACGGCGCCAACGGCGATTCGGGCGTTCATCAAGTGGGGCGATCATCACGTCGACAAGCACGATTTGTCGAGCCTGCGTTTGCTCGGCACCGTGGGTGAGGGGATCAATCCGGAAGCGTGGATGTGGTACCACCGCAAGATTGGCGGCGAGCGCTGCCCGATCGTCGATACGTGGTGGCAGACCGAGACCGGCGGCATCATGATGTCGCCGCTGCCGGGCGCGATTTCGACGAAGCCCGGCTCGTGCACGAAGCCGCTGCCGGGTGTTTCGCCGGTGATCCTCGACGAAGCGGGTCAGCCGGTCGATCCGGAACACGGCGGCATGCTCTGCATGGACAAGCCGTGGCCTGGCATGCTCCGCGGCATCTGGGGTGATGACGAGCGCTACCAGCAGCAGTACTGGAGCCGCGTGCCGGGCAAGTATTTGGCAGGCGACAATGCGCGGCAGGACAAGGACGGATATTACTGGATCATGGGTCGCATCGACGATGTGATCAACGTCTCGGGGCATCGGCTGAGCACGATCGAAGTCGAGAGCGCACTGGTCAGTCATCCGCTCGTCGCCGAAGCGGCAGCGGTTGGTCGGCCTGATGACTTGAAAGGCCAAGCGGTTGCCGTGTTCGTCACGCTCAAGGGTGGCGAGCCGAACGAGGCTCTCAAGGCGGAGCTAAAGAAGCACGTCCGCAAAGAAATCGGCGCCCTCGCCCAGCCGGATGATATTCGCTTCACCAACGCCCTACCGAAGACCCGCAGCGGCAAGATCATGCGACGTTTGCTGCGTGATATTGCGGCGGGGAAGGAGTCGACGGGGGATACCAGTACGCTGGAGGATTTTGGCGTGTTGGCGAAGCTGCGCGGCGATGAGGAGTAGGGCCGGAGTCAGGAGACTAGGGTCAGGGGATGGTCAACGCTCCGTCCCAGGCTCGAGCCTGGGACGAAACTAACAGAGGCTCTGCCTCGGCGGCCCCGCGAGAGGAGCTTACTTCCGCCGCTTCCAATAACCGGAGCGGCGGGCCGTGTGGTGGACGGCTGTGACCAGAATGTCCGTGCTGACTAACCGACGATAGACGAGCAGGTAAGGAAACCGCTTTACTCGCACGTAGCGGTAGACATTGTCAAGACGCAGATTGCCGTCTGGATCACGCTCGATTCGGTTAGCGGCCACATCGACCGCGTCTCGAAAGCGAGCGGCAGTTTGTGGAGATCGCTGTGCATACCAGCGACGTCCTTTGAGAAACTCGCGAATGGCGAGGCGATGAAAGATGACTCTCATCGCCGGCTATTCCATATCCCGAACCTGCGACCAGTCCAGACTGCCTTCCAGATCGGCGGCGCGGCGGTCCATTTCCCTGATGAATTCCGGGTCGTCGAGATCCGGCCCGTCCTGATCCTCAGGCAACGTCTCGAGCAGGCGAGCAACGATGCTCATCCGCTCTTCTTCCGAGAGCTGCAGGGCGGCGGCAAGGACCGAATCGGCTGCGGATGACATGGAGCATCCATTAACTTCGTGCTGTTGCTTGCTACCTCTGATTCTAGATTGCGGCCTCGTGTCTAAACAATCCGCAATCGCTCCTGCTCCAATCGGTTGACTAGAAACTCAATCGCCCGCGGCGCCATGTGGTTGTAGTACTCGAAGCCGTGGCCGCCGGCGGAGGTTTCCAGGTCGTATTCGTGCGGCACGCCGAGGGACCAGAGTTTCATGTGGAGGCGGTCGGCTGAGTCCCACCAGCGCTCGTCGGTGGGGTCGCAGCAGAAGAATTGATGCCGCGGCCAATTGAGCGGGTGAATGTGCAGGATGGCCGTGTCCTGCCGGGCCGCTTCGGGGTCGGTATACATCTGCGGGATGGTCTCGTCCCCTTCATTGTACCGCTTGTGAAAGTCGATCGCCGGCGAGATGGCAACAACCACCGGAAACTTGTCCGGAAACCGATACGCGAGCCGCAGTGCTCCCTGCCCGCCCATGCTGGTGCCGAATAAGCCGACCTTCGGCGGCGTCGCGCCGAACCGCTCGGCGATGAAAGGCAGCACGTTCTCCATGACGTGTCGCTGAGCCGTGATGTTGCAATCGAACTCAGTGCATATCCGGTCCGTCCACCAACTGCGTTTGGTATGAGGCGAGACGACCACCAAGCCGTGCCGCTCGAACTTCTCCACGAACGGCCGCTTGTCGTGCAAGCGATTCAGATGCACGCCGTGCAAGTACAGCGCAACATAGCCGTGCTTGTGTCGCTGCGCCGGCACGAACACATCGCAGGGATGTCCGCCAACGATTTCTTCAGTCCAGGTGCCGCCTGACATCGTTCGAAAAAGCTCCTTTAGCCGGAGCGTAACACGCTCCGGAGAAATCGCGCACCAGCTATCAATTTGATTTCCGCCCCGAAGCTTAATCGTTCGGCGAACCAAGCTGCTCAACGGCCATCCTCTTCCTGGATTGTACTTCGTCTTGCTTTTCTCCGGAGCGTGTCACGCTCCGGCTATGGGAAATCGGCCAGTCGCGATAAAATGTGCCTCCCTAAAGGTCCGCCGCACTTTCGAGAGTCAGAAGCACCACACGTGAAAGTCCTTGTCACCGAAGAGCAGATTCATCAATCAGTCGCGCAGCTGGCCGCCGAGATCAATCGTCGCGAAGAAGGCCGGCCGCTGACGGTCATTGCCATCATGACCGGGGCGATCGTGCTGCTCGCCGATCTGATCCGCCAACTCGATATGCCGCTGCGCGTGGGTGTCGTGCAGACCCGCAGCTATCAGGGGACTCGACAGGGTCCGCTCTCGATCAACAGCGACATGATGCTCGATATCGTCGGACGAGACGTGCTGCTGGTGGACGACATTTTCGATACGGGCGTGACTCTGTTCGAGGTGGTGTCGCTACTCGATGAAATGCGTCCCAAGTCGATCCGATCTGCTGTGCTGCTGCTCAAAAAGGGGAAACAGCAGGTAGTGATGCGGCCTGACTACGTCGGCTTTGAGATACCCGATGAGTTCGTGGTGGGCTATGGGCTCGACTACAACGATGCCTATCGCAACCTGCCCTACCTGGCGGCGCTCGAGCCGTCTGACTTGGAAGAGCACTCATGAGAAGCCTGCGGTTGGCCTTTGTCACCCGCAGATTCTGGCCGCTCGTCGGCGAAAACGAATTGCTCCTCGCCAGCCTGACAGAACAGTTGCTGCGGCGAGGTCATCAGCCCACCATTCTCACGCCCAAGTATGGCAAGTACTGGCCCGGGCAGGTTTGGGTGCGAGGGGTGCCGGTCATTCGCCTGCCGCACCCACCGCCGCGCACCTGGGGCAATGTCCGCTATACGTTCGCCGTTTCGCGATGGCTGCAATCGCATGCGAGGGAGCTTGACGTTGTCGTGGTGAGCGGCCCCCAGGAAGATGCCCTGACAGCCTTGGGGGCTCTGCGCTCGAGCGAAGTTGCCGTCGTACTGCAAGAGGAGCTTGGGCTGGAGACGGACGCCGTGCCTCGCCGCTTTGGAGACCAGTTTCTGCGTCGAGTGCTTGCCTGCGACGCGTTTGTGGACTTTGCCCCTACATCGGATCAAGCAAGGCTCCCGCCAGCTTTGGAAATGCCCGATCGACCGGCAGAAAAGGTTCACCGCATCGGACTCGGCGTTGAATCGCTGGGCTTACGTTCGCCGGGCGAACGTCTGGCGGCAAGGCGATCGCTGGCCGAAGTGAATCATGATTTGGCTGCCGAGGGGCCCGTCGCTCTCTGCCTGGCACCGATGACCGAGCGTTCGCATCTGGATCTGCTCGCCCGCGCCTGGCGGCCGATTCAAGTTCGCTATCCGGATGCGCGGCTGTGGATCATCGGCGATGGCCCCTGCCGAAGTGTGCTGTTTACGCTGCTTTCGGACCTGAATCTTAAGTACCGGATTGTGCTGCCTGGCACCTTCGACGACTGGAATGAACTCATTCAGGCGGCCGACTTGCTTGTTCAGCCGGACGCGGGCTCGTCACCGAGCCTCGCCCAATTGCAGGCGATGGCAGCAGGCTTGCCGGTTCTCCTGTACCATTCCGATCAGCCCACCACACCGCTTCCTGAGACGCCCGTCCCTTCCATGCTGCCCGGTGTTCTCCGTGTGCAGCGCGACGATGGCGAGGCACAACTAACTTCGCGGCTGGCCTGGCTGCTCGACCACGCGGATCTCGCCGTAAGGATAGGCGGGATCGCTCGCCAGCATGTTCAGGAGCATCATCGCGTGCAGGCGATGATCGACACTTATGAGCGTTTGATGCTGTCGCTTGTGACAGCGCGCGACAAGCAACCTGGTCCGGCCTAGGCGATGGGTCTCGATCGCATCAAAATCAAAGACGAGCTTCAACGTAGTTTTCAGGAAAAGCCGGTGCCTCTTCGAATTCTTCAGATCATTCCGACGCTAGTTCGTGGCGGAGCCGAGAAGCAAATGACGCTGCTCGCCACGGGGCTGCCGCGAGATCGGTTTGATGTGCACGTGGCGGTGCTGACGCACAGCGGGCCACTCGAGGCAACCTTGCGCGAGTCCAACATTCCCCTCACGCTGATCGGCAAGCGCTGGAAGATCGATCCGGCAGCCTACTTGAGGCTCAAGCGTCATATCCAAGCTCTGCAGCCTGACATTGTCCACACCTGGCTGTTCGCGGCGAATGCGTACGGTCGCCGTGCGGCGCTTTCCGCAGGTGTGAAGCATGTGCTGGCTGGTGAGAGGTGCGTTGACCCATGGAAAGGCGCAGCCCAGCTGACGATCGATCGGATGCTCGCGACGCGCACAGAGCGGATCGTGACCAACAGCAGTGGGGTCGTCGACTTCTACGCGAGTAAGGGGCTGCCGCCTGGGAAGTTCGTCGTCATCCCTAATGGCATTGGCCCGGCCAAGGGGAGCAGTCTGGACCGCGAGGCTTTCCTGCAATCGATCGGTCTGCCGGCCGACAGTGAGTGCATCGCCGCGGTCGGACGCCTTTGGCCGCAGAAGCGAATCAAGGACCTGATCTGGGCCTGCGACCTGCTCAAATGTATCCGTGAGAAAGTTCACCTGCTGATCATCGGCGATGGCCCGCAGCGCGAGCGAATGGAGCGCTTCCGCGACCAGGTGGAAATCACCGATAGGGTTCATTTTCTCGGCGAGCGGTCCGATGTGACCGATATCTTGCCGCACTGTAAATGCCTGTGGCTGGGAAGCAGCTATGAGGGCCAATCTAACGCGATCATGGAAGCGATGAACGCCGGCTTGCCCGTAGTGGCCACCGACATTCCTGGCAATCGCGATCTGGTCGTGCCGGACCAGACTGGATATCTGGTCGATGTCGGGGACCGAGCTGCCTTTGCCCAGCGGACGTTGGCTCTTCTTGAGAATTCGGAACTTGCCACCCGACTTGGCGCGGCCGGTCAGCAGCGGCTTCGCGAGCACTTCTCGGTCGAGCAGATGGTCGGGCGGCACGCAGAATTGTATGAGAGTTTGGCCCGAACTGTTTGAGGCGCTCGTTTACTTCGTCCGCCCGGCTTCCATTTCTTCGATATATCGCCGCAGCCGCTCGTTCTCGTCGGTCATGTCCTTCAGCTTGAGCATGTTCTCGACCCGCTTGAGCAGCTCAATTTTATTCACCGGCTTCGAGAGGAAGTCGTTGGTGCCAGCGTTCACGGCCCGCTCGATGTCGCCCGGTTCGTTGAGAGCGGTGACCATCAGCACCATGATCTTGCGTGTCGCAGGATCGGCTTTCAGCTTTTGGCAGACCTCGAAGCCGCTCAGCTTCGGCATCATGACATCGAGCAGGATCAAGTCGGGGTGGAACGATTTCACCTTGTTGAGCGTGTCTTGGCCATCGACCGCCGATTCAAGTTCCGCGTCAACTGTGGCCAGATAAGCTTCGAGGAGCTCTCGGTTTGGTTGATTATCATCGGCAATCAGGATGCGGTCTTTATCGGCCATGACGGACTCGCGAAAAGGCTGGCGGGAGCGTAGCAGAGGCCGATTATAGCGGTCATCGCGACCCTCTCGGAAGGCGGGAGTGGTGAGCTGAATCCTGGCCTGGTGCGCGACTTCCGGCAGCGAGGTATGCTTGCGCATGCGAACCTCGCTGATCATCGTCGCGTTCGTCGTGGCCTCCGCGAAGGTTGCCGCTGCGCAAAACGGCGTCGACCTTTGGGGACATCCAGGTGCTGGGCAGAACGGCGAGATCGGCTACGGGATGGGGGGCTTCCATGGCACTGGGACGGGCGGCGGGTTCTACCATCCCAGTTGGGGCCCCTCGATGCCGGGCTACTGGATGCCGCGCGAGAAGCTGCCGACATTGCCTCCGTTCAATGGCAACCCGGTGCGCGCGGTGACTCCGTTTGCTCCCATGTCCAAGATTCCGCTAAAGGGCGGGGCGACGATCGGGATCAACCAGAAGCCCCAGTTCGGACCGGATCCGCAGTTCAATTACACGCCGCACGCGGCCGCGGTTGGCAGCGCTCCCCGCTACAACCCGGGATTCAGCGCCAGCCCCATCGGCGGTGGTCCCACTGGGGCATTCCCCGACTTCACCGCCTTGCCGAACGATGCTCGCGGCTCGATCAATGTGCTGCCGGAACGAGGGACTCGTCCGTTGACCAATCCCTCGTGGCCGAACGCGATGAACCCTCGCTGGTGGCCCGCTGATCTCTGCGCGCCCGCACCCAACACTGCCGCTGCCACAAATACCGGCAGTTCGATCGGCCAGCGCCCTTGGCCCAATCAATAGGGCCGGTCATCGTTGCGGCGGCTAGCCGCATTCGGGCTTATCTCGCAAAATGAATGGCAGACCCATTCTGTTTCCAGGAGTTGCTTGTGCTTTGTCGTCTACTGCTCGCCGCACTGGTTCTGTCGTCGTCGCTGTTTTCGATCAGGGCGACTGTCGCCGAAGATATCTTCGCCGCTAACAAGCGGCTTGGTCGGGGCATCAACCTCGGCAACGCTCTGGAAGCCCCCAACGAAGGCGAATGGGGCGTTCGTCTGAAAGAAGAGTATTTCAGCGCGATCAAAGAAGCCGGATTCGACTCGGTTCGGCTGCCGGCGAAGTGGTCGAATCACGCTCAAAAAGAAGCTCCGTACAAAATCGAGCCGAAGTTCTTCGAGCGCGTCGATTGGGCGATCGAGCAAGCGAAGAAGAATAAGCTGAACATCGTCGTGAATGTCCATCACTACAGCGAAATGGACACGCATCCTGACGAACATTTGCCCCGACTGATCGCGTTTTGGGAGCAGATTGGCGAACGTTACAAAGATCAGCCCGAGAGCGTCTACTTCGAGCTACTGAACGAGCCGCACACAAAGCTCGTCGACCAGAAATGGAACGACGTTGCCGTCAAGCTGCTCGCCACCGTGCGCAAGACGAATCCGACTCGTCCGGTCATCATCGGCCCGCCGTTTTGGAATGGCATCTGGGCGCTCGACAAGCTGAAGCTGCCGGAAGATTTGAATGTGATCGTTACGGTCCACTATTACGACCCATTCAAGTTCACCCACCAGGGCGCCTCCTGGGCAGAAGGTTCCGCCGCATGGAAGGGAACCAAATGGACCGGCTCCGACGAAGAGCAATCAGCCGTCCGAAAGTCGTTTGACCAGGCCGCCGCCTGGGGCAAAAAGCACGACAAGCCTATCTATCTGGGCGAGTTCGGCGCCTACTCCGAAGCCGACATGGACTCCCGCGCCCGCTGGACGAAGTTCATCACCGACGAGGCCGAAAAACGAGGCTTCAGCTGGGCCTACTGGGAGTTTTGCTCCGGCTTCGGGGCCTACGATCCGCAAACGGACAAGTGGCGTGAGCCGCTGAAGAAGGCTCTGCTGAACTGACGTTGAGTTACCAGCGCTACTCTGCCGCCCCATTCGCCGCTGCGGGATTCGCAGCGGCTGGATCACTCCTTTTCGGCCAGTTCAAAGTCCTCGAACTTTGGCGCGAAGGGCTTGGGCGTGTTGTGCCCGGCGATCACTCCGACCTTAAGCGACTCCCTGAGCGGTGTCCGGATGGCGTCGAGTGCGATCCACTTTTCGCCGTCCTGGCTGACTGACCCATGAATGAAGTCCCCCCGCCGCTCCATCCGTAGCCAGGTCGGTTTTTCTGAATCCAGTGGATACTCGCCGGAGTTGCCTGCCTTCACCCACTTTCCGTTCTGTCGCAGCTCGAAGCTCGTATAGCTGACATTCTTCCCGCCGGTCACCATTTCGGCGCGTTCCAGGCGGACGTAAGTGTCATTGCTTTCGAAGGCCACGAGTCCTGCACCGAAGAAGGCTTTGCGCGAGGCGACCAGGCTTTCTGCTCCTTGCGGAAACTCTCCTGAGACTTTGACCGTTGCCACGAAATCGCCGTTCACCTCGTTCCAGACTCGGGGCGAGTTGAGCTCGCCGCGCTCGACGCTCAGGCCGTGAACCGAGCCGGGGATGGAGATGGTCAGCTTCTTTTTGCCAAACGTAAAGCTGCAATCGCCATCCGGATCAACCACTTCGCCCCAACCACGGGCACGCTTCTCCTGCTTTCTGTCTTTGCCATCCTGCCCGGCGCTGCGAGTGTCAGCCAGGAGAGCAATCAAGGCGAGGCAGAGAATCGGTGCAGTGGACAGTGCAAGGAACCGACGCATGACGATCGTCCTCCGCTGTGGAATGTGCCGGCTCGCGGCCAAAGGCACCCGCGTTGTTGAGTTGCTTGCCATCCCCTGCGAATGAGGGGCTGAACCAGGCAGCCGCAGCTTAATGTGGGCGCCGTTACTGCGTCAATGTTTTTTGCTGGCCTGTCTGCACACCACCTCGGCCAGCAGTTGCGCCGATCGGATCGATTATTCAGTCTCTGGCGCATGCCCAAGCTTTGCCCAATGGGAGTGACTCTGCCGGCGCGGTGCTTAGTCGTGAGCTATGTTTGCCACGGCTGGCGAAAGGTTGCGTGGTGAAAACGCATCAAAAGTCAGCCCACGCAAAAATGCAAGCCGTGCTGCCCATGGCAACGAGTCGCCACGGCAGCAGACGACGACGTCCAACTCCCCTTTCGAAATCGCTATCGCCATGAAACCGATGCCCACCTCTGCCCGTTCCGGCGAATCGAGCAAGAGCGACGAATTCGAGCAGCTGAAGCGCAAAATCCACAACAAGCTGGTGGATAAGCTCGACTTGAACCGAGTCGGAGAACTTCAGGGAGACGTGCTCCGCCGCGAAATCCGCCTGGTGGTTGAGCACCTTTGCGACACCGAAGAAACGTTCCTCAACCGGAGCGAACGCGAGCGCCTGATCGAAGAAGTCCTCGACGAAACGTTCGGCCTGGGGCCACTCGAGTTTCTGCTCAAAGACCCGTCGATCAGCGATATTCTGATCAACGGCCCGAAGAACATCTTCGTCGAACGTCGCGGCAAGATGGAAAAAACCAACATCGAGTTCCGCGACAATCAGCACTTGCTGCAGATCATCGACCGCATCGTTTCGAAGGTCGGTCGGCGTGTCGACGAAGTCTGCCCGATGGTCGACGCTCGTCTGACCGACGGTTCCCGCGTAAACGCCATTATTCCACCGCTCGCGCTCGATGGTGCCGCCGTTTCCATTCGCCGCTTCGGCAGCAATCCGCTGAAGCTGGAAGATTTGCTCAACTTCAAAGCCTTCACGCCCGAAATGGTGATGCTCCTGGAAGGAGCAATCAAAGCCCGACTGAACATGATCATCGCCGGCGGTACCGGTTCGGGTAAGACCACGCTGCTCAACACGCTCTCAAGCTTCATACCCAGCCACGAGCGTATCGTGACAATCGAAGATGCAGCGGAACTTCAGCTGCAGCAAGAGCACGTGGTGCGTCTCGAAACTCGCCCGCCGAACATTGAAGGCAAGGGAGCCATTACGGCAACCGACCTGGTGAAGAACTCGCTGCGTATGCGGCCGGAACGAATCATCATCGGCGAGTGCCGTGGACCCGAAACGCTCGACATGCTGCAGGCCATGAACACCGGCCACGACGGCTCGCTCACGACGATTCACGCGAATACGCCGCGCGATGCAGTCGCCCGTCTCGAGACGATGGTCATGATGTCGGGCTTCGAACTGCCGCTCAAAGCCATGCGGCAGCAGATCAGCTCGGCCGTTCAGTTGCTCATTCAGGCGAACCGTCTGCAAGGTGGTATCCGCCGCGTGACAAGCATCACCGAGATCGTCGGCATGGAGCAGGACACGGTCGTAATGCAGGACATTTATCGTTATGTGCAGGCCGGCATCGATGAAACGGGCCGCGCTCGTGGCCACTTCGAAGCCACCGGCATTCGGCCGTCGTTCATGAACAAGCTGGAAGCAGCCGGCGTGCGGTTGCCAGCTAGTGCGTTCCGCCAGCGCGTGATGTTGCAAGACTAGTCCGTTCGATCGGAGAGCCCAGATGGTCACATTGCTAATCGTCGGCGCTGCCTTCATCGGCGTGGCGTGCCTCGTCGTAGGCGTTGCCAGCTTGATGAACCGTGGCGGAGCGGCGTCGAACGTCGAAGACCGGCTGGCAATGCTTACCGGCGCCGGCGGCGGTTCGCGGAAGGCGGCCGAGAACACCAACGTGCTCGCCAGTCCGCTGAACGATGCGCCGGACATGATCGAGCAGTTCTTCTCGAACTTCTTCAATCTGCGAAAGCTGCTGCAGCAAGCCGACTCCCAGCTTTCGCCCGCGAAGTTCGGTTTGATTTCGCTCGTGCTCGCGGTGGCTGGAGTGCTGCTACCATTGGTTGCTCGGGTGCCGATCGCGCTCGCTCCCTTCGGCGTGATCCTCGGCATCCTTCCGCTCTGCTACATCCTTTACAAACGCAAGTCGCGGCTCGCCAAGTTCGCGGCCAAATTGCCCGATGCCCTCGAACTGATCTCGCGAGCACTGCGCGCCGGTCACAGCTTGGCTTCGGGATTCAAACTTGTTGCCGACGAGGCGGGCGGGCCGATCGCGACGGAATTCGAACGCTGCTACGAAGCTCAGAACCTTGGTCAGCCACTCGAAGAGGCAATCGAGGAAATGACCGAGCGGGTGCCGAACCTCGACTTGCGGTTCTTTGCGACCGCCGTCGTGCTGCAGCGGCAAACGGGTGGTGACCTCGCTGAAATCCTCGATAAGATCGGCCACCTGGTCCGCGAGCGCTACAAGATCTGGGGTCAAATCCAGGCCCTTACTGGCGAAGGCCGCTTGTCGGGAATCGTGCTACTCGCCCTGCCGCCCGTACTGGCCATCGTGATGTGGCGGCTGAACCCCGGCTACCTCATGACCCTGTTCCATGACCCGATGGGTCACCAGATGCTGGCCTTCGCAATCGTCATGCAGATCGTCGGAGCCCTCGTGATCCGCAAGATCGTCAACATCAAGGTGTAAGCGATCCGACACTCGCTCCGAATCCAACAGTCAACGACTTTCGCCAGGCAACCCAAGCCATGACCACCACCCTGCTCGCTCAAAGCCTAGCCGTGAACCCGATCGTCGTGCAGCTCGCCGTGTTCGGATTGATTGCGGTGCTCGCTTGGATTGTCATGGAGTGGTTTTCTCGCGGCGGCTCACGAACCGACAAGCGGCTCGACGTGATTAAGGATCCGCTCGCCAATCGCAAGCGGGCGGAGAGCCTGACAAATAAAAAAACCGACGCGATGTCTCGCATGCTCGAGGCCGCGTCCCCTGCCCTAGCAAAGCCGCTGCAGCCCAAGACTGAGCAGGAAATCAGCAACCTTAAGGCGAAGCTCTCCTACGCGGGCCTTCGGGGCGAGACGGCTCCCATGCTCTTTCAGGCCTCGAAGTTCCTTCTGCTCTGTCTCGGCCTTGTGTTTGGTGGCGGCACCACCTTGTTTCTGATGGGCATGACCCAAGGAGCATTGTTCCGCATCGTCCTCATTGCCGGTTTTGCGTTCTACCTGCCAGAACTGATCGTCATGTTCATGGCGAAGAAGCGCAAGGAATCGATTTTCCTCGGCTTGCCTGACGCTCTCGACTTGATGGTCGTCTGCGTCGAAGCGGGCCTCGGTCTCGACCAAGCGATGCGCAAGGTCGCCGAGGAAATGAAAAAGTCATATCGCAATGTGTCCGAGGAGTTCAGCCTCTGCAATCTGCAGATGCAAGTCGGCCGCGGCCGCGCTCAAGCCTTGCAGGAACTGGGCGCACGCAGCGGCGTCGAAGATCTCCGCGCCCTGGCTTCGATTCTCATTCAGGCCGACAAATTCGGTTCGAGCATTGCCCAAGCACTCCGCGTGCAAAGCGACTCGATGCGAACTCGCCGCCGTCAGATTGCCGAAGAAAAAGCGGCGAAGACTGCGGTGAAGCTCATCTTCCCGCTCGTGCTGTTCATCTTCCCCGGCATCTTCGTGATCCTCGTCGGTCCCGCAGCCATCACGATGGTCAACGAAATGTTCCCAGCGATGCAGGGTAAATAAGAAGAGGAAAAGAGAAAAGAGATAAGAGCAGGGAATACTCCGATCGTTTGAACGTCGTTCCCTTGAACCTTGTCCGCCTCACTCCGCCCCACTTCCCGGCGGCGGCACTTTCACGCTGTCGTCGCGCTGAAAAAACATCATGTGCTGCCACGGCAAGCCGTCGAATTCTTTGACGAGCTTGAAGCCGTTCGCCGGCCATTCCTTCATGATCTGCTCGCGGCTCATCTTGTGCTCGGGCTTGATCGGCACCTTCGGGTCTTCGCTGCGAAACTCGACCAGCGCTATAACTCCCTCCGGCGACAGCGACTCGCGCATCTCGGCCAGCATGTGCTCGGGATGCGAGAACTCGTGATAAACGTCGACGCAGAGGATCAGGTCAATCTTCCCTTTGGGCAGCCGGGGATCGATGAACGTGCCGAGGATCGGCGACACGTTGCTGATGCCGGCCCGATCGGCTCGGAGGTTCAGCTTCGCCAGCATTTCGGGCTGAATGTCGACCGCGTACACATGCCCCTCGGGCCCGGTCATCTTGGCCATCTGCAGCGAGTAGAACCCGTTGCCGCAGCCCATGTCGCACACGGCCATGCCACGTTTCATGCCTAAGTTGGCAAGCATGAGCGAGCAACGCTCCTGCTGCTCACGATCATCCCGCGTGAGCCACTCCGCGCCGGTGTAGTGCATCGTCTGCGCAATCCGCCGCCCCTTGTATTCCTTGAGTGCCTTCGGCATCCGCCAGTCGGCTTCCCCCTTCGTCTCGTCCTGCAACTGCCTCAACAGGTCCGGGTCCGCCGTCGGTGGCTCCTGGGCGCCCAACTGCAGTGGAGCCAGTAGAAATGCGAGCGAGGCGAGGATGACAAGAGCCGCATATCGATTCATTGGGATGACCGTCGCTTGTGGAAATGTTTGCAGACCAACCGAAGGCTCAAGACTGACGACTATTCGCATACCCCGATCTTAGACGTCCAACTGAGGCCGTCGCAACCGACACAGTTTGAGGCGATTGACGTAAGTGACCATTCGCCCCCTCATCACTTAAGCGACTTACGTCGAGCACTAAATCCGCCACTACCTCACTGCGTGTTGATAAATCACCCGAGTTTTTCAACACCCACCCCGGTCCCAGGGGACCCGTACTTGGTGATAAACGCTTCGAATAAATGAACACCCAGCGATCCCCTCCGCAATCTACGATTCGTCGTAAGTGGACGAAGTCGACGAACTCGCAATGAACACTTACGTCGACTTGAACAACAAACCAACTCGGGCAGCCTTTCATATCTGGCGGCTGAAGCGCGCATCGGGAGCCGAGCAAACGCACTCCGCAGTATAGCTATTCATCGTAAAGTTGTCAATAGATAATGACTAGATCGGATTCGTGGCTGGTAGGTAATGGCCCTAGCTTACTGAGTCCTATCTATGCACGTCTGCAGACACAGCGCGCACACCGGACAGTGCTCTTCGATATTGAAGATCTCGTCGAGGCCATCGTCTCCGTGCAGCGTGACGATCGATCGACGATAGCCGTAGTGCTCCGCGCATGGCCTGCACAATCGAACGGCCCAGACCGGCGATCCGTCGTATTCGGCCTCTACAACCACGGTGTCGCTGATGCGATTGCCGTCGCTCACACCCTGTAGAATATGCGAGCAAACAAGTTCCGGAGTATTCCCGCCGTGAAGTTGGCAGATAAAGAATGCCATCGTTGTGCACCTGCGGCCAGGATGGCAGTGGTTTCTATTCGCAAATCACAGCCACCCATCCGTTACCCGTCCGCAGTGTGATTCTGAAGCAACTCGCATGGCCGTTCAACACTTGCGCTGCTAGAAACCAAATCGGTCGTACATGAAGTAAACGAAGAAGGAACTCGCCATGTCAGATCCCATTCTCATCGTCGGCGCTGGTCCGGTCGGGCTCACGATGGCGGCGGCTCTGACTCGGCACGGCGTGAAGTGTCGCCTGATCGACAAGGTTTCCGCTCCCAGCGATAAGTCGAAAGCGCTGGCGGTCTGGTGTCGCACCCTGGAGTTGCTCGATAGTTTGGGGCTTGCCGAGACCTTTGTCGCGAACGGTCAAAAGCTGAGCGGCGGCAGCATGTACGCTGGGAATCAGCGGGTGGTCCATCTCGATCTGACCAGCGACGAAAGCCCATACGGCTTTCCACTCATGATCCCGCAGAACGAAACCGAGCGTCTGCTGACGGAACATCTCGGAAGACAGGGAGTGCGCGTCGAGCGACAGATTGAACTGGTGTCTTTCGTCGAGTCGCCGGACGCGCTGACCTGCACTCTGCGGCACGCCGATGGCCGGGAAGAGACGATTCGAACTCCTTGGCTAGTTGGCTGTGACGGGGCTCACAGCACGGTGCGGCATACGCTGGGAATGGAGTTTACTGGCCATGCGGAACCAAACGATTGGATGTTGGCCGATGTGCATATCGAAGGACGGCTCGCCAAGGACGAGGTGAGCATCTTCTGGCAGCCGGCTGGTGTGGTCGCGTTCTTCCCGATCACCCAGGATCGTTTCCGCATGATTGCCGATCTTGGCGCTGCAACCGAAGGGGCGCCGAAGGCGGAGGTGACTCTGGCCGACGCGCAAGCCATGGTCGACGCTCGGGGCCCAGGTGGTTTGACACTCTCGCAGCCGATTTGGCTGGCGAATTTTCGGATCAACGAACGAAAGGTGTCGAGCTATCGCCGCGGCCGCGTGATGCTCGCCGGTGATGCGGCCCACATTCACAGTCCAGCTGGCGGTCAGGGAATGAACACCGGCATGCAGGATGCCTTCAACCTGGCTTGGAAACTCGCGCTCATTGAACGGGGGCTCGGCCAAGCCGAACCACTGCTGGAGAGCTACTCGATCGAGCGCAGTGCGGTGGGAGACATAGTGCTCGCCAACGCAGAACGGTTCACCACGCTCGCCACACTCCGGAGCCCCGCCGCACAATGGCTGCGGAATCACATCGCCCCAATCCTCGGTTCGATGCCGCTGGTGCAGGACAAGATTCGCAACGACTGGTTCGAACTTTCGATCAACTACCGCAGCAGTCCGCTGTCTGTAAATCACTGGCCGCTCCTGCGCGGCGGCCTGCACGCCGGTGATCGGATATGCGACGCACCGCTGACCTCCGCAGAGGACGGCCAGCGGACGACGCTCTTCTCAGCGATCCGCGGCCCCGGTCACCGCTTGCTGCTGCTGTCAGGCGAGTACGACCCGAAATCGGTTGCCGACCTCGTGAGAATCGCCGAAGAAGCCGCTCAAGCTTTCGGTGATGCAATCGCCGCTCACTTGATTCTGAACCTGCCAGCTCTGCCCGTGGATCCAGAATTGAAGATGCCAGTTTGGCTGGATCAAGAAGGCAAGCTGCATCAAAAACTCCACGCCACCGAGCCCACCCTCCTCCTCATCCGCCCCGACGGCTACATCGGCCTCCGCAGCCAACCAGCAGACAGTGGGGCGTTTACGGATTTCCTGGGTAAATATTTGCTCTGATCAGCACAGGGCTTCGGTTGCTATCAAACTGGGGGGCCAGACGATCGGCCTAAGGTGGCGCGAAGGCTCGTTCCGAGGGATTGCTCCCGTAGCTGCGGACGGTGATTGCCGCATCCTGCAACTGCCTGAGTTGCCCCGCCGAGATCATGCCGCTACCTAAATAAAGCGTCTGCATTTTGGCGTCTTCGCATAGTTTCGCGATCGCATCGTCGGAAATTGGTTGGCTAACCAGGGAGAGTTCCTCCAGCGGCAGACTTGCGACTTGTGCAATCGCCTCGGAATCGAGGGGACGTCTTGTTTTCAGGTGCAATACTCGTAGGCTCTCGAGGCCGCCTAGTACGACGAGCCCTTCGGCCGTGAGATCCACGTACGAAAGGGACAGAGACTTCAGTGATGTGCAATCGCTTAAAGCCTCAAGCACGACATCATCCGCCCCCTCCTCTCTTGGCCAGCCGTAGCGGGAGGCGCTCAGCGATTCCAGGTTTGGGCACTTTGCGCACCACCGGTAGCCCTCCAACGGGAAAGTGTCGCCATTGATGGAAATCACTCGCAAAGACTCGCTCGCACGGAGGCTCTCAAAAATCGAACCATCGATCGTTGTTGAGTGAAAGGAGAACTCGACGACTTCGGGGTACTCGCAAATTTGCACTAGCGCTGCCTGCCACTGCGGTTGATTCGGTGACCCGATGTTTGATGATTTTCCGTAGAGTCTGATTGAGGCCTGCGAATCCAAAACTTCCCGATCGCGGCCCCGCAGTGCTCCGTAGTATGTCGTGGGAATACCTTCGGATTGCCATATCGCGGTGCTGCCGATGCTGGCAAGAGTTCGCGTAAGCGATTCACGTTCGTCGGCAAGTGCGAGTTTGCTTTCGTAGAACGCCTGGGCTTCTTTCTGTAACTTCCATTCTCGGGCATAGCGAGGGCCGTAGTACGCCATCGCAATGGCCAGGGCGGTAACGGCGACAAGAAAGTGCGAAAGCCGAAACTGCGTGAGACTTCGCCAGCCAAGTTGCTGGTACCTGAACTTGCTGCTGTCCAGCAACCACAGCATAGCGCGGGTCACCATCACCAGCATGAGCCAAGCAAGGTGAAACGGCAAAAGAACCACACCCAGCGGAACGGAAAGGATTTGGTGTATGAGCGCTTTAGGCCTGCGGCTGGATCTTGCCGTTCGAAGCCGCTGGGGGAGGCGGGACGAGGGTGTTTGGTCGTCCCGAAGTGATTGATTAGCGTCGAGCAGTAAGACCGGCTCCTGGCAATGTCGGCAGAACGACCACGTCCGCAACTGGCTGCGCGGCAGTTCTTGCCATATGTAGCAGTGCGGGCAAGCAAAAATAAAGGTGTCGGTGACCTCCATCACTAAGGCAGTTCCAACGGAGTGGTCGATCTATCGGACAGGTAATCAGCCAGATTCTACCAAGCAGATGGGAAACTCCAGCTAGTCTCGCTGCAACGTAGGTTTGGCCGTCGTTGACGCTCCCTCCCCGCCGTGATACTCTCGCCCCTTGGTAACTTGCGGCCTCGTAAGGCTTTCGTGCTGGTTTGCGAGGGTCGGGTGGTCGCTGCCTGCTGATGATCTGGAGTTTCGAGCGATGGCTCACGAAGTGACGCTGATTACAGGTGATGGTACGGGTCCCGAACTGGCCGACGCGGCTCGCATGTGCATCGATGCCACGGGCGTGAAGGTGAACTGGGATCTGCAGGAGGCGGGCGTCGACGTGATGGCCAAGACCGGCACGCCGCTGCCCGATAGCGTGCTCGCCAGCGTCCGCAGCACCAAGTGTGCCCTGAAAGCGCCAATCACGACGCCGGTCGGCGGCGGCTTCCGCAGCATCAACGTCCACCTGCGGCAGGAACTGGGGCTGTTCGCCTGCATCCGCCCCTGCAAGTACTACCCGGGCGTGCGGAGCTACTTCAGCGAGGTGGGCGTCGACATCGTCATCGTTCGTGAGAACACCGAAGACCTCTACGCAGGGGTCGAGTTCGAAGCGGGCAAGCCGGCCACCGGCGAGCTGATCGACTTCATCAATAAGATCTCGACCGATAAGAAGATCAAGACCAAGTCCGAAGAGACCGGCGTCTCGATCAAGCCGATCAGCCGCAGCGGCACCGAGCGGATCGTTCGCTGTGCGTTCGACTACGCCCGCAAGCACGGCCGCAAGAAGGTGACGGCGGTCCACAAGGCCAACATCATGAAGTACTCCGACGGCCTGTACCTGCAGACGGCAGCTCAGGTGGCCAAGGACTACTCGGACATCGAGTTCGAGGAGCGGATCGTCGACAACATGTGCATGCAGCTCGTGCAGAAGCCGGAACTGTACGACGTGATCGTGCTGCCGAACCTGTACGGCGACATCATCAGCGACCTCGGCGCCGGCCTCGTCGGCGGCCTCGGCGTGGCGCCGGGCGAGAACGTCGGCCCGGGCGGCGCCGTGTTCGAAGCCACGCACGGCAGCGCGCCCAAGTACAAAGGTCAGAACAAGGTCAATCCGACCGCGCTGATCCTCTCGGGCATGCTGATGCTCCGCCACCTCGGCGAAACCGACGCCGCCCAGCGGCTCGAAAACGCCGTGGCCGCGGTGATCAAGGAAGGCAAGTATGTTACCTACGATCTGAAGGCCGACCGCAACGACCCGACGGCTGTGGGTACGCGCGAGATGGCCCAGGCGATTTGCGACAAGCTGAAGTAAAGGTTAAGGTGGAATGCATTCCAGCACGGGGTGCCGCATGACATTTGCTCTGCCTCCAAACGCGCTTCACTATCTCGACCAACTGGTTCAAGCGGGCGACTTTCGCACGCGTGAGGACGCCGTGGTGGCGGCCATCGATCTGATGCGCCACCATCGCGAGCGCGGCAAGCGGTTTCGAGATGAGTTTGAGGAGTCCATTGCACAGTCCGATGCAGGCGAAGCGGCGCCCATCAATTTGGAGGAGCTCCTTACTGAGTGCCGGCGTGTCTTTGAACAGCGACATTCCAAATGATCCTCGGCCGGGCCAATGGCAAAAGCAGGCTTTACGCTCCGCGCCCGGTTGGACTTAATCCAGATTTGGAACTTCTTGGCTGAGCGAAGTTATTCAGCGGCTGATCGCACCTTGTCGCAACTTGTTGATCACTGCGAGATGCTCGCTGAGCGCCCGGGTTTCGGCTCGTTGCGGCCCGAAATTCGTCCGGATATGAGGTGCTTCACGTCCGGCAGCTACGTGATCTACTTCCGACCTCGCGGCGCTTCGATTCACGTGATTCGGGTCGTACACGGCAGCCGCGACTGGTCGGCGCTGGAGTGGGACGACCCATGAGGCGATCGGATTGGCGTTCCATTGCTACCGGTCAGGCAGCCGGACCGTTTGCTCGAACCGTGCGAACGATTGCTAGTGCGTTTGAGCCTATCTACGCCGCCATCGTCGCGCGCAAGAACCGTCGGTTTGATTCGGGTAAGGTCAAACCGACAACTGTCGGCGTGCCGGTAATCAGCGTTGGCAATCTCACGGTCGGCGGCACGGGCAAAACGCCGATGGTGGTTTGGCTGGCGCGCTGGTTTCGCGAGCGCGACGTCGCGGTGACGATCATCAGCCGTGGCTACGGCGCTAAATCCGGCAAGCCAAACGATGAGTATCAGGAGATCGCCGCCCAGTTGCCCGAAGTGCCCCATCTGCAAAACCCTGATCGGATCACCGCCGCACAGGAAGCACTCGCCCGCGAGCCGCAGCAAGTGCTGATTCTCGACGACGCTTTTCAGCACCGCCGGATCGCCCGCGATTTCGATCTGGTTCTGCTGGACGCTCTTGACCCGTTCGGCGGGAACCGGCTGCTGCCGCGTGGTCTGCTGCGCGAACCGAAGTCATCACTCGCCCGTGCTCACGCGGTGGCCCTCTCGCGGGCCGACGCCGTTTCACCGCAGCGGCGCGACGAGATTCGCCAGGAAGTCGCCCAACTCGCGCCGCAGGCCATCTGGATGGAGTTGGAGCACAGCCCTGCATTGCTCGTGCAGCATGATAGCGAAGTGACTCAACCGATCGAATCGCTTCGCGGCCGGAAAGTGGTCGCCTTCTGTGGGATTGGCAATCCAGCCGGATTCCGGCACACGCTGGCGACTTGCGGAGCACAAGTCATCGCCATGCGAGAGTATGCCGACCACTTCGCGTATCCCTCCTCAGAGGTCGACGCTCTTGAACATTGGATAAGCAAAGCAGCCGCTCAAGCCGACGCGATTGTTTGCACCCACAAAGACCTGGTTAAAATCCCGCGCGAGCAGCTCGCCGGCAAGCCGCTTTCGGCAATTCAGATTGCGGCCGCGATACGAGTGGGGCAAGAACTGCTCGAGAAGCAACTCGGGCAGCTTCTACAGCGATTGCAGTAGCTCAACGTCGCGACGTCGGCAGAATCGCTGGTTCGGATGGATTCGGCAGCAGGCAGCGCTTAAAGAGATTTGCTGCCAGCTCCTTAACAGCACCGCATCACCAATCGCAATGCGAATCGGTCAGGCCGCGGCGATAATCAACTTCAAGCAAGTTGATTACCTCGACGCCTTCGGCCCCTGCTCGGACGAGCTCTTGAGCCAATTGCTTGTGATAGAAGGAGTCGACGCAGCCGCGCAGCACAATCGCGTCGGTCTCGCACTCCACTTCAATCTTCCGAAGCACGTGGATTGTGCTTTTTGCCAGAGCCTGTCGGGCTCGCTCCGCAGCCCCGGTGAACAAAACGCTTGCCATGTCCGCTGGCCTCCATCCGTGGCTGATCAATCGCTGGCTGACCGATCAGCAACCCACGAGTCGGCGACATTCTGCCGCCTCTCGACCGCCCTACCTTGCGAAAGCTCCACTTTAAGGCTCCTAGGAGGCAAGTCAACAGTTCACTTTGGCTTTGCACCGATCTTGCCGCTTTTTTTCAAGTGCTCAATCACTTGCTCTGCTAGCACTTCAGGCGAATGTCGTCCCGATTCCAGCCGCAGCTCTGGCTGCTCCGGCGCTTCGTACGGATCGTCAATGCCCGTAAAGTTTTTCAGCTCACCGGCGCGCGCCTTCTTGTAAAGTCCTTTCGGGTCTCGCTGCTCGCACATTTCGAGTGGAGCATCCACGAACACCTCGACAAAATCGCCCGGCCGGCCTCGCTCTTCGACTGCCTTGCGCACCGCAGCTCGATCCGCCCGATAAGGACTTACGAACGCAGTTAGCGTGACCAGCCCTGCGGATGCAAATAACTCTGCGACAGCCCCGATGCGGCGAATGTTCTCCTGCCGATCCTCCGCGGAGAAGCCAAGGCCAAATCGTTTCGCGTAGGTTTCGCCGTACGCCTGCAGCATCGCGGGCGACGGATTGAGCGAATGCCGCACGTTGTCACCATCCAGCACGAAGCTGTGGACGCCCATTTCATACAGTTTACGGTCGACCAGGTTCGCGACTGTGCTCTTGCCGCAGCCGGAGAGCCCCGTAAACCACACCACGCAACCTTGGTGCCCGTTCAGGCGGGCGCGATCTTCTCGCGAGATGGTGTGTTGATGCCAGACGACGTGGGTCGATTCCATGCGGTGATGCTCCTCCACCCATTTAACCGCACCGACCGTAGTGACGGGAGGCCCGATGTAGAACGCACATCGCGGGCAACGCACACCGACAGCTCCACACGCATTCGCCCTGAGTGGACAAGGCACTGCAAATTGCGGTTGAAACGGATGGCGGTTCAATCTGCAGGTGCGTTCGCTTGTGAAAACCCCTACTTTGGGCTACTGTGGCGAGTGCCTGTCCCAGCCACTCTTCTCTAGTCAGAACCAGGCATGCACAGCAGATGCTTGGTTCCACGTTGTTGCCTTCGCATGACCATTCCCGTCGCATGCCCGAATTGCCGGTCGCAGCATCAGGCGCCCGACAGCTTCGCCGGCATGGCCTGCCGCTGCCCTTGCGGTGGCGTTTTGCAGGTGCCGATGATTGTCACCTGCGACCGTTGCGGGCAACAGCACGTTGCTCCCGAGGAATTGGCCGGTCTCGACTGCGAATGCCCCTGTGGTGCGGTTCTGCAAATCCCTTTGCGACCGGCCGCTTCGCCAGCGGGGCCTCAAACCGTCTTCGATGAACTCACCGAGAGCGACCTGACCCATCAGGCCGAAGTCCGGGCGCCGGTTGCGGTCGTCTCCGAACTTGGCGCGTCGCCTCGCCTGCACCCGTCGCTTGCCAAAGCGATGGATGACGAGCTCGAGGTCGAATCGCGCGGCCGGGTTCCGGTGCAAATTACGCTCGCCGGTTTCTGCCTCGGGGCGGGCGGCTGTGCTGAGCTAGTGGCAGCGACGCTCGCCTTCCTGGTGCTGATGAAGGAAGGCGCCGCGGGCGGGCCGAGCCTGATGAGCATCGTCGGTATGGTTTGGGGCATGATCGGCGTGCTGAACATTGTGGTGGCGATCATGGTTCTCAGCCGCGCCGCCTATGCCCAGTGGCTGGGACTGATCATGGCCACCGTGAATCTTGTCAGCCTATCGCCGCGGCTGATGGTCGCAGCGGTGTTTGTCTTCTTTTCGCTGGCCAGCAGCGAAGCCACGGCCTGGTACCGTCTGGCTCGGGCCAAGCGAGTTTAGGTTCTGCCAAGTCAGTTTTCCGGCCTTCAATCCGATAGTCCGGCCAGTTCACACAGGTTCGACTGCAGCACCGGCTGCGGGCAACTCCACACGAGAAAAAACAGGGCTTCGCGGCACCACCGGCCCGCCGGGTGACCGACCACGTAGCCGGCGCCCTTCGCCGCCACAAGTGCCGCTTGGGTTGCGCGAAGGACCAGACTGTTGGCTCGAGTCCGCAGTTCCGCGTTTGAGCAAACCTCGGTGCCTTCAGCAAGACTTAGCAGATCTGTCTGAAGCTCGGCCAGTTCCCCCCCGAGTGCCGCGGTTGGCTCCGTCAACTCGGGACGTCGGGTCAATTCGCGGCCGAGGAAGTGCAGCGCCGCTGATGCCAGACCAACAGCCAGCGTCGACGTCTGCAGCCCGCCCGTCTTCGCCCCGACTCCTTGCTTCATCACCTCCATCACTGGCCCGGCGAGCAACCAGCGCCGATCCACGACTACTTGCTTGCAGTTCAACTGGCCGGTGTGGCTGGCCGAAAGGCCGACCAGTTGCGGCGACGGTGGCGCGCTCACGCCGGCCAAGTTCGTCGGCAAGGCCAGCAGGACTTGCCTGCCGTCGGGGAGCGTCGCCCCGGTGACGACGGTTTGCGCGTGCTCCGCTCCGGTGACCCACGGGGAGTATCCGTCGAGCAGGAAACCGTCCGCAGTTTCTTCGGCTCGGAGCACCGGCGTGGCAAGGTGCTGGCGGCTCGTCGTCAGATGCGAGATGCCGACCGTCGAGAACGTCTTCCCAGCCAGCAGATCGGGAAGCAGTTCCGCGCGTAGCGGCTCGTTATCACTTGCGGCAATACGACTGACCGCTCCAGCACGCTGGGTAATGATGAAAGTCGTCGTCAGGCAGGCGGCGCTGAGTGCCAGGTAGCCCCGAACAACGTCGGCCTCTGTCCACCCTTGTCCGCCATGTTCCGGGCCGACGAACCACTCGAAAACCCCCGCCTCGCCACACCAGCGCAACTGCTCGGCAGGCCAATTCTGATGCTCATCGAGCTTCGTGGCATGTTCGCGCAGCCGCTGACAAAGGAGCGAAAGTGCCGGATCGTCAGGCGAGGTAATGCGAGTGAGCTGCATGGCAGTGGTGGTCACTTTCGTAAGGTTCCGTCAAATTATATCGTGAGGCGAGCACCGAAGTTTCCCCAAGCATCGCGAGCCACGCATTGTGCAGATAACGCGATGCTTCGCCGCGCTTTGCCTTCTGCAATCCATCCTTTTGAATTGAAACAACCTCCTATGCTCACGATCGACGATCTCGCCGCTCCCACCCCGGTTTACGACGATGTAGCCGCCAAGGCACGCCGGTTTGAGGAGGCACTACAGAACGCCCGCTCAGCCGACGAACAACTTGCCGTCGTGCACCAGTGGGATGCCATGCGGCGGGAACTGGAGACTTGGAACGCTTTAGTCAACTTGCGTTTCAATCAAGACACTCGCAATGAGCAGTTCAAGAAGGATCGCGAGCATTGCGACGAACTCACGCCGCGGCTGATCGACCTGGAAGTGCGAATGAAGCGGCTCTTGCTGTGGAGCCCATTTCGTACGGAACTGGAGCAGGCGCTGGGCGCCCAGGCCTTCGCCTTATGGGAGGCCGACGTCATGGCCTTCGATCCGAAGATTGAGCAGCACCTTGTGCGCGAGGCCAAGCTGCAAGCCGAATACAGCGAACTCACGGCGGGCGCCAAGATCCAATTTCGCGGCAAAGATTACAACCTTTCCGGCATTCAAAAGTTTCGGGAAGATCCCGACCGTCAGACCCGCCACGATGCTGAAATCGTCCGTTGGCAATGGTTCGCGAGCAACCGGCAGCAACTCGATCGCATCTTCGACGATCTGGTCAAGCTCCGCGACGAGATGGCCCGCGAACTCAAGTTCAACGATTACATCGAGCTCGGCTATAAGCGGATGAAGCGGGTCGACTACAACCGCAACGACGTGGAACAGTTCCGCGCCGAGGTTCGTGAGCATCTTGTCCCGCTCGCTATGGAACTGCGAAAGCAGCAGGCCGCCAGGCTCGCAGCCGAACCACTCATGTTCTGGGACGAGCCGGTGCACGACACGACTGGCAATCCCGCTCCACAAGGCGATCACGATTGGATGGTCGAGCGGGCCATCGAAATGTTCGACCAGATGGGAGGCGAGCTCGGCGAGTTCTTCCGCTTGATGGTCGCCGGCAAGTTGACGGATTTGAAGAACCGCGATGGCAAGAGTCCCGGTGGCTTTTGCACGAGCTTCCCGAGCTATGGGCTGCCTTATATCTTTGCGAACTTCAACGGGACGAAGGGAGACGTCGAAGTCTTTACGCACGAGATGGGGCATGCCTTCCAGTGCTACTCAAGTCGCAATCAGCCGCTCGTCGACTACCTCTGGCCGACGTTCGAGTCGTGCGAGATCCACTCGATGGGGCTCGAGTTCCTTACCTGGCCGCACATGGACAAGTTCTTTGGCAACGATGCCGAGCGATTTCGCCGTGTGCATTTAGCGCAAGCACTGCTGTTCATTCCCTACGGCGTCGCCGTCGACCACTTCCAGCATCTGGTTTACGCACGTCCAAATGCATCGCCAGACGAGCGACATGCCATGTGGCAGGAGATGGAACGCACCTACTTGCCGTGGCGTGATTACGGCGACTTGCCGCATGTGCCCAGCGGCGGCTTCTGGCAGTTCCAACGCCACATCTACCTCAGCCCGTTCTACTACATCGACTACACGCTAGCTCAGACCTGCGCTCTGCAACTCTGGGTGCGCAGCAACCGCGATCCGCAGGGCACGCTGAAGGCCTATATCGATCTTTGCCATCGCGGCGGCGAAGCGCCTTTCCAGCAACTAGCGAAGGGTGCCGGGCTGATCAGCCCCTTCCAAAGCGGCTGCCTCCGCGACGTAGCAGCCCAAGCCCGCGAAGCCCTGGCCGCCTCGTGATAATTGGCTTTGGTTGCTTTTGAACCACGAAGGCACTGAGGGCATGAAGGGCGGACGAAGCGGGAGATAAGAAGGGTAAGAAGCGAGAAACTGCTGCTCCTTGTCTTTCGTCTTTCCGTGGTGCGCCCTTAGTGTCTTCGTGCCCTCGTGTTTAGAAAACAAGCAAGCAGAAACGAAAAAACCGGGCTTCCCGATTCCGAGAAGCCCGGCCCCCAAGCAATGTTGACTAGCAAGCGACGGCTTAGCTATTGCTGCCCGACAGGACGCCGCCGAGGCGATTGGTCAGCTTATCGATCTTGCTCTCGAAGCGGTCGGTCAGGCGTTCCACCTGGCGATCAACTCGGTCCGTGAGCTTGTCGATCTTGTTGTCGAATTTCTCGGTCAGGTTGTTGATGATGTTCTCCAGGTTACCCGGGAGCAGATCATCCGCGGCACCGATCACGTCATCGACGGTGTCGGTCGCGTCATCGCTCGTATTATCGAGGAAGTTGCCGAGCGAATCATTCAGGTCGCCGACCAGGTCATTCACGTTCCCGAACAGGTCGTCGACGTTATCCAAAATGCCGCCAAGGTCACCAAGCTTGCCGGTAATGCCTTCCAGCTTGCTGGCGGTTTCTCCGAGCAGGCCCGTCACATCATCCAACAGGCCATCGACCGTGTCGAGCGCCTCGTTTAGGTTGGTCAGATCGGTAACGGCACCGGTCAGATCGTCGGCAATGCCAGTGACGGCATCGAGCGTGTTTCCGATGTTGTCGAGCAAGTTATCGAGATTCAGCGAGCCCGTGATATCGGCGCCCACGTCCGCCGAAACGTCGCCATCTTCGGTGCTCACGTCACCAGAGACATCGCCACCGACATCGGCTACATCGTCAACGCTACCATCGACGCTAGTGTCGACCACTGCCGATCCGTCATCGCTACTCACCGAGCCGTCCGCCGAGACATCGCCGTCCACCGACGTTCCGCCCGCATCGGCGCTCACTGAGCCGTCGGCTGAAGCATCGCCGCTTACAGAGCCGTCGTCAACGTTTGCATCGACCGAGCCGTCAGCCCCTACGCTGCCATCGACCGCACCATCACCTACGTTGGCATCAACGGAGCCGTCGCTGGCTACGTCCGCCGCGATCGATTCATCACTGGCGCTGCCGGTGATGCTGCTGTCGAAGCCCGCGCCAGTCGATGAACCAACATTCGACTGAGCGATCTGAGCTGACACGTCGCTCGATGCGTCCATGCTGCTCTCTGCACCCATATTGCTGGCGAACAACGCCGAGACCATGTCGCTCGCGAGTACCGTACGTGTTTCCAAGCCTTCAAGGAACAAGCGGCGGCGGCTGGGGTTCAGCTTTGCGAAGTGCGTCTTCATCTCTTTAATCCTTATCGGGAGGTGATGGCGCGGAGGGAGCGGTCTAAGGGTAGGTCCATTCGCTGCCATGCCCGCCCTCCGTGCCTGTCACTGTTCTGTTCCGTGTTTGCCTGGGCGGCAGCGATTTGGTAGGTCCGTGGTAAACGACTTTCGCAATGGACGTGCCACGATTCCGCGGCAAAAACGTAAAGTCTGTACAATGCCCGAGATAATTCTTCGCGCAAGCGAATGGGCTGTTAGCCGCATGGTCAAGTGTCATCACTGGTTGATCGTGCGCTGGTCAACCAACCTTGGAAGGGCACCTGCAATGAAAGCTGCTTACATCGAAGCTACCGGACCCGCCGAAAATGTCGTGAAATTCGGCGACATTCCCACGCCTGAGCCGAAGCCGACTGAGGTGCTAGTACGCACTGGCGCTGTTGCGGTTAACCCGATCGATACTTACTTGCGCAATGGAGCGAACTACTGGGAACTGTCGAAGCCGTTCGTGATCGGCGCCGATATGGCCGGCACGGTGGAGCGGGTCGGCAGCGAGGTGCAGCGCTTCAAGGCAGGCGACCGAGTCTGGTGCACCAACCAAGGTTTCATGGGACGGCAAGGTACCTTTGCCGAGTACTGCGCCGTCGATGAGAAGTGGCTTTACCCTACGCCAGCCAGTGTGAGAGACGAGGAAGCAGCAGCCTGCGCACTGGTTGGAATCACTGCGCATCTTGGTTTGCTGCGCGAGGCAAAACTCAAAAGCGGCGAGACTATCTTCGTCAACGGTGGTTCAGGCGGAGTCGGCTCGATGGTTATCCAAATGGCGAAGATTCTCGGCGCGCGAGTGATCTCCACGGCTGGGAGTAGCGAGAAGGTCGAAGCCGTCCGAAAACTCGGCGCAGACGTCGCGCTCAACTATAAGACTGACGATGTTGCCGCCGCGGTGAAACAGTTCGCCCCCAGCGGAGTGAATGTGTACTGGGAAACGGTCCGCGAACCTGATTTCGATAAGATCGTTTCCTGCCTGGCGGAGCGAGGCCGCATCGTGCTGATGGCCGGCCGCGACGCGCGGCCCGCGTTTCCTGTTGGGCCGTTTTACGTCAAGGAGTGCTCATTGCACGGCTTTGTGATGTTCAAAGGCAGCCCCGATGAATTGCGAGCGTGCGCCGACGATATGAACCGCTGGCTGAGCGAAGGCAAGCTCAAAGCACACATTTCCAAAGTGCTTCCCCTCTCGCAAGCAGCCGACGCCCACAAACTGCAGGAAGAGAACACTCTTCAGAGGGCAGGCACGCTCGGTGGCAAGATTGTGCTGAGGCCCTGAACGGCCGTGAGGGGCGAAGAGGCAAAGAGGGACTGGCGAAGGGTTGGTGCCACTGCTGTTTCGCCCAGCAGTGCTTGAAGCAGATCCAGGGCAACTCGACTGCGAAGGCACGCAGCAAAGCGATCCCTTGGCCTCTTCGGCCCTTTCCCCTCACCAGCACCACGACCAACTTTCGCCGCACGACCACTTGCACCAATTCCAATAATCCGACCATCGCTGCGATTGCCGCTGGCACCAGGTGAGCTGCGGTAGTTCGATCCCCAGGTCCAACTCCTCGGCCGAGCGATGCGACTTTGCGACCAGCCGGAATAACTCGGCGGGATGGATTCTCCCAGGGTTCTCAAGATCGAATCGGCCGCTCCGGTTGAGCGTCGACGAGGTCATCTCCGCGCAGTGCATGCCGTCACCGGGAGTTTCGCGCACGTAGTTGCGGACCGAATAGCGTCGACCAAGCTGCTCGTCGAGGTATTCGAGCATCGCGGCTGTCTCGGTCGGGGTATACGACCGCTTCGGCTGCAGGACGAGCCCGCGAATGCCCTCGTCGTCATCGCGGCGAGAGTTGATCCGCGCGAGCTCCTCTTGGTATTGGGTGAGCGGCACGCGTCGTAGGCGACCGGGTGTCGCTTCGTACACCCAGGTCTCGCCCTTGTCGCCGCCGAAAAGCATGGCGACGTGACCGATCTTGCCATCGCCCGTCCACTGGACGACGCTGTTGCAGTTCTCCAGAAACAGCAGGCTGCCGTCGTCGTAACCCGGGTCGCCGAGCGTTAGCCCCACGCACAAAACAAGCCAGTGCATCGCGTCGATCCTTCAAACGGGCCGGCCTCTCGCTTTACAATGGGCGAGTGCGGGCGCTTCGAAAGTAGTTCGCCGACCGCTGCAAAATCTTAGAGTCGGATGGCAACAAGACCAGCGGGCGAAGCGAGCGATGCCAGGTCGAGGGCCGCAGCGAGCAGCCAAGAAATGATCAAGGACAGGCGCCGGGATGAGGTCGGCTGCCTGTCCAGATGACGTAGAGAAAGATGAAGTAAGTATCAGCCTACAACGTTTCTGCCCGGTCGTGCAAGACCGCTTCGCTAACCATTTTTTCTGGAGGGAAAACTCGATGCGACTCGTTCGCTGCCTGATCCCGATCCTTGCGGCCGCCGCGATCCTTCCGACGTCCGTTCGGGGGGAGGCAGGCCCCTGGATCGACAAGAACATCGAGTCGATTCTCGAGCTTTATCAGCACTTCCACTCGCACCCGGAGCTTTCTTACCACGAGAAGGAAACGGCCGCCCGGCTGGCAAAGGAGCTCAAAGCGGCCGGTGTGGAGGTGACCGAAAACGTCGGCGGCTACGGTGTGGTGGGAGTGCTGAAGAATGGCGATGGGAAGACGGTTCTCATTCGGAGCGACCTCGACGGCCTGCCGGTTACTGAAGCCACAGAACTAGCGTACGCTTCGAAGGTTCGAGTCGAGTCGGCCAGCGGCGGCCAGACGGGCGTGATGCACGCCTGCGGTCACGATGTGCACATCGCCAACCTGATTGCCGTCGCCCGCTACTTCGCCGAGCACAAGGACCACTGGAAAGGGACGCTTATCTTCCTCGGCCAGCCAGCCGAAGAGGTCGGCGGTGGTGCCCGCAAGATGCTCGATGACGGACTGTTCACTCGCTTTCCCAAGCCTGACTATGCCATCGCCCTGCACTGCGATGCTTTACTCGAGACCGGAAAAGTCGGTTGTCGCGGCGGTTGGGCCTTGGCGAATGTGGACAGTGTCGACATCGCGGTGAAAGGTAAAGGAGGGCACGGTGCTTATCCGCATACGACCGTCGATCCGATCGTCCAGGCAGCGCAACTCGTGCTGGCTCTGCAGACGATCGTTAGCCGCGAGATCAAACCGGTCGAGCCGGCTGTTCTGACCGTCGGCGCCATCCATGGCGGCACGAAGCACAACATCATTGGCGACGACTGTCACCTGCAGATTACCGTCCGCAGCTATACCGACGAAGTCCGCGATCAAATCCGCAAGGCGATCGAGCGGAAGGCAAAAGGTATTGCGATCAGCATGGGTGCGCCCGAGCCGGAAGTGAAGTTTTCCGAAGGGACCCCGGCTTTGTTCAACGACGAGAAGCTCGCCGAGCGAATGACTGCGCTATTCGGCCGGCAATTCGGCAAGGAAAACGTGACCTCGCCGGAGCCTTCGATGGGAGGCGAGGACTTTTCACGCTACGGCCGAGCGGGCGTGCCTATTCTGATGTTCCGTCTCGGGACGGTGAACGAGCGTCGGCTCGCCCGGTACAAGGAACTAGGCGTCGAACCGCCGTCGCTCCACTCGCCGCTGTACTATCCCGATGCCGAGGAAACGCTGCGTACGGGCATCGCCGCCATGACTGCGGCAGTAAGTGATTTGCTGAAGAACTAAGAGGACTTTGTGAAGTTCCGCCTCAGTGATCTTTTCTACGCCACGATCCTCCTTGCCGCCCTCGCAGCGACCGGCGGGGGAATGCTTCGCGCGCGGGCTTGGGCTTTTGCCACCTACGGCGGCGACCAATCTCAGGTGGAATGGGACGAGTGGCGCGAGGATGTGAAAAAGAATACAGAAAACCCGACCTACGTGAAGCGGCGGATGCCCAAGAGCGTCGAACCGCCGGCGCTGGTGCTCATGCGCGATTACTTTCCAATCTGCATGGCTGGTGCGCTGGCACTGACCGGCGTTCTGGTAGGCACCCTTCTGTTTTTTGTGCGAGGGGCCGCGTCACAGAATCGGGCTTTTCTGGATCGCTCCCCACCAGAAGACTTGTAGCCAGAAGGTAACCACCTTCCGGAGAACAACAGCGAGATTGGCTCTTCGACGCGAGCCAGCGTATCTCCTAAGTCGCTAGAATCTGAGTTACCGACTCGCAGGTAGGTAGTATCAGTAACATCCGCTCGCGGTACCGAGTCCTCGGTGCTGTTCTCGGGGACGTGTTACGTCCCGGCTAAGAGTTTCATCATGATTCACTTGCAAGGTCACTCGGCCCTCATCACCGGTTCGACGAAGGGTGTTGGCCGATCGATTGCAGAGGCGTATGCCCGAGCCGGTGCGAACGTCGTTCTGCATGGCCGATCGCTCAACGCCGACGCGGAGTCGGCTCTCGCTGCCTGCCGGGCCCACGGCGTGCGTGCAGAGTTCATCACGGCGGATCTGGCAGGTCCGACCATCGAAGCGGTCGACGACGTCTTTCGTCAGGCGACCGCCGCCATGCCGGGCATCGACATACTCGTAAACAACGCGGGCACCTACATCGACAAGCCGTTCCTGGAGATGGACTGGCAGACTTACGAGCACACGATGCGGCTCAACGTGGCATCCGTTTATTTTCTCACCCAGCGATTTGCTCGCGATTGGGTCGAGCGAAAGGTGCAGGGCCGAGTGCTCTTGATCGGCTCCATCAACGGCCGTCTCGCCGAGCCGGTGCATACCTGTTACGACACATCGAAGGGAGCGATTGAGGCGATGGTGAAGTCGCTCTGCGTTTCGCTGGCCCCCCTCGGCATCCGTGTGAACGGCCTCGCGCCCGGGCTGGTCCGCACGCCGCTGACTTCCGTGATCGACCGCGACGAGCGCTTCCGCCGGTGGATGGAACTGCACACGCCCAGCGGACAGGTGCCGCACAGCGATGTCTGCGGCGGCGGAGCCGCCTATCTGGTCAGTGATGAAGCCTGGCACGTCCATGGCCAGATGCTGCTAGTCGATGGTGGCATGAGCGCCTGGCAACAACCGGACATGCCTGCGGAGTGGACCTAATGCGGAATTTGGAATAGCGAATGCGGAATCCCTATATCCTATTCCGCATTCGCCCGCTCACCGTTTCGTCGCAATCACCCGGTGAAAGTGCAGTTGCACTTCCCGATCCACCACGCGCCGCACGCCTTCGACCAGACACCGCGGTTCGTTATCTTCCTGGCCAATGCGGATGATCTCGTCGAGCTTCATGCCGGGCGGCACGGTGAAGGTGGTTTGATTGATCGTTTGATTGCCCGCATCGAGTTCGGGCACGATGAAGTGACAGGTCGCTCCGTAGGTGAGCATCCGACCCGCATACGCGTCGTGGTAGGGTCGCAGGCCGGGAAAACTCGGCAGCAGGCCGTGATGCAGGTTGATGATCCGCCCGCCGGCGTACTTCCAGCAGGTGGACGGGTTCAGCACTCGCATGTAACGAGCGAGGATTACATAGTCGACCTCGTAGCGATCGAAGACCTCGACCATCTGCTCATCGTTCACGCGACCTTCGGCGTCGCCGATCATCTCCCATGGCACGTTGAATTGTTCTGCGATACCGCGGCAGGCAGGCCGATTGCCGAGCATCACGGCCGCCTGTGCCTTAATCAGGCCATCACGGATGGCACGTAGCAAAGCGAGCGGCGTCTCCTGGCGGTTGGTCACGCAAATTGCCAGACGCGGCTTAGCGGCCCGCTCATCCGGCGACCAGACGCGGACGGAAAGCTTTTTGCCAGCCCCGATGTCGGTCAACGCCTGCCGCGTCTCCGCCAATTGGTTCGCCGGCAGATGAATGCGCAGCATCATCGCGAACACGGCTTCCTCGTCGTGATCGTACATCTGAATTTCAGCGATGCTGGCCCCCTGCCCCGTCACGTAGTGGATGATCGGGTCAGCGAGTCGAACATTGTCGGGACCAACAGCGGTAATAACGATCTGCATGGCAGCGGCGCGCTTGAATTGTGCGGAGGAATTCTGTCTCAAAACATACCCTACCGGATAACGCCCAAGCCGTGCACGGGGCGGTAGAATCGTACCGACCGATACCACTGGACTCGTCTGGCAGAGAGGAATGTCTGCCTACCAATGGCCGGAACGGGGGCCTGACCAGCTAATTAACTGCTGGCCAATCGCCGGTCTGCGTCAGGCGAACGATTTGCGGCAGCAGCTCGCGCATGGCTCTGGCGCGGTGGCTGAGGACCGCTTTCACGCCGGGGCTGAGTTCGCCGAAGGTGCGGTGATACTCGGGAATTTCGAAGAGCGGGTCGTAGCCGAAGCCGTCGCTACCCGCTTCGGTCGTTAGGATGCGGCCGTAGCAGTGCCCTTCGCTCTCGGCCCGGACCACGCCCTGCGGATCCGACAGTGTGGCGTGGCAGACGTAATGAGCCCGCCGCTTATTGAGAGGGTAGTTCTTCAGTTCCTCCAGCAGCTTGCGATTATTCGTGGCATCGGTCGCACCGGGGCCGGAGAATCTCGCGGAGTACACACCTGGGCGTCCGGCGAGCGCATCGACGCACAGCCCGCTGTCTTCCCCGAGCACCCACTGCCCCAGATGCTTCGCCTGCACCGCTGCCTTGAGTGCCGCGTTGGCGGCGAAGGTGTCGCCGGTTTCATCCACTTCGATGGCGCTGGGGTACTGCTCGAGCGAGTGCAGCTCGAAGCCGTAGGGTTCGAGCAACTCGACCAACTCGCCGAGCTTTTTTTTATTCCGAGAGCCGAGAACGAGAATGCGCCGCTTCATGGCCGCCAATTTACGTTCATCAAGGAAGCCTGGCTAGGATGCTCGCGAGAGAGGCACTAGCGGAGGAAGCTATCTCGATTGTACGCCGTGGCGATGGACTGGCGTGGCACCTCCACGGGCATCGGCTGGGCATCGAAGGCGATGCCATTGAGGATGCGCGGCTGCAAGACGGCGACCGATTGGCCGGGCAACTTCTCCTTGACCGGTCCGTATGCCTGCATGACGCGATAAACGGCGGGATTGATCTCTGTCTTGCCGTCCACGCGGGGCTGGCCGACTTCATCGAACGAGCCGACGCACACGATGCTCTCGGTCCGGTCGTGGAACTCGTAGGCTTCGATGCCTTGCTCACGCAACGCCGCCGCCAGCTTGCTGGCCTTAATCGCGGCTTCGTCGATTTTGGAGAACTGACGCTGCTGGCTCGTCAATTCCTCAAATTCTTGCGGCTTCATCGTATCGACGCCGCGAAACGATGCCACACGTACGGTGTACTTCTTCTTGTTCTTCAGCAAGCTGTAATCGAGGTCTTTGTTCATGTCGACTACGAAAGGATCGAGTCCCTTCGCGACAAAGTACTCCTCTGGCAGCAGCGGATTGCGGGTTACGAAAGCATTGCCGAGCGGGCCTTTGGATTTCTGGGCCGGGTCGTTGGTGACCGAACGATAGAACTGACGCAGCCCGGCGAATCGCTGCGCGGTGTCTTTCTTAAGCTCCTTGCCAAACGCGGCGGGGCGGCAGTACTTGAGGGTTTTGAGCGTGTTGGCGACCTGCGGATCGTCCACGTTCTGGAAGTCGCCTACGAGCACGGCGATTTCCTCGAACTTCGCGCCGTTGACCGGCTTCATCTTGCGGGGACCGCCGTACTTGTTGACTCCCAAACCGACTTCCGCCTCGGTGAAATCGAAATTCTGTTTGAAGGTGTAAGCGGTCAGGCCGAAGTTCTGTCGCAAGTCGACCACCAAATCCTGCGCTTGCTGCTCTGCGGTCGGCCCGGCGAACGAAGTGCACATGATCAGCCAGGGACCGTTCGCCTCTTCCAACTCGTACGACTTGTTCGGATCGACCGCAACTCGCTTGAATGGCATCAGAGCCTGCCACGGGGGAGCGCCCGACAGTGGCGACGCAACGGCGAGAATGGCGAGTGTGGCGAAGGCCACCAGTCGAGAAGCGTTTGGCATGAGCATCGTCAACGACCTCCGCGAACATGTCCGACAAGACGGCTGAACAGCGACCCGCGAAGAAAAGGTAATCGCCGGCCGGAAAAAGCGGGCGGATCGTACCGCAGCCGTCTTCGGCAGCCAAGGCCGGTTGTCGGCCGATTCTGCCAGTGAGGCAGCGGATTCATCTGGACAGCAGCGGCCGTTTCTCGCTACTCTTCGCCCCGTTTATCAACCCTGCGCCACCCCTGCGCCACCTCTTGCTGCGCGTTTGCTTGCGAGGAACGACTCATGAACCGCCATTCACTTCGGAGATTTGGCCTCACCCGCGTTCTTTTGGCGGCAGCGCTCTTGGTGTGCGGACTATCGACGCCCGTGTCAGGACAGGATTTTCGCGTCGACACGGAGGTCTTCCTGGGGGAAGAGAAAGAACCGTTCACTGATACCCTCACTCTCTTCGCCGATGGCCTGGTATACGACTTTCTGCCCGCGAGTCAGCCGCGTGAGATCACCATCTTCGATCCTCGCATGCAGCATTTCACCCTGCTCGATCCGACTCGAAAGCTGAAGACAATTATCACCGTGCAGGAGGTGATGGAGAGCTGCATTTCGCTAAACCTGCACGCGAAGGAATCGAAGGACCCATTTTTTGCCTTCGCCGTTGAACCGAAGTTCAGCGTCACCGAAGAAGAGGCAAAGCAGGGTGGCCAAGCCGCAACTCGCCTGATGCTCAAGAGCGACTGGATGGTCTATACGAGCGTGGGGACAAAGCCGGAAATGGCGACCGCTGCTACGGCCTATCGGAACTTTGCGGATGCTCACAATCGACTGAACGCCCTGCGGCCGGGCGGAATGCTGCCGGCGCCCCGGGCGGCGCTCAACGAGGAACTGGGCAATCGCGGTCTTTTACCGGCCAACGTTACGCGGCTGATTTTGCCGCAGAATCGCTTCCAGAAGAAACTCGAGGTGCGCAGCAAGCATCTCTATAACTGGAGTCTCTCGCGACCGGACCGAGAGAAGATCGACGAAGTCGGCGGCTTCCGCGTGAACTTCGAAAGCGTTCCGTTCGACAAGTATCGGGCGATTCAAAGCGGTGCATCGCCCCAGCAACAAGCAAAGCGGTGAGGAGCGAATGCGGAATGCAGAATTAGGCATTTCGAAGTAGCTGCGATTTCGGCGCTTCGCTGCATTCATTCCGCATTAGCGATTCCGAGTTCTGCATTTGTGGCATCGTCCCGCGCGAGCAGTTACCATTGACGCCGATGTCCGCCCTGGGTCGGACGGCGATGATTCTGGTAACGAATTCCTGCGAGAGGCGACTCCATGAGCTTGCGTGCGCTGCTGAGCGTTTCGGTTATCCTTCTGGGCCTTGGCTGCGGCTTCTCCGCACACGCCGAAGAACTCGCGGTTAAGAAAACCGATGATGGCGTCGAGGTGACGATCGGCGGCAAGCCGTTTACGACGTACCTCTTCAAATCCGGCGCAAAACCGGTGCTTTGGCCGCTGCTCGGTCCCAGCGGCAAGGAGATGACTCGGGCTTATCCGCTGCGCGAAGGCGATCCTGCAGAAAAGACCGACCACATCCACCAGCGGTCGGTTTGGTTCACGCACGGCGATGTAAACGGGGTGAGCTTCTGGCACGAAACGGAAGGCCATGGCAACATCGTCCATGAAGAACTCGCCAGCGCCGAAGGAGGTAGCACGGCCCGCATTGTCACCCGCAACAGCTGGAAGTCCCCCGGCGGCGAAACACTCTGCAAGGACGAGCGGACGCTCACTTTCGGTGGCGATGACAAGCAGCGCTGGTTTGACTTCGACGTGGTCGTCACCGCTGTTGCCGACGAAGTGAAGTTCGGCGACACCAAGGAAGGCAGCTTCGGTGTGCGGGTGGACGAGGAACTGAAGGTCGACGCTAAGAAGGGCGGCAAGATCGTCAACAGCGAAGGCCTCACCGATGGCGCTGCCTGGGGTAAGCCGGCCGCGTGGGTCGACTACTATGGACCCGTCGATGGAGAGCAGTTGGGTATCGCCATTCTGAACCACCCGACGAGCCTGCGCTATCCCACTCATTGGCACGTGCGGACCTACGGCTTGTTCGCGGCCAACCCTTTCGGATTGGGTGACTTCACCAGCAAAAAGGAGAATGGCACGCTGGTACTCAAGAAAGGCGAAACGTTCGCACTTCGCTACCGCGTGATCCTGCATTCCGGTGACGAAAAGTCAGCCGAGATCGCGAAGCAATTTGCGAAGTACGCGGAAGAAAAGAAGGGATAGTCTTGACCACCAAGGCACTAAGTACACGAAGCGCGAACCAAGAGGATGAGTAGCCGGATCGCTTCGGATTCTGGTCCGAAGCGTTTGCGGGTCTTTGCGGCCCTTAGAGTTCTTCGTGACTTTGTGGTGAAGAAGTTACCGCGGGCGGAAAATGGCGATGCTCGCGGTGAAGCCATGCAAGAAGTTCTGTCCCCCGATCGGGCCGATCTCGCCTTGAGCAAAGAAGCCGGCCAGTGGGACGCTTCCCAGGGCTCGGTCAATCGCCAACGCGTCGTGATCTGGGCCGCTGAACATATTGGTTCCGCGGCCATTGCAACTGAAGAGCAGCGCGGCTGCTGGCGCGGGACCTTCTGAGGATTGCACTCCCGATAGCAACTGTTTCAGTTCGCCGTCCGCGGCTTCCTGGTCGCGAACATGAAATTGGACTGTTTGGCCGGTGCGAATGTAGTCGCCGATCGCGATGGCTCCCTCGCCAGGGTCGATGCCGATCACGTTTCGGATCAGAAAGTCTCCTTGCTCGAACTTTTCACGATACTCGCTCACGACCCGCCCCACGTGCAGGTGCCGTTGTACGAGAATCTGCTCGCGTGTCGGCAGTTGGTCGAACAGCTCTTTCAATTGAAGGAGCGCCGGTTTGCCGCCAAGTTCATGGATGACATTCCGCTCGGCGCGAGTGACGACATAGGGCCTGCCAATCGGGCGACACCCCTGCGAAACAACGGTATCCAGCCGAACGGGCCCATGGATCAAGGCGGCCACGGCGCCTTCGGCGAATGCTTCCCGACCTCGGATCAGGCGATTGCCGCCTGGATCGTGCCCGCCGCTGGCCATGCCGCCGATGATTGGCACCCCGGCGCGGTCTTCGTTCATTCGCTCGAGCAACTGCTCCGTCGGGAACGAAAACGGCTCGCCAAGCAGAAGCAAAAAGCTTTCAGCCGGCCATTGTTCCGATAGCTCGTCCGACCAACCTTGTATCACTCCTCCTTCGGGCGTCCGTTCGAAGGTGAGCAACATCGAATTGGCGGCCACGCCAGGCCAACTGGCGAGCCAAACCGATACGGCGGGCTCTCGCTCGATTTCGCGTCGAACGCCGATGATGGATTCGCCCGAACAACCAAGCAGATTATCTGTACCCAGGCAATCGCAGGCCGCAATTGCAATTCGGTCTGCCTGCGGCGCATGGGTGGCTGAGAAGAAGATGACGGCCAGATCGGGAGTCGTGCCCAATTGCTCCAAGGCCGCGGAACAAGCCTCGCGTACGGCGCTCAAGGTGTTGGCGTTCTGCGATAGCGAGGATGCAAAGCGCATGGAGGTTCGAATCGTGGTGTTTGAAAATCGCTGATCGTCCGCTCTTGCGGCATCTCCCCTCGCTGAGCCTGCCCCGAGCACGACATCATATCGATTCGGCTTACGAATGACTATTCTCCGAGTAATTTATTTGGCGCGGCCATTCTTCAGCGGATGGAGCAAGCAACGCGGGAGTGCCCCGAGTTAAACGACTGTACTGTTGCACAGTCCATCGACCAGTCGCGTCATTTGCAGCTGACGTCTGCACAGTCGATGCATGGACGCCGGTCCGCGTCGCGAAGTTCCCGACCCCCTCGTAGTCGGCAGCAGGTTGAGCGAATCCACCGCTGGCAGTGAAAACCCCGCTCAGCGTGCAGCCGCAGCCACGCCTTTCTTGCCCCGGCATGAAAGGGTCTTTGGCAAATTGGGCAGGGCATGGCAATTTTGCATCAAAGAGATGTGATGGTTTAGGGCTAGAACGGCAATTCCATCTGCTTTCGAATCATCAGCCGGCATGCGAATGACGACCATTTATCGAGGAACGTAGGGATGTCGTTCGTTGCCTGGTGCAGAGGCGCACCGGTCTCCACGGCATTGCGCTACGCATGGACAGCGTTGATGAACCTGTGGGTCAATCTTGCTAGCTGCCTGGCTTTGGCGGTCGCCATGCCCCGCTGGATCGTGGGGATGCTGCGCGGCCGTTATCGGTGGCAAGATTTGGCAGCCCGATTGATTGGGCAGGTTTGTGTCCGAACCGGCGACGCCCCCTGCCTGTGGCTCCATGCTGCGAGCGTGGGCGAAATGAATGTGCTCGTCAAACTGCTGCCTTCTTTAGAGCGGCAGTATCCCGAATACGAACTAGTCGTTTCCTCGGCGACCACCTCGGGATATCAGCGGGCCTCTCAGGCGATCACCGCGCATTCGGTCGTCTGGTTCCCGCTGGCGTTTTCCTGGGCGGCCAAGCGCGCTTTGAGAAGAATGCGCCCTACGGCGATTGTTCTCGTCGACTTTGAACTGGCACCGACGCTGGTTGAAGCCGCTCAAAATCTGGGAATCGGCCTATTTGTCATCAATGGTCGACTCAGTCAGAAGCGCCAGCGATTGCTGCGTGGCTGGCCACGAACAGCAACCCGGACACTGGAACGGATCGATCGGATCTTCGCCCAGTCCGCGGACGATGCGGTGCAGTTCGTGGCGTTCGGAGCTCGCCCAGAGGCGGTGGAGGTCACTGGCTCGATTAAGTTCGACATCCTCGATGCAGACCGGCATCATCCCGACATCCTCGGATTGCGCGAGTTCGCGGGCCTTGAGGAGGACAATCAAGTCTTCGTCGCCGGTAGCACAAAGGCGGGCGAAGAACTCGCAGCGCTGGACGCCTTTCGCGACCTGGCCGACGACTTCCCTCGCTTGAAACTGCTAGTCGCGCCTCGCAATGCGTCGCGCTTTCAAGCTGTGGCAAAACTGCTCGACGCCAGTGGCTACCAATGGCAGCGGCGATCGACTCTCGAAGTCAGCGGCGTAAACCCGAGCAGCCGCATTCTGCTGATCGATTCGCTAGGGGAACTGCAACAATGGTGGGCGACCGCCGACGTTGCGTTCGTCGGCGGCAGTCTGCATGCGGAAGGGGGCCAGAACATGATTGAGCCAGCCGCCTATGGTGCGGCGGTCTGTTTTGGGCCCCATACGCAGAACTTCCGCGATGTAGTCTCGCTGCTCGTCTCAGAAGAAGCGGCTGAGGTGGTCCACAGCGATGCCGAACTCAGCCAGTTCGTTCGCCGCTGCCTGGAAGACCCGCTGCATGCCGAAACCCTCGGCTGGCGAGCACGCCAGGTCGTGCAGCAGCAGTCGGGAGCGATTGAGGCGACGATTGCCGCTCTGGATCGGGGGCTCCTCGCCATCGCCCAACGCAAACGGGGCGTCGTGACCGTTGCCCCTGCACGCCGTGCTGCTTAAGCGGCTCTTTTTGGTTGCTTCGATCTTCTGGCAATCCGACGCTGTCGTCCGCTGGACTGAGCAGCGCTGCCGCGATAGGGTACGAGTGTTGCCTGGAACATTGTCTGCGCATTCGAAGGAGCCAGCATGGGGGAGAACCTCGATCGGCGGAGATTCAATCAGCTGACCGCCGCCGCATTTGGTGGATTGGCCGCAGGCTCGCTGCTGGGTTGCCAAGGCGATGACAAATCGGCTGAGGTGGCGAGCGTGAAGCCGACGGGCGACGCACACCTCTGCCGAGGTTTGAACGACTGCAAAGGTAAGGGCAAAAGTGGCGACAACACCTGCCGCGGGCAGGGCTCGTGTGCCTCCTTTGAAGCCTCTTGCGCCGGCCAGAATGAGTGCAAGGGACTTGGCGGTTGCGGAGCGAACCCCGGGACCAACGATTGCAAGGGTCAAGGCGGCTGCCACGTGCCGCTCATGCCCGGAGCTTGGGAGACCGTTCGCAAGCGTCTGGAGGGGGAGTGGAAGCAAAAGGAACTCGCCTTCGGCGAAGCGCCGCCGAAGCCGGAAGAAGCGAAACAGTAAGGCTGCCGTAGCTGGATTCGCCAGAATTCGAATGCCCCGCGAGTGGAAAAACCATTGTCTGAATTCTGGCGAATTCAGCTACGTTTACCGCGAGGCAACGGAGTCCTGATCCATTTCTGTCATGATCGCATCGCGACTGGGGCATCCGAATCTAGGGCTGGGCGTCGGCCTTCGCAGTCCGCACTTCAGCCATATCCTCGAGCACTCTCCCCCCGTCAACTGGTTCGAGATCATCTCCGAGAACTTCCTCGACTCGCACGGCCGACCGCGATACGTGCTGGAGCAGATCGCCGAGCGTTATCCGATCGTCATGCACGGCGTGTCGCTCTCGATTGGCAGCACTGATCCGCTCGACTTCGACTATCTGGCAAAGCTGAAACGACTCGCGCGAGAGGTGAGGGCGCACTGGGTATCGGACCATCTTTGCTGGACAGGCGTTGCCGGGCGAAACACACACGACCTGCTGCCCCTGCCACTAACTGAAGAGGCCCTGCGGCACGTCACCGAGCGAGTGAGGATCGTCCAGGACTATCTGCAGCGCCCGCTCGTGCTGGAGAATCCAAGCACCTATGTCACGTTCACTCAGTCGACGATGCCGGAATGGGAGTTCCTCAGCCGACTGGCCGAAGCGACCGATTGCGGCTTGCTCTTGGACGTCAACAACGTCTACGTCTCCAGCGTCAACCACGACTTTGACCCGGAGGAGTATCTCCGCAACGTGTCCGTCAAGCACGTCGTGCAGTTTCATCTGGCCGGGCACACGAACCTCGGCACCCATTGCATCGACACGCACGACGGCGAAGTGGTCGATCCCGTCTGGCGGCTCTACCGCCTGGCCCATGAGCTGACGGGTGGAGCGTCGACGCTGCTGGAGTGGGACGCCAAACTGCCGCCGTTTCCGCGGCTGCATGCGGAAGTGCTGAAGGCAAGATCGCACCTCGAGCAAACGCTTGGCGACGGTGCAGTCGCGCATCCGCCGGCTGCGATCGAGTGTGAGCTTGTAGAAAACGCAGACGCCCCCCTGCCCCATCCACTCACTCGCGTAGCCGCCGAAGTTGCCTGATGGCCAGCGACGGGAACCCATCGCCGACGCTGGCTCATATGCAGCGCTGGCTGCTGGCCGCAATCGCACACCCGGCCGGCGTTCTTCCTGGCGTCCTCTCCGAGGAAGCTCAGCGGCAAATCTCACTTTACCCGCCGGATCTTGAGCAAGTCATTCTGCCGAGCGAGCGGATGTCGGCCGTGGAGCGGCTCGCCGTGTATCAGCGAGCTTACTTTGCTCGACTTATTGAGGCGCTAAAGGAATTTTTCCCTTGCCTCTCCGTAAGCCTGGGCGAGGAAGTTTTCACCCAGTTCGCCGTCGGCTATCTGCAGCAATACCCGTCGCAGTCCTACACGCTGCACCGCCTCGCCGATCGCTTTGTGCAGTTCCTCGACGAGACGCGGCCGAAGGACAAGAACGTCGCCGGTGAGCTGACTGGTTTTTACGTCGACCTCGCCCAGTTGGAACTGGCCATCGATCGCGTGTTCGATGCTCCAGGGCCCGAGCGGGACCCGCGACTCAGTTTTGAACAATTGGCTGCGATCCCTGCCGAGCGTTGGCCGGAAACGAAGCTCAATCTCTGCCGCGGGTTCGAACTGCTCCGGTTCGACTTTCCCGTCGGCGACTACTATTCGGCCTGGAAGCGAAACGCCCCGCTGACCGTTCCGCAGCCGAAGCCGAGCTTCGCCGCCCTCTTCCGGCGCGACTACGTCGTGCGGCGGTTCGAGCTGTCGCAAGTGCAGTATGAACTGCTCCGTTCGCTCGCCTCCGGCCAAACCGTTGGGGAAGCGATCGCCGCAGCCGCTGAGCTGGAGAGCGACCTCGACGCTCTCGCCGAGAACCTGCAACACTGGTTCCGCCAATGGGCTGCCGAAGGCTTCTTTAGCGGGATTGAAGCGTAGCCCGTGCCTGCTCGCCGAAGCTCTGTAACACGTCCGCGGTTCGCCTCGCCATCGCCGCCGCACTTCGCTGCTCGTTCACCGCCTGATGTCCGTCGCGGCCGAAAGCCACCAGCTTCCCGCGGTCACTCAGCAATTCATGAAGCCGATCGGCAAGGTGCTGCGGGTCTTCGGGCCGGTGCAGCAGACCGCCGCCGAGTTCGTCCAGCATCTCGGGAAAGCTGCCATGGCTCGGCTGCACCACTGGCACGGCCGCGGCGAGCGCTTCCAAAACAAAGAGCCCTTTTGGTTCGCGATAGACGGTCGGCACCGAGAGCACGTCGATCGAGTGGAGAAATTCCAGCTTGCCGGGCCGATCCACTTCGCCTTTCAGGTGCACGAAACTGCGCCCGCCGGCCGAATCGAGCTTCGCCAGCGACTGGTCGATGTACTTGCGATGCTGCGGCCCACGCCAACCGGCAATCCATAACTCAGCGTCCTGCATGCCCGGCTTCTGCCGCAGCAGGACGAACGCTTCGCATAGCACATGTAGCCCCTTCTCGGGCGCTAAACGAGCGAGATAACCAATCCGCGGCGGCCGATCGGTCGGTTGAGCACTGATCCGAGCCGTTGCCACTTCCTGGAAACTGCTCGTATCAAGTCCCAGCGGCACGATGTGAAACTTCTCACGCGGCAAGCCGAGATACGCCGCCATGTGATCCGCGTAGTAGCGGCTTTGCACCAGGTAGCCGTCCACTGCAGCATCAAGCCGACGAATCGCATCCAGCGCCTGACCGCGGTACGGCTCAACCAGGTCTCCCAGGAAAATATCGTCCCCCTGCAGCGTCACGAGCACCGGCACCTGCAACCGCCGCGTCAGATCGGGAACACACCCGGCCGTCAGCATGTTGCTGAAGACGATCACATCCGGCTTCGACTCGGCTTGCAGCCAATCAGCCAGGCGATCCGTTTCGGCCCGCTGAAAGTCCTCGCTGCCGCGGAGCATGGTGACCGTCAATGCGCCGAGCTGACTCGCCTTGGTCTCAATGCCGAGGCTGGCGGCGAAGTTGATGATCGCCGGTGAGTCGAGCCACCGGGTCATCCACGCCGGCAGCGATCGCAAGAAGGAATACTTCTGCTTCAGGAAGATGTTGATGCCGCCAAAGAACACTCGGTCAATCGAGACATTCTCTTCATCGGTCCGGATGGGCGTGTATAGCGGAATCAACTGCACATCGTGGCCGAGGTCGATCAGGGCTCGGGCCAGCGTGTTGTCGTGCATGCAACTGCCGCAGAACATGCCCGCCGCGCCGGCAGTCAGATAGGCAATCTTCATGGGAGAGTCGCCACTCACGCTGCCGACTCCCCAGCCGCGGCCGCAGCACTCGTGGACGAGGCATCCTCAGCGCGTAAATCCGCGACGGCTCCCCGTCGACGAACGACCAACAGCCCCAACAGCCCCACCAGCACCGCGCAGGCAATTAATCCGCCCCACCGAGTGACGCCACCCTCAAACACAATCGCCCCGTTCAAGGCAATGAAGCCCAAGTAACCATGCACTAGTCCCGCCAGCCAGCGCGGCCGCGAGAGGTATGAGTCTCCCCAGATCCACCAGGCCGCTACATCCGCAACCCATACGCCGAGGAAGAGGTAGCTGAAGTACAGCCCCTCACCGAAGGCTACGCCCATCAGCTGCTTCGTTTCCTTGGCCGTCTGGGCAACTGCAGAGGCATTGCTCCAGTGGTGATAGAACTGGAAGGCAGCACCCACATGCATCACGAACAGGCAGCACCCAGCCGTCCACAGCCAACGGGCGATTCGCGGCCAGGCCGGTGTGTTCGTGGTAAGCCACCCTGCCAAAAAGGCAACGTAGCAGGCCAGAGCCAGTCGGATTGTCCAGCTGGTCAACAATTGACCGGTCATGGCTACCAAGGGACGGACGGAGCGGGGTACGGCGGGTTACAGCAAACGCGGACTGCCGGCTGCTAGACCTCGGAAGATCTTCGAGCATGCGGCGAATCCTATTCTACAAGCACTTGGAGCGATGTAGGCAGATGACGGACGCGGGAAATCGATGCCGCGCGAACCAAGCCCGGTCGGATTCGGTCGATTTCCGGAACCCATGGACCGCCATTTGCGTACAGCATGCGGTGCGTTAGCGAAAGCGGTCGAAAGATTCGGCCCCAAACCCTGGCACGGAGAGAACGAACGCCAAAAACCTTGTGAAAGCTTAGGGTTCCGCCGCGTGACCGCCGGAGCGTCGTGGAACCAGGAGGATTGGGATGAAACGCAACGACTTCATTCAGAAGATGCAGCAGCGGTTGATTGTCCGTCGCGATGCCCTGCGGCGTGTGCTGTCGGGCGACGTAAACGCCCTGCAGACCCTCGCAGATAGCGCAGTCGGCGACGAGGGCGATCTGTCGGTCTTTGGCGCCCAGGCCGAGATCAACTCGCAGATGGCCCAGGTCGAAAGCCGCGAACTCAACCAAATTGAACATGCTCTCGAACGGATGCAGGAAGGCCGCTACGGCCGTTGCGACGTTTGCGAGAAGCCGATCAACACGCTTCGCCTGCAGGCGGTTCCTTACGCGACCGAGTGCATCAACTGCGCTCGCCGGGCGGAACGGGCTGCCGAACGCGAAGGCATGATGGGATCCCGCTGGGACCGTCTGCCGACACGCGATGACGAACCTGAAGCCACGGTCGAGGACGTCGAATCCGAAATCGCCTGAGCCCATCTTCCGGCGAAGATGCGGCCCTGAGGTTTCTGGACATTCGTTCTCACCGACACTTTCTCCGCGGCTGGTTACTTACCCAGGTAACTAGCCGCGTTCGTTTGCGTCCCCAAGGAGTAGGCACACTCCGTGTGCCGAGTACTCGCATGTTGCGGGGTCGGCAGTCCTAGCGGAGGAACCTTAGTTGTCGGATTCAATCGCTTCTGGCCGCGACTCCCGACCCGGGTTTTCTTCAACGGCACACGGACTGTGCCTGCCACTCTCCCGCCGCGTTCGCCACACGATCACCGTGGCCCAAGCCAATTCACCGATCGAAATCAGCATCGACCCCAGCACCAAGCCAAGCGCCGTCAGCAGCGCGCTCGCCGGAATATCTTCCGCCGCCAAATCAGCCCCATAACGAACCTCGAGCACGTCCATCAGGAAGATCAGCGCATCCATCAGCCCGTGCAGCATGATCGTCGGGATGAATGCTAGTAGCACTTTCAACGGTTTCAGCCGCGCCGCGAACATTGCCTGCTGCAGCAGCCAGCCGAGAATGATCCCCCAGGAGCCATGCGAGAGAACGGCCATCACCCGGTATCCGGGCTCGGTCATCGCGTACATCAGATTCTCAAATAGCGCGAATCCCAAGCCCACCATCCCGCCCAGCAGCGGTCCCGTTCTCGTGCCATAGATGCGTCGGGCGGCGAGAATGAATACTGCCATGATGATGCCTTTGGCGACTTCCTCCGGGATCGCCGCCTCCAAAAGGCCGCTTTCCCAAGCCTGGGCGGGCGTGCTCGCGAGCAATTGTCCCTCCGGCAACACGCTGGGCAGGCGGCTGAGGAGCATCCCGGTCAATCGCATCGCACCCCAGCCACCGAACAGCAGTGCCGCCACGGCAACAATCGGATGCGCCGTCCGTCTCAGCAGCACCATCAGCATCAGCCCCAGCACGACCGGCAGGGCGATCGCTTGCATCGCGGTCAGGCCGTTAAGCGTCATCGCCGAAGTCTCAAAAGTGTGGTCTTAAGTCAGTTGCTTACGAGCACCGTGGTGTAGCGTTCCGCAAATCGCTTCTGAACACTCTGTACAAAACTGCCACGCCATCGGCGAGCGGGAGACGTAAGTCTCCCAGTGCCTCGCGAACCATATCTGCCTGTGCAGAAGTAACCGGGAAGTTTACGCATCCCGCTCGCCGCAACAGGTCGCTGCTGTTCGGCCCGCCACTCGACCTCTTTAGGCTGTAGCCCCAGCGATACTACCCCCGGACACCTTTTCGTGCTTTCGTGATCCACGTAAATGATCGCGAGAGCACGAAAATACGAAAGGACGTAGGAGTACACCTTCATTAGCCTCCGTACGACTTCGGAGTCCTCCGGGACCGAGCACCCACATTCCTGCAGACCGCGGCAAGCGATGCTAACATAGGCTCGCTTCGTAAGTCTCTCTCCCATCGACCCCCTCACCGGGATCACGCGCACATGTTAGCCAAGTTTCGTCTCCAGACCCTGCTTCTCTCGTTCGCCGTTCTTCAGACACTCTTTACGACTACAGGTTCGCTTCCCGCCGCCGAAAATTTTGACGTCGTCGTCTATGGCGGCACGTCGGCCGGCGTGACTGCCGCGGTGCAGGCAAAGCGAATGGGTAAGTCGGTCGTGATTGTTGGCCCGGATAAGCACCTGGGCGGTTTGTCGAGCGGCGGTCTTGGTTTCACCGACACCGGCGACAAGTCGGTCATCGGCGGCTTGGCGCGCGAGTTCTACCACCACGTCTATCAGCACTATCAAACCGACGACGCCTGGCGCTGGCAGAAGCGCGAGCAGTATGGCAACAAGGGACAAGGCACCGCAGCGATCGACGGCGAGCAGCGAACGATGTGGATCTTCGAGCCGCACGTCGCCGAGAAGGTGTTCGAGCAGTTCGTGAAGGAGAACGATATCCCGGTCCACCGCGACGAATGGCTCGACCGCGAGAAAGGCGTGAAGACGAGCGGCGGACGGATCACCTCGATCACCATGCTCAGCGGAAAGACCTACACCGGCAAGATGTTCATCGACGCCACGTACGAAGGCGATCTGCTGGCGGCCGCCGGCGTCGACTACCACGTCGGCCGCGAGTCGCAGGACAAGTACGGCGAGAAGTGGAACGGCGTGCAGGTCGGTGTGCTCCACCACGGACATCACTTCGGCGCCGTGAAGAAGCCAATTAGCCCCTACGTCGTCCCCGGCGATCCGAAGAGCGGTGTGCTCCCGCGCGTCAGCACCGAGCCGCCGGGCGAATACCGCGCCGAGGATAAGAAGATCCAGGCCTACTGCTTCCGCATGTGCCTGACCAATCACGACCCCAACCGCATGCCGTTTCCCAAGCCGAAGGGGTACGATCCGAAGCAGTACGAACTGCTGCTCCGAGTGTTCGACGCCGGTTGGCGCGAGACGTTCAACAAGTTCGATCCCATTCCTAACCTGAAGACCGACACCAACAACCACGGGCCGTTCAGCACCGACAACATCGGCTACAACTGGGACTATCCCGACGCATCGTACGAGCGGCGGAAGGAGATCATCGACGAGCACGTCACCTACCAGCAAGGCTGGCTCTACTTCATCGCCAACGATGAGCGCGTCCCCGAAGACGTTCGCAGCAGGATGGCCCGGTGGGGTCTCGCGAAAGACGAGTTCACTGACAACGGCCATTGGCCGCACCAGATCTACGTCCGCGAAGCCCGCCGGATGATCGGCGAGTTCGTCATGACCGAGAACGAACTGCTCAAACGCAAGGAGACGCCCAAGTCGGTCGGCATGGGCTCCTACACGATGGACTCGCACAACGTGCAGCGTTACATCACGCCCGACGGCTACGTGCAGAACGAAGGGGATATCGGCGTCGGCACGAACGGCCCGTACCAGATCTCCTACGGCTCGCTGGTCCCCAAGAAGGGGCAATGCGACAACCTGCTGGTGCCGGTCTGCGTCAGCAGCTCGCACATCGCCTTCGGCAGCATCCGCATGGAGCCGGTCTTCATGATCCTTGGCCAATCTGCGGCGACGGCTGCGGTGATGGCCATCGATGAAAAACAGGCGGTGCAGGAGGTCGACTATGACAAGCTTCGCGAGCGGCTGCTAAAGGACGGCCAGGTGTTGGTGTCGGACCGCGCCAAGCCCGCGGCCAGCGACTCGGGCCGCGGCGGCATCGAGCGGAGCAAGCTGAAGGGCATCGTCGTCGACGATACGGAAGCCAAGCTCACCGGTGAGTGGACGGGCAGCACCTCGCGCGGCACGTTCCTCGCCGCCGGCTACCAGCACGACGGCAACGCCCGCGACGGAAAGGTCTCAGCCCGCTTTGAGCCGAAGGGGCTCAGGCCGGGCAAATACGAAGTCCGCGTGGCCTATACGGCAGACGACAACCGGGCCAGCAACGTCAAAGTACACATCGTGCACGCTGGCGAGCAAAAGCTTGTCGCCATCGACCAGCGGAAGACTCCGCCTGAGGATGGCATGTTTGTCTCGCTCGGCGAGTTCGAGTTCGGCGACGCTCGCCCGGGCGCGGTGACGATCTCCAACGAAGGCGCTGATGGCTATGTAGTGATCGACGCCGTCCAGTGGCTGGCCAAGTAGGCAGTCGACCGCCCCTTCGTAGTCGGCACACCCATGTTCGGATAGGGATGAGCGGATCAGCCGTGCGTCCTTGGAATCTCCCCAATGAAGATCACCCTCCGTGACTTGCTCTGGCTCTGCGTGGTCGCAGCCTTGGTCTTCGCCCTCTGGCGTGAGAAGCGGCATTCGCAGATGCTGGCCACGGAGGTTCGGTATCACACGTCCGCCATTCCGCCAGTTGCATTTGTTGAAACGCCGCTTGGCGATGCCATGCACTTCCTGAGCGTGAAGCACGGGATGACGATTGACATGGACTGGCCCAGCCTGGCAAAGGTCGGCATCAAGCCGGACTACAAAGTGACGCAAAACTTGGCCGATGGTTCACTAACCTGGGCGATGGAGCGCATCTTCCACAATTACGAAGTGGAGGTGAAAACCGTCGGCCCAAATTCGATCCGGGTCAGCGGCCGGCCCGAGGTGGCCGCGAAAGTCCAAAAGTGAGACTGACCGGCGATCTGTGGATAAGCGTGGCGCCGACGCATAGAGTGGCGCCATCGGATCGGGTGGCACGCCCTGGAACGAAGTGACGGGCGTGGAGCCCCGCAGCGCGATTCAGCTACGCCCTTCCCGTTGCTCCAGGGCGTGCCACCCCGGAACCTACCCAGACCTTTACTGGTACTTCAGCCAAGCCGTCGCCAGGCAATCGGCATCGCTTTCCACTCGCACCCAGTACGCCTGAAACGCTGCGGGAAACTCGAGCGTCTCTGCGTCGCCGGGCTTTACTTCCAATTCACGATACGTCTGCCAGTCGCCGCTGCCAGTGATGTCGACCTGCACGCGGAACTTCACCGCCTGATCGCGATCGTGCGATAGCTGGAGCGTCTTGCGATCATAGCCGGTCATCAGATATGGATCCGAAGGCTCACCCGCCTTCACCGCCATGTCCTTCCACGGGCCACCTTCGCCAACCGGTTTGCCGAACTTCCACAGATCGTCGACCGCTCCCGCCCACACCGCACACTTGCCATCGTCCGAGCGAAGGATGTGCGGATTGTCTTTCCCCGTTTCGGCGGAAATGCCCGACAGGATCAGGAGCCCTCGCCACGAGCAGTAGTCAGTGATACGGCGATTGTGTGTCGCCACCGGCCGCATCTTGGCGAAGCCGCCGGCATTCTCGGCTGGCAGTTCGAAGAATGTCCCCCCTGCATTGAACAAGTCGCGCTCGGTGCAAACCTCGCGATCGATCCGCATCGGCAGCGGACTTTCCTGATCGTAAGCAACGTTACCCTTCGGCAGGCGAAGTCGCTGACCACCGTCGGTCACAACGAGCAGCGAAGCCGCATCACTTTGCAGCACGCCGGTCGGAATCGTGACGTTCTCCTTCAGCCACTCGTGGTCCTGGGCGCTGTCGACTCGCTTGAGCTTCAGGTCCGCGTCCATCTCGTAGTACGCTTCCCCAGTCGGTTTGCCGTTTTCAATCGTCGTGGCGGCAACGCTGAGCGACAACCGCTCGTCCCCCCGCGCCCGCACCAACCCACCGGTCCAATTCTGGTCGTCCAGCTTCGCCACGCCATCAAACAACTTGCTTGCCGCAGCGGGCCGCTCGTCCTCGGCTGCGTACGTGAAGAAAACCGTCGCCTGTGGACAATCGCGGTCGGTGCGGACGCGGACCCACGCTCCGCGCTCCTCGGCCGGGAAGTCGATCCACTTGTAGCCTGAGGCTGGAACCACGACCGATCGCAGTTCCCTCCACTCGCCGTCTCCCGCGTCCACTTCCAATGTGAACGTGACATCGGCAGTACCTCCCGCGGCCAGATGCGCGCTTCGACGAGCATACCCGCTGAACAAGTACGGCTCCGAGGGCGTATCGGCTTTCACGGCGTCATGGAGCCAAACCGCTCCGCGGCCCAGCGCCGGACCAAGCTGGTCGAGTTTCTCGTGCTTCACGAACCACAGGTTCGAGTGGCTCTTGCCCGGCGCCGCGATCTCCCCCTTCGCCTTCCGCTTATTGAGGAACTCGCTCTTCGCCGAATCGTCGCAGCCAAGCACGACCTGACCGTCCCATTCGCAGAAGTCGCCGATCACCTTTAAGTAGTTCGACCGCGGCGCAATCCCGCCGCTCTTGCCCGCGGCAAACGTTTTGGGGAACCGCCAGAACGTGCCGTGCATGGTCATCAGCAGGTCGTCCTCGCCAATGTCCCGAATCCGCGGCCATTCGGTGTTCCAGCCGTGGGCTCCGTCGTAAGAGTGACTCGCTTTGGGCAAGCGGAAGCTGTGCCACTTGCCGCCTTCGAGCAGCATCAAAATGAGCGAGCGATGATCCCAGCCGACGCTCCACAGCGGATCGCTCTCGTTCTTGTTTCCTTCAATGCCTCCCGGTCCCGTCACTTCCGTGAACTGGTTCCGCCGCACCACCCGCCAGTCCTTGCCGTCCCACTCGGCCAGGCAGCCGGAAGCGATATCCGGCTTGCGCTGCGCCTCCGGCGACAGCTCGCCATTGTTCGCATAGACGAGCAAGCCTTGCGCGGAGTACAGCCCTTTGCCGTGATAGCCAGGCAGCAGCGCGCCGCCGTGGCCACCTTTCTGCCCATTCGCGTCCGGATACAGCTCTTTCACATCGAGCGAGTTCACATCGACCTCGTAGAAGCCTTCTTCCATCGTGGCGAAGTAAATCTTATTGGCCGGATCGGTCAGGTGACGGGCGTTCCCCGTGAGTCGGCCAGGCATATTCTTGTAAGGAATGACGCGTACCTTGCCATCCTTGTCGATCGCATACGGCCCCATGAACAGCTGCTTGGACTCGCGATGAATCATCCGGTTGGCCGGCGTGCCGCCAACGCTCTCGGGGCGAATCGTTCGCTGCAACCGATCATCGATCTCGTACAGCTTGTCCGACGAGCCGCGCGGCAAGTGCGGTCCATACGTCATCACCCACAACTTCCCCGCCCAAGGCACGACAGCCCCGGTGCCGCACTCCCCTTCGTTGTTCTGGTAAGCCAGGTGTGGATAGATGCCGCTCAGCGACGGCGGGGAATCGGACTGAGCGCCGGCCGGCGAAGCTGCCGCCGTGATCAGAACCAGTGTGAGGACCAACACGGAGAGGGGTCGGCAATACGTCATGGATCGTTCGTTACACAAAGGGAGATACTAAAAAGGCACCGGGCAGTTGGTCAAAACGTTGCACAGGCGTCTCGCCTGTGCAACCACCACGGCTCGCGCCAGCCATTCTAATCAAGGCAAAGCAAAAGGGTTGATCTCCCCGTAGCGTCACCGTTTTCCGGTCAATTGAGCCAGTCGATTGGTAGTCACGGAAAAACGGCGAACATCAGGAGCCAATGGCGGCGTCGCGGCGGCGAATAACCCCCAAGACTTCTGCATAGATGCAAGGCGGCTGAAGATGATGTCCATTCCGCCGGAGTTTCTGCGTGTTGTTACACGACCTGGCCGAGTTTCTCGTGCAGTCGCTGTTCGAGACGGCGATCGACAGCTTTTTTTCGTGCTTTTCGAGTGATCGGGAAAAACGCGTTCAGGGTTGCGGCTGCTTCATCGTTTGCTGTTTGCTGCTGCTACTCGCGATCAGCGTGCTCGTCGCCGCGAATTAGACTAGCCGCGCAGCGGCGGAATTCTGTAGCCGTGGGCGTGAGCCCACGGTACGAGACGCCTATGAACGGTAAGCCCCGCAGGGGCGACATTTGCTTCGACGCTCCAGCAATGCCGCCACTTCGTGGCTAACGGACAGATGCGACTTCCTCCCGTGGGCTCACGCCCACGGCTAGTCAATGTCGCCACTTCGTGGCTTGAAGATACGCGCCCTGGAGGCAGGAGCGTCCGGACTTGCGTTCCCCAGTCGGAGCCTGGGAACGAGGCAGCGCGTTAGGCGTTCTTCGCCTCCGCCTTGCCTGCCTCGCTCGCCGACTCATCGGGCCGCCAAATGAACGCGTGCAGCACGAGCATGATCGCTCCCGTTACCAGCAGCGCATCGGCAATATTGAAGTTCGGCCATGGGTTGAGCCAGCGCCACGACACCTCCGGCACCTGAAACAGAATCCAGTCCCGCACCGCATGTTCGTACTTCGGTCCCAGGGCCTTGATGCCGTGCAGGCCGAGGCGGTCGTAGAGGTTGCCGAGTATGCCGCCTGTCACGCAGGCCAGCGCGACCGTCAGCCAGCGGTCCAGCGCTGCCTTGAAGACGAACAACCAGGTGAAGATACCGATGCCAGCCACGACCGAGAGCGTGGCAAACACATAGCTATAACCGGCGCCAGCGCCAAACAGGGCACCAGGATTCAGACTGGTTTGGAAACCGAAATGGTCCTGCCAGAGCCAGTATTCGTTGCCGGGCCCAATCGGCGGTCCGAGCCAACGAAACATCCACTCCTTGGTGCCAAGGTCGACGGCAGCGCCGAGCATGGCGATGCCGAAGTACAGCAGATAACGGCTCAGCGGCAGCGGGCCGGCGGGCGACTTGCCGGCCGGCGTTTTGCTCTCTGGCGACT
>Ga0164290_1000630_pt1 | contig 99989 bp, 95 predicted proteins | sample Micstemetagenome_FD_108782 | JGI IMG/M metagenome (GOLD analysis project Ga0164290, IMG submission 108782) | Contaminated culture microbial community from soil near Moab, Utah, USA - Microcoleus steenstrupii SON62 (Illumina Assembly) | ecosystem: Environmental > Terrestrial > Soil > Soil crust...
CAGCCGAACTGTCTCCTTCCTAAATTCTTCCGTAAAATCTCGTCGCTCGCGTTTGCCCATAGGGTCCTCCTGTTGCGTCTAACGCTACCAGAAAGTCCCTCCACTTTTCCCGGGTAAGTCCAACATGACCTCAACACTCCTCGAACAGGCATTCGCTGGAAAGAAAGTGAAACAGCCGCGCGTGAATTTAGCGTCCAACTCCTTCGGGCTGATCCGCGACATCGTCAGCGACTCTCAGTTTCTTTGTCTGCTACCCGACCGCTTCGTCGAACGCGACGTCGCTGCTGGGCGCTTGGTCAAATTGAAACAGTCGCTATTCGACATCCGCAACAACGCCAGGCTGTTCTACCCCGCCCGCACCAAATTGACGCCGGCCGCCGAACAACTGATGGAAGAGTTCCGCAGAGCATCCGCTTGGAAGGGGACAGGACCTAGCCGGGAAAAACGCAAGGCCAGGTAACTGATCTCTTGTCCATCCCATCTACCTCATCCGGCTTGAAAGGCCTAAGGATCACGGCAATTGGCACCTCGAGTAGAGACCCCTCGCGTTCGCGCGCAGCAACGATGATTTCCTCGCGCACCGTCTGCGCAAGAGCCTCTTTCGGTTCAAGAGCAATGCCAAAACGGCCGCTGCAGTTTGGGCGTCTGACGTCGAGAGAAAAGGTAGCCGACCTTTTAAGTCGGGCCACCGGAGCGCCCGTCAGCAAACGTAGACTGATCAGCGCTTACCGATATTTGGCTCTTCCGAACCGAACGGACGCGCAGCGGCCGTGTTGCGAGCCATGACCTTGTAGACGCGGTCCACCATCGCCTTGCGCTCAGTGGCCCACTTCTCGAGTTCTTCGTCGGTTGGTTGATACTGTTCGATCATCTCGGTTGTGACCTTGCCGTGTTTGCTGAGCAGGGTTTCGATGATCTTAACTCTCTGTTGGCCGGTCCATACTTCGGCCCCGAGAGCCACAACCATGTGCAAGAGGTTGTCGATATGAGCATTGCCAAGCAACACCGTATTGTCAGTGTCACTCTTGATGAAATCGGTCGCGCCTCCAAGGAGGCCTGTCGTTACTTTTGACATCTTATAATCCTCCTCGATCTATATTTTTGTGGCCATCAGGTTGGGAGAACCGCTGCTATTGTAAACCCCTGCTTGAGGGCCTGCCTCAATCACATCCATTCCAGCCTTCCTCAGGTCGCCCGCAAGGTCATAGTCAATGTGTTCGAGGGCCCAGGGCTCACCGTTCCAACGATGATCCCACCAACGACGGAACTTGTGGTAGGCTAGTTTCGGCTTCGGGGTGGCTGTGTAATAGTCAGTCGGGAAATAAGTACCGCCGCGACGTAAGACACGTGAGATTTCTTTCATAAGCTTCGTGTTCACGGCATTTGGAACTTCATGCAAGAGCAGATGCGAGACAACGAGGTCAAAATGGCCGTCAGGGAAGGTCATTTTTTCCGCATTGCCCTGGATATAATTCACATTCATTCCAATGTCAGCCGTGCGCATATGAGCGTAGCGAACCATTGGGCTAGATATATCGAGGCCCCAAACTTCAGCATCTGGGAAACGGCGCTTGAGCGCCGTCGTTATTTGGCCAATGCTACAGCCAACATCCAAGATACGTCGAACACGACCATCTTTGGGCGCTGGCGCAGCTTGAGCCGTAACGAGTTGATTCTCGTCTTTGTAATTGTGCCCAAGATAAAAGCTGTCAGTGCCATAATGGTAAATATAGCCAGCCAACGTATCTCCAACAAAGCCACCGGGCATAATGTGAATCTCATGCCGAGCATAATCGGGTATTTCGATGGTTGGATTGAGTTCCAACGAACCTGGACCTGCCTTTTCCGCCTGTTGTAGTTCTGACAAGTAGCGATCCGGATCAGCATGAAATAGATCCTTCACGCCCTTCCAGGTGAGCTGCTGAACTGTAAGCCAAAGTCGTGCCGATGCCATAAGGTTCGGGTCATTCTCCGCGAGCGCAATCACCTTTTGCATCGGGAGCACAGCATCGGGTGCGAGACCATTCTCTTTGAGAATTTCGAGCATCCGGCGCCGTGCCACCTCTGACATATTGCCTTCGCCAGCTTGGGCAAATGCACGCACATCGCCTAAGAATGATTGATTGCTTTCAACATCTAGGCTCGGGATGCGGCGATACATTGGGCCGCGTCCACGTTGAGCTTCGAGTCTAAACTCGCTAGTTGCTGCGGCGGCGTGCGCAGCTTTGAGCGTCGACGCCACGGCTGCAGCAGTCGTCACAGCTGCACTACCGGCCATAAGGGTCCTACGATTCAGCATTTGAAATACTCCCCATGTTCTATGTCGAGGCGAGGCTTGCGACGGAGACTTGGCCGGACAACCGAACTCAGTCCAGCATTGCCAACCCCGCAGTTGCTCTAAGACTCAGGCCAGCGGCTATCAATGTCAAATATGTTTTTATTATACTCTATAGCGGCAATTGATGATTACCCGCGCGCTCCACAGCACCCCTGCCAGGCACAATATTGCGAACCTAAATGGCGGGGCAGCGAAATGGAAAATCCTCGTGCGCAAGTTATTTCCGCGCCCACACGCCATCCCGTAGGCCATTCGGCGGGGCACTGTTCGCCAAGGCTAGAAGCCGTTGTGCGAGACGAAAGTTCCGCGAAAAACCATCGCCTCGCCCGGAGAAAATTCTGCTATTCGCCGACCCAACTCTACATCGTGTAGTTGACTCGCAGCCCAAAGGTTAATGGTTGCGGGCGGTAACCGAACCCGGCTGGTGCGAAGTTATTGAAGAAGTCGGAGTAAGAGCTCCCGTCGATGACGGTTTTATCGTCGAATACATTGTCGACGAAGATCGTCGCGCGGAGGCTGTCGCTGGAGACGCCGACACGCAAGTCGGTAAGCGAGTAACTTTCCTGCCAGGACACGTTAGCTGTCTCCAACTCGCGGCGCGATGTGTAGCGGAAATCGGCCTCGGCGAACCATTTCCAATCGGCGGTCAACTCGTCGGTATAGGCGGCATTCAGTTTGACTTGATGTTTCGGCAAATCGGCCGGGCGCTTACCGTCTTTGTTCAGTTCGCACGCGGGCGGAATACCGGGTCCGAATGTGACCAATCGACCGCAACCCGATTCCGCGATACGCCCGGCGCTGGTTGAGTTGACTCGGAAACTGTCGAATTTTGCGTCGATCAAGACATAGCTGCCACCCAAACTAACTTTCTCGGTGGCACGCCAGTTGGTCTCCAGTTCTAAGCCCTGGATGGTCGATTGCCCGGCGTTTTCGACGACGGGCTGCAACTGCTGGAACATCTGATTGAAGACCTGCGAGGCAACCTGCTGGTCCTTGTAGTCTTGGTAAAAAAACGACGCGTTGAGCGCGAGGGTACGGTCAGCCAGCAATGTTTTCGCCCCGATCTCGTAGGCCCACAGGGTTTCACGGTTGTAGCGCGTAGTGGCGTCCTGAAAGACAATACCGCTGGTATTGGCGCCCGACGGCTTCACGCCCTTGCCGATCGAGGCATAAAGATTGAATTCGTCCGACGGCCGATAGCTGATCGAGGTGCGCGGCACGAAATAGCTCTCCTTGATCGAGGCTGTGCTGTAGCCAGCCACTCGGCCAATCGACGTCAAGATAGGATTGCCGGGCGTTGGGCCGGGAGCGACAAGGAAAAGAAAATCGAAGCCTTTCGAGACATCGTAAACATAATCGATGTCTTCCTTGGTATAGCGGCCTTCGAGGGATACGAATACCTGAGGTGTGACGGCGTACTCGCCCCAAGCAAAGCCCGACCAGTGATACGTATCGCGGCCTTGGTCGCGGCCGTTTCCGAGGCGGCGGCGGAAGAATGCGGCGACATCGGCGTCGCTGAGTCGTCCCACTGCCGAGCCGGTGTCGTTACTCTCCAACAGATCGACCTCTTCTTCCCAGTATAAACCGCCGAAAAACCACTGAAACGGGCTATCACTGGCAGACCCCAGGCGAAGTTCCTGGCTGAACTGACGGGTAGAGCCGACGCGCTCAGACTCCTGGAAGGCACCGCGGGCGACAAACCCATCGACCGAACCTGTCACGAAATCGTTGTCTTGCAGAATCTCAAACCGGCTGTCGACCCAACTGGATAATGACTTGAAGGCCAAGTCGCCGAGTTGCCAATCGGCGATCATCGTTGCACGCAACGTATCCTGATCCATGCCCCGGTAGTCCTTACCGGTCAGAGGATTGATGTCGTAATTGACTGGCTTATCTATCACCGGCCCGGTGAAGATGATCGTGCTGGTCGCGGTGCCGGGAACAGCGGCATTTTGATTAGCGTCGAACTGAACGACCGTAGTGCCGGCCGTGACCGAGCCGGCCGCTGGCTCGAAATTCTCATCGGAGTATTCCACCCGGCCGTAAAATGCCAAGCTCTCGGAAGCTTGCGCGAGGAACGCGCCAGCAACGCCAGCCCCGTCGCCTCCGCCGACATAGGCGCCACTCTTATTGTTGCGATAGGATCCACGGTCGTTCCAGTAGAAGGCGTTGGCGCGCACACCGAGCTTGTTTTCCACCAGCGGCGCGCCGCCCGAGGCGCGGGCCTGAAACGAAGCCTCGGAGGTAGCTTCAGCTGTCCCCCTGATATCGCTGTCGGTCAAGCTGGGCCGTTTTGTGACGTAGTTGATGGCGCCGCCGAAGGCGGCACGGCCATAGAGCGCGGCCTGTGGACCCTTGACGACTTCGACCCGCTCGACATCCATCAGGCGCTGACGGGCCAAGCCGCCGCCGCCCGGAGCTGCGAGGTTCTCCGAGGTAATGTCGATGTCGTCGATGAGCACGCCCACACTGTTGCGGCCCCGCTCGGCCTGTAACCCGCGAATGGCTGGGCGAAAGTCGTTCGGATTAATCGACCGATCAAAGGTCAGGCCAGGCACGATCTTGGCAATATCCTCAAGATCGACCAACCCCTGCTCATCCAATTGCCGTGCCGAAATAGCAACAATCGAAATCGGAATGTTCTGCAGATTTTCTTCGCGTTTACGCGTCGTGACGATGATCTCTTCGATTCTAGTCTCTTGGGCGGACGCTGGCCGTGCCGAGAAACCCACCGGCATCAGGATCAGTGCAGCTGCAGTAGAAAGCAAAGCATACCTATAACTAATCATAATGTTCCCCCAATGAACCGATGTGTTCGGAAGCGCCCAAAGACGACATCGCTACCTATCCTATTGGAATTCACTGAGACATAAACGTCAAATACGTATAATTTATATAATATCAATTTTGCTTATACCATCGAATAGGCAATTTCAGCCGAGAGCTTCATTCTTTGCGCCCATAAAGAATACAAGTAGAAGAATTACATCACTGGGCTGCTGCCGGTTTGGTTGACACCCGCTTAAGCTAATCCTGCCTGCATCTCGAACTCCACCGGGCTCATATATCCGATTGTTGAGTGCCTGCGCTTTGGATTGTAGAAGCGTTCGATGTAATCGAACACATCGCTCTTGGCCTCGTCCCGCGTCCGATACACCTTGCGCGCCGTTCTCTCGGTTTTCAATGACGAGAAGAAGCTCTCCATCGCGGCATTGTCCCAGACGTTGCCGGAGCGGCTCATGCTGCAGGTGACGCCGTGATCGGCCATCAATCGCTGGAACTGCGCGCTGGTGTACTGGCTGCCACGGTCGGAGTGATGCAGGAGAGTATCGGGATTGCCCCTGCGCCAGATCGCCATGATGAGAGCATCGGTGACGAGCTGGGCCGTCATGGTCGCGCTCATCGACCAGCCCACCACGCGCCGCGAGAACAGATCGATGACCGCCGCCGCATAAAGCCAACCCTCGGCTGTCCAGATGTAGGTGAAGTCGGCGATCCACTTGCGATTCGGGACGGGCGCCTCGAAAGCGCGATCGAGCACGTTGGCGGCGATGGCGCTCGCCTGGCGCTCACCCAGATCGGACGGCAGGCGACGCCGGCGTGGGCGCGATCTAAGCCCTTGCAGCTGCATCAATCGCTCGATCTTGTGGAGTCCGCAGGAGAGACCCTCGGCAAGCACGTCGTGCCAGACGCGCCTGGCGCCGTAGGTTCGGTCGCTCCCCAGGAAGCTTGAACGACCCAGGGCTTACAAACATGCGGATGAAGTAGAAGCGCGTGATGATCGTGTAATCTTTTTAAGCCAGCGTCGACTTCGGCAACTGACAGGTGGGCCAGGCGAGCCAAGTCAGCAGGAGATGGCGCGTGCCCTCTTTCGGCAATTTCCCGAGTCAACAGTCCGCGTAAATCTTGATCGCTCATCGACAGCATTGCATTGTCGCTTCCGGTTCATCGTAGGCTGGGATCTATAATGCGCAGGCTTGAACTATTCTACTTTGAGTCTCCTGCCTACGCGAAGCACGCCTAGCGGGGCGAGCAAAACACTCACGCCGCTACCAACCCCTCAGCTAAGTCATTGATTTGATTGAAAAGGTGGTAGCGCGGGAGGGATTTGAACCCCGACCAACGGATTATGATTCACTGTTTAGGCCGACTTTATCCCGATCGGAATAACCTTCCCCACCACACGAAGCTGGTCGAGGTGGTCTGCCCACCAGGTCATCATCTTGACCCGCTCATCCCAGTGCTCGCCGCGCGTGTAGGCGCGACGGACGTCGTTGCTCTCGATGTGGCCCAACTGCCGCTCAATGGCATCCGCGTGCCATAGGCCGGATTCATTGAGCAGTGTTGCCGCGCTCGCTCGAAAACCGTGGGGTGTTGCTTCGTCCTGGGAATAGCCGAGACGCCGAAGGGCGGCGTTCATGGTGTTTTCCGCGAGCGGTCGGCGCGTCGATCGGACGCACGGGAACGCGAGCGGTCCACGCCCTGTAATTTCCCTAAGGCTGCGGAGAATTTCGATGGCTTGACGTGCCAGGGGGACGCGATGCGCACGACGCATCTTTGTTCTCGGGGCCGGAATGGTCCAAACGGCTTCCTCAAAGTTAAACTCGTCCCACGTTGACATGCGCAGTTCGCCGGGACGCGGAAACAGAAGCGCCATGAGCTTCAAGGCCGCATGCGTTGTGTGCTGACCTGTGAAGCCGTCAACTGCGCGCAGGAGCGCACCAAAGGCCTTCGGATCGATAACCGCCGCCCGTGATTTGACCTTGGGTGCCGTCAACGCGCCTTGCAGCGGAGCCGTCGGGTCGACCGTCGCGCGTGCAGTTGCCACCGCATAGCGACAAACTGCACCTATCGTCGAGCGCATCCGCCGAGCAGTCTCAAAGCGACCTCGCTTCTCAACTCGTTGCAGTACGGCCAGGATTTCAATCGGGCGAATATCTTTGACCGACATTGGACCAAGGGTCGGCAACGCGAAGCTTAAAAGCCATTCGATTTTCTCGATGGTGTTCTCGGCGCGGCCCTCGCGACGCAGCTTGGCGACATACTCCCGCGCGATCACTTCAAATGAGTCGCCGGGAAATTCCTTCTCTAGACGGGCCAGCCTTCTGACGTGAGAAGGATCCTGCCCTTCCCGCAGCATGGACCTGGCCTTTTCACGTTCGGTTCGAGCATCCAATAGCGAAATATCTGGGTATCTACCCAGCGCCAGCAGTTTCTGCTTACCGCTAAACCGATAAGCGAACCGCCAGTGCTTTGTTCCATGAGGGAATACCCACAACTGCAAGCCAGCCATGTCCGACAGCTTCCGGAGCTTTGGTCCGGCCTTGGCAGTTCGGCATGCAAAGTCTGAGAGCGACATCCATGGAAAATATCACAGACCCGATTTCATACCAACAGCGCCCGAATTTCATACCAACAACGTACCAACAATTTTGGCGCTTAGGCATGTTCAGCCATGAATCGCTATGTTGAAGATTCTGATTCAACATCAACGACTTATGCAACAATTTGTGAATTAAACTTTAGGCTGAAAAAGGGGAAGTGGTGCCCAGGGCCGGAATTGAACCAGCGACACACGGATTTTCAGTCCGTTGCTCTACCAACTGAGCTACCTGGGCATTGGGGCGCGAACGGCCGCAAAGTGGCGGCTTTATAAACGCCCGCCTGGGCCCTGTCCAGCCGCGCCGGGCCGGCGCTAAGGCTTTGACCGCGCTGCGATTTCCGCCGTTATTTACGCTGAGAAGGTACGCTGGGCGTAGAGCCGTCGGCCTCAAGATCAGTATCGGGCGGGGCCTCGGCCGTGGGCACGCGGTAGCCGCCCGTCATCCACGCGCCCAGGTCGATGTCGGCACAGCGCTGCGAGCAGAACGGTCGAAACCGCGCCTCAACCGGCTTGCCGCAGCGCGCACAGGCGGGCGAGCCTACGCGCACCCCGGCGGGGCGGGCTTTCGGATCGGCGGGGTCGTCGGGCGCGGCCATAACAATATCATCCGCGGTTCGCATGCACGGTCAAGGGCTACACATTGCTGATTTCAGCACGCCCGCGGGGAAACGCCGGGTTGGCTGAAACTTGAATCGTCCCGCTGGCCATTGCTTGGGCCTCGTCCCATGCGCCGCGCAGCGTTTCGTTGAGCACACGCGCCACGTCGGGGTTCAACGTCAGTTCCACGGCGGCCAACCGCCGCGAAGTCATCTCGCGACACGCGGTGCGCAGCGCGCGGTAGGCGGCGGCGGGCACGCCGGGCCCGCCTGCCCGGTCCTGCAGCACCTCGGCCAATGAGGCGCGGCTGCGATGGCGCAGGACGTCGATCATGCCCGAGGGCGTGAAGCCGCGCACTTGCGTCTCGGTCGGGTCGGCGGCGCAGGCCTCGCGCAAGGCACGCAGATGCTTCGCGCGGTTGGGGTGGGCGATCAGGTCCACCACCACATGACCGGCGATGTTGCGCAGGCGCAGTTGCCGGGCCAGCACGATCATCGCCTGCTCATTGGCCACGGCGATGGAGCCCGCGCCGCTGTCGATATCCACCGCCGTGAGCGCCGATGTGGGCTCGATGATCAGCCGCCCGCCACCGGGCAGCTTGACGGTCTTGGACAACGCCACCTCGACCTGCTCGTCGACCGCGTCGAACAGCGACCAGCCCTCGGCGGCCAATTCAACCGGGGCCTCGAGGCCCAATACTTCGGCCACGCGACGGGACTCCGCGCGCGGCGTGACCAGAACGGCTGAGATTGTGTCTGCATACCGCCGCCACCATTCGCGCACGATATCGGGCGCGGGCGTGATAAGGCCAGGTGCGCTCCAGCCTTCGGGGATGGCCGCCGTGGAGATATTCAACTTCGGGCCTTTGTCGCCGTGCGCGGGCGAGCGCACGACCACGGCGATCATCTGCCCCGCAGGCAGCGACGTTGCTTTGCTTTTCAGCACGCCCGGCGCGCCGAGGCCGATGTCGATGAACACGTCATCACCGCCGGGTGATTTCTCGCGCACGAGGCCCGCATAGACCGCGCCGGGCTGCGCCTCGGCATCGCGGATATGCGCAATCTCGATCAACTCCTCGCCCGCCAGCAATGCCGCACGGGTTTCGCCGGGGCCGCGCATGACGACAATGCGGTCAGGGATATGGCCCGGCGTCATTGCGCCGCCGCGGCCAGCAGCTTGTCGGCCTCGTGCAGGCACAGCCCGACGATGTTGGTGTACGAACCGTTGATGGCGGCCACGAACACGGCCGCATGGCCCTGTATGCCGTAACCGCCCGCCTTGCCGAGGCCCTCGCCCGTGGCGATGTAGGCATCAATGTCGGCGGGCGTGAGGCGGCGGAACCTGACGATGGTTTCCACATGCCGCCGCCACACCTTGCCGCGCGCCATGACGACGAGGCCGCCGTGGACGCGGTGCCGCCGGCCCGAGAGCAGCTCCAGGCACTCGCGCACTTGTTGCGCGGTTTCGGCTTTGGGCAAAATGCGCCGTCCGCAAGCGACCACCGTGTCGGCTGCCAGCACGACGGCATCGGGATGCTGCGCGGAGATCACTCGGGCCTTTTCCAAGGCCAGTCGATCCGCATGTGCGCGCGGCAGTTCGGCCTTGCGCGGCGTTTCGTCGATGTCGGCAGGCAGTATGAGGTCGGGCTTGCGCCCGATCTGGGTAAGCAGCGCAAGCCGGCGCGGCGAGGACGAGGCGAGAACGAACTGCATGAGCCTAAAACCTCGGATCGTTGGCGAAGGGAAACAAGTCGAGGATTTTCTGGCGCAATTCATCACGTACCCGGCGATACGCGAGCAGCTTGGACTCGCGGTTGCCTTCCTCAAGCGACGGATCGTAGATGTTCCAGAACTTCACGTCGCAATGCATATAGCGCGTCAGGTCCACGGCTTTGTGTTGCGCGTGGGGCGACAGCGAAATCACCGTGTCGAAAGAATCATCCGTCAGGTTATCGAAGGTCTTGGGTTTATGGCGCGTCATGTCGATGCCCATCTCGCGCATGACGTCGACCATGAACGGGTCGAGCTTGCCCTGATGGATGCCCGCCGAGTCCACGAACACGCGCGTGCCGTGATAGCGCTTCATCAGCCCCTCGGCCATGGGCGAGCGGATCTCGTTCATGGTGCAGCAGAACAGCACGGCGGAGGGAAGGATATTGACCATTGCTCACCCGCGCATGTGAAGCACGCACAGCAGCGTGAACAGCCGCCGCGAGGTGAGCTGGTCCAACTCCGCGTCCGCCGACAGCCGTTCCAGCAGCATCTGCGCGCCTTCGTTATGCAGGCCGCGACGGCCCATGTCGATGGCCTCGATCTGCGAGGGCGAGGAGGTTTTGATGGCGTCGAAATAACTTTCGCAGACGATGAAGTAGTCTTTGATGATCATGCGGAAGGGCTTCACCGCCATGGCCACTTCGCGCACGACGTTGTCGGCGTCGTCGCGGATGTCCATCAGCAGGCGATCATCGGCGAGCTTCAGTCGCACGTGGTAAGGTCCGCCGTGGACGCCCTCGCCCCGCAGCTTGAAGGTGTTTTCCTCCAGCAGATCGAAGATCGCCACTTCGCGCTCGTGCTCAACTTCCGGGCGGCGGCGCAGAAACGTCTTCTCGTCCAGGGCCAGCTTGACGATAGAGCGCGGGCGGCCCGGGCCGGCATCGGCGGTGTCATCGCCCGGCGCGGTCATCAGTCCCTGCCGACGTTCATGCGGATGGCGACCGACAGCGCGTGCGCGCCCAATTCTTCGGCGCGCGCCATAGTCAGGGCAGCGGGTCCGATGGCGGCCAAGCCGGCGGCCGAGCAATCGACGATGGAGGTGCGCTTGAGGAAGTCAAACACGCCCAAGCCCGACGAGAAGCGCGCGGTGCCCGAGGTGGGCAGCACGTGGCTGGGCCCGGCGATGTAGTCGCCCAGGGCCTCGGGCGTATGACGACCGACGAAGATCGCCCCGGCATGGCGGATGGCGGCCATCAACGGCGCGGCGTTTTCAACGGCGAGTTCCAGATGCTCGGGCGCGATGCGGTCCACCAACAGGGCGGCGTCTTGCAGTTTCGGCACGACGATCACCGCGCCGTGCTTTTGCCAACTCGCGCGCGCGATCTCGGCGCGCGGCAGGGTTTTCAGATGCGCCTCGACGGCAGAGAGTACACCACGTGCGAAACTCTCATTGTCGGTGATCAAGATGGATTGCGATGACGGATCGTGCTCGGCCTGCGACAGCAGATCGGCGGCGATCCAACTTGGATCATTCGCGGCATCGGCCACCACCAGAATTTCCGATGGCCCCGCGACCATGTCGATACCGACCGTGCCGAACACCTGCTTTTTGGCCGAGGCGACGAAAGAGTTTCCCGGACCAACGATTTTATCGACGGGCTTGATGGTCGCCGTACCGTAGGCCAGCGCACCGATGGCCTGCGCACCTCCCACCCGATAGACCTCGTCCACCCCGGCGATCTCGCAGGCGGCGAGCATGAGAGGATTGGTTTTGCCCTCGGGCGTGGGCAACGTCACCACCAGGCGCGGCACGCCCGCCACCTTGGCCGGAACAGCGTTCATCAGCACCGAGGAGAACAACGCCGCCGTGCCGCCGGGCACATACAGCCCCGCCGAGGATACCGGCGTCCAGCGCCAGCCCAGCGAGACTCCATCCGCGCCCTTGTAGAACTCGTCCTTGGGCATCTGGCGGCGGTGATAGTCGGCAATACGTTCAGCGGCCGTGTGCAGCGCCTTCAACGTCTCGGCATCGCAGTGTTTATGCGCATTGCGAATCTCATCCTTGCTGAACGCCAGTTGCGCCGCCGAATATTGTACGCGGTCCCAGCGCGCGGTGTAGTCCAGCACGGCAGCATCGCCGCGCACTTTGACGTCGGCCAAAATGGCGGCGACCGCGCCGTCGACGTCGGATTTTTCCTCGCGGCTTGACGTGATCAGCGTGGAAAACTCGCTTTCAAAGCCGGGCGATGCGGCGAACAACAGGCGCGACATGGCCCTAGCCCGCCACGGCGGCGCGGAAGCGCTCGATCCAGCCGCTGATCTCGTCGGAGCGCACTTTCAAGGCCGTTCTATTCACAATGAGGCGGGAGGAGACCTGCGCGATGGTCGCGGTTTCCGTCAGGCCGTTGGCTTTCAATGTCGCGCCCGTCGATACAAGATCGACAATGCGCGGACACAGCCCCAAGGCGGGAGCGAGTTCCATGGCGCCGTTGAGTTTCACGCACTCGGCCTGGATGCCGTGTTCGGAAAACCATTTCGCGGTGATGTTGGGATACTTGGTGGCGATGCGCACGTGGCTGAGGCGCGCGAGGTCTAGTTCCTCGCCCAAATCCGCACGCTGAGCGATGGACAACCGGCACTTGCCGATGCCGAGGTCCAAAGGCGCGTAGATGTCGGCGTAGTCGAATTCCATCAGCACGTCGTTGCCCGCAATGCCGATGTGCGCCGCGCCGAAGGCGACAAATGTGGCCACGTCGAAGCTGCGCACCCGGATGATGCTGACGTGCGGCAGGTTGGTGGAAAAGCGCAGCGCGCGCGAACTGTCATCCGCCAGGGCGGCTTCGGGCGTGATGCCGGCGCGACGCACGATGGGCAGCGCTTCGTCGAGAATCCGGCCCTTGGGCAGGGCGATGATCAGGGGCTGAACAGCGGGCATGATGATGCGTTTCTAACATGGGCGCTGATGAGGTCTGAGGCCCAAAAGCGCGGCGGTTTTACACGGTTTCCCGCACCAGGAATACCCCTTGTTGCGGCGGGAAAATGGCTGAAAACCTTGAGTTTGGCCTCTCATCTTGCGACGGGCGCGCGCCACCATTATGTTACATGTAACCGAGGAGTTGCGATTATGGCCACCGCAGCACAACGCAAGGCGACCCGGCGCAAGGTGCAAGTCCACCGTGACAAGCTGCGCGCGCAGGGTTTGCGGCCCATCCAGATTTGGGTGCCCGACACGCGCCATCCCGATTTCGCGTCCGAGGCGCGTCGGCAATCGCTTGCGGCAGCCCGCAGCAAAACGGCAAAGGAAGATCAAGCGTTCATCGACGCCGTTAGTGTCGAGTTCGACGATTGAGACGCGGCGAAATTTGGACGATTGCGGGTGCCAAAGACTACGCCGGCAAGCCGAGACCTGCTGTCATACTTCAAAGCGATCGCTTTGAACTGACGGACTCGCTCACCGTCTGCTTCTGCACAGGCACGGAAATAGCTGCGCCGCTGTTCCGAATTGGCGTTGCGCCAACCGCGAAAAACGGTTTACGCGAGCACTCATGGCTGATGGCAGATAAAGTTACCAGCGTTCCGAAAACGAAGGTCGGCAAACACATCGGCATTCTCGACGCGGAGAACATGACCAAGCTTGAGTCAGCCATCATCACTTTTCTTGGCATCGCGCGTTAATAGCCTAACCCCCGCCGACTCTTTCAATCCGCGCGCCGCAGGCTTCGAGTTTCTGTTCCAAGCGCTCGTAGCCGCGGTCGAGGTGATAGACGCGGTTGACCAGTGTTTCTCCCGACGCCGCCAAGCCCGCCAGCACGAGCGACACCGACGCGCGCAAGTCCGTGGCCATGACCGGCGCGCCGGAGAGTTTCGCGGTGCCGCGCACGATGGCCGAGGTGCCATGCACGTTCACGTCGGCACCAAACCGGGTCAGTTCCGGCACGTGCATGAAGCGGTTCTCGAAGATCGTCTCGGTGATCATGCTTGCGCCCTCGGCGGTGGCCATCAGCGCCATCCATTGCGCCTGCATGTCGGTGGGAAAGCCCGGGTATGGCTCAGTCATGATATCCACGCCCTTCAGCCCGTTCTTGGCGCTGACTTTTATGCCGTCGCCCTGGGGCGTGATCTCGACGCCGGCCTGGGCCATGGAATCGAACACCGATTTCAGCAGGTCATAGCGCGTGCCTTTGAGCAGCAGCGAGCCGCGGGTGATGGCCGCGGCCACGGCATACGTGCCCGTCTCAATGCGGTCGGGAATGACAGGCACGCGCGCGGCATGCAACCTCTCCACACCCGTCACCTGCAAGGTACCCGAGCCGATGCCGGTGATCTTGGCACCCATGGCGTTGAGGCAGTCGGCAAGGTTGCCGATCTCCGGTTCGCGCGCGGCGTTCTCGATGGTCGTGTCACCCTCGGCCAACGACGCCGCCATCAGCACGTTTTCGGTGCCGCCGACCGTGACTTTGGGGAAGATGATCTGCGCGCCCTTGAGGCGCTTGGGCACCGTGGCGTGCACGTACCCTTGTTTGAGTTCGATCTTCGCGCCCAGGCTTTCCAGCGCCTTCAGGTGCAGATCGACGGGCCGCGTGCCGATGGCGCAGCCGCCCGGTAGCGACACTTTTGCTTCCCCATGCCGCGCCACCAACGGACCCAGCACCAGAACGGAGGCGCGCATCCGGCGCACCAAGTCATAGGGCGCGGTGACCGAGGCGACCTTCTCGGTGCGAAGGGTCATCGTTCGGCCCGTGGCCCCGGCCTCGGCGCTGTCGGCACCCGCGCCCAGCGCCGACTGGTCGATGCGCACGCCCAACTGGCGCAGCAGGTTGCCCATGGTGGCGATGTCGGCCAGTTCGGGCATGTTGGTCAGGGTCAACGGCTCGTCGGTCAGCAGGCCCGCAGCCATCAGCGGCAAAGCAGCGTTCTTCGCGCCACCGATGACGATGGTTCCGTTCAGCGGCACGCCGCCTTGTATGCGAATGGCATCCACGATTTTTTCTTTCTTGTTCTTAGAGGCGCGGCAGGGTTACGCCCTTTTGGCCCTGATATTTGCCCTTGCGGTCGCGGTACGAGACCGCGCAAGGGCTGTCGGCCTTGAGGAAAATGAACTGGCACGCGCCTTCGTTGGCATAAATGCGTGCGGGGCTGGGCGTGGTGTTGGAGAATTCCAACGTGACATGGCCTTCCCACTCGGGTTCCAGCGGCGTGACATTCACAATGATGCCGCATCGCGCATAAGTGGACTTGCCCAGGCAGATCACCAGGACGTCCCTTGGAATCCGGAAGTATTCGACCGTGCGGGCCAACGCGAAGGAGTTGGGCGGGATCATGCACACGTCGGTCTTGCGGTCGACGAAGCCCTTGTCGGAGAAATTCTTGGGGTCCACCACGGCGGAGTCCAGATTGGTGAAAATCTTGAACTCGTCGGACACCCGCGCATCGTAGCCATAGGACGACACGCCGTAAGAGATGACGTTGTCGCGCTTCAGGTTCTCGGTGAACGGCTCGATCATGGCCTGCTCGGTCGCCATCTTGCGAATCCAGGTATCGGGCATCACGGCCATGAATGGGGGAACCTTTGTCGCGGGTGGGAGGGGTTTGTAACCTACGAACTTGAGCCCCTCAAGTTAGCCGGATTTCCGGTTTTTCGGCGGCGGGGGCGGGGCAGCATCACGCGCGCGGGCCTGGGCTTTGCGCTTGAGCAGGTTGGCGCGCAGGGCCTCGGCCGAGCGGGCCTGACCGTCGGCGGATTTGGGGTTGGGTAGCTTGGGCGCGGGTTTGTCGGTCATCGAGCGCTTAACGCGGGTGGCACATCGTCTTAGAGTAAGCCCAAGCAAGAAAAAAGGGGACTAGTGGAGCGGATTTGACATTCGCTACCCTGGCTGCCACTGAATCGCGATGCGAATGTCAAATCCAAAGCTCCACTAAAACCCAGTATTTTCTAGTGGTCCCGATGATTCTAACATTTGCAAGATCGCGGCCTGATCTGGGATGCGAATGTTAGAATCGAACCACTAGAGATGGCACCCGCCGAGATCGCCGCGCCGGCCGAGAGCGACAGGCCCATCGACGAACTGCCCGACGAAACCGTCGGCGGGCTGGTCGATAGCCTGCCTGCGTCCTCGCCCCGGCCCCGACTGCAGGCCGACACGGTCAAGGGCGACTTGGCGGGCGGGCTGGTGGCCGCCGTGGTCAGCGTGTCGGAGTCCATTCCTTATGGGCTTTTGGTATTCGCATCGCTGGGCGCGGCCTCAGCGGCGCAGGGCGTCATGGCGGGGCTTTATGCGTCGATTTTCGCCGCCTTCGTGGCCGCCGTGCTGGGCGGCACCCAGAACCTGATCAGCGGGCCGCGCGCCTCTACGTCCGTCATCATGGCCGCGATGGTTGCCACGTTGGCTGTAGCCCCGGAGTTGGAGGCCCACGGCGGCGCGCCCATGGCCATGGCGCTGGCGTTCCTGGGCGTGCTGTTGGCCGGCGCGCTGCAAATCGGGTTCGGGCTGGCCAAGCTGGGCCGCATCATCAAGTTCACGCCCTATCCGGTCATCGCCGGGTTCATGAACGGCGTGGCGGTGCTGCTGTTGCTGGGCCAGGTCAAAATCCTGCTGGGCTTGCCCGAACATTTTTCGTGGGCGGACTGGCGCGCGCTGCCCGACGCCGTTCAACCCTGGACGTTTTTCGTCGCCGTGGCCTCCATCGCGGCCATCGTCGTCGGACCGCGCATCACGCGGCACGTGCCCTCGCTGGTCGTGGGCCTGGCCGTGGGCATCGCCACCTATTATGCCGTGGCGTCGCAAGTTGGCCTGGAAGCCCTGGGCCCGATCATCGGCGACATTCCCGCCGCCGCTCCAAGCGTGACCGCATTGGCCCCCGTGTTCTCCGCCGGGTGGACCGACTGGGTGATCGCACGGCTGACCGACATCACGCCCGCGATTTTGGTGCTGGCCGTGGTGGCCTCCATCGATTCACTCATGGGTGCGGCGGCACTCGACTCCCTCACCCACCGCCGCCACGACTCCAACCGCGAACTCGTCGCGCAAGGCCTGGCCAACATGACCGCCGGCGTCGTCGGCGGCCTGGCGGGCTCGGGCGCGGTTGCGCGCAGTGCGGCGAGCTATCACAGCGGCGCGCGCACCCGGCTGGCGGGCGTGGCCCATGCGCTGATCGTGCTGGCGACCACGCTGGCCGCCGGGCCCTGGGTGGGCACGGTGCCGCGCGTGGTGCTGGCCGCGGTGCTGACGGTGGTGGCCTTCGGCATGATGGACGCCTGGAGCCGCGAGTTGCTCTCGCGCCTCAAGGCGGCGGGCGGCTACCGGCGCGAGATCGCCGCGAACTTGGCTGTCGTCGTGGCCGTGGCCACCGTCACCGTGACCGTGAACCTGATCGCCGCCGTGGCCGTGGGGATGGGCATCGCCATGGTTCTGTTTGTCACGCAGATGAGCAAATCCATCGTGCGCCGGGTTTACGACGGCCGCGCGCGGCGCTCGCTCAAAGTGCGCGAACGCACCGACGCCGAACTGCTGGCCGAGCGCGGGCAGGAAATCGCCGTGATTGAACTCGACGGCCCCTTGTTCTTCGGCACGGCCGACGCGCTGTTGTCGGAAGCTGAAAGCGGCGCAGCCGACGCGCGCAGCGTCATCCTCGACTTCCGCCGCGTCTCCGAGATGGACGCGACCGGCGTGCGCCTGCTGCAAGTACTGGTGCGCAGCATCACCACCTCGGGGCGCGACCTGCTGCTGGCGCACGTGACGGCGGACAACGACCACGGCCGCTTCATCGCCGCCATCGGCGGGCGGCACTTGTTTTCATCCGTGCTGTGCTTTGCCGACACCGACGCCGCGTTGGAGTGGGCCGAGGACCGGCTGGTGGAGCGCCACGCGCAGACGTGCTTCATCGACCGCGAACTGACATTGCTGGAACTGTGCCTGTGCGACGGCTTTAGCACCGAGGACGTGGCCGTCATCGGCCGCTATGTTAAGCGCCGGGCGTTCGCGGCCGGCGAGGTGCTGTTCCGCGAGGGAGCGGGCGGCGATGCGCTGTACCTGCTCGCGCGCGGCACGGTGACCATTAGCCTGGCAACCAGCGGCAACGGCGCGATTAGGCTCGCCACGCTGATCCCCGGTGTGATGTTCGGCGAGATGGCGCTGCTGGAAGGCCAGGCGCGCTCGGCCGATGCCGTGGCCACCAGCGACATCGTGGTGTTTGAAATGGACAAAGACGGGTTTGGCCGCGTGCTCGCAGAGCACCCGGTGTTGGCGGCGCAACTGATGACCAACATGGCGCGCGCCATCGCCGCCCGGCTGCGCGTGACCAGCGATCACCTGCGGGCCGTCAGCTAAGCCGTCGATCTCTCGGGAGCCATCTCCATCCTGTCATGTCGCGGCGCACCCACGGTCGGGCTTGTTCAGCTTGTTAATGTCGAAAATTAACAAGCGAATATGCCGCCCCGGCATGTCGCGGTGCGGCATGCCGGGGCCACATGGCATCCTCTGAACCAGGCCGTCGGGCGCAGTTTGCCTAGGATTCGCCTGGGTTTGCGCGGCTTGCCTGGGGTGGGGCCTTGTGGCATGTTCCCGCGCCTTCTAGAGCATTTTCCCGATAAGTGGTCTTCCACTTGGCGTGGAAAATGCGACCAAACATGAAGTCAGACCCGGCGCGCCCAAGCGTCATCTCATGGGTCTTTGGTGCGCTGCCGTAGCTCAGTGGTAGAGCACCCCCTTGGTAAGGGGGAGGTCGAGTGTTCAATCCACTCCGGCAGCACCATTCCTCAAAATTAAATCACCCCGTCGCCTGTTGGCGCGCGTTGTCGAGGTTGGCGTTCGCAGCCCCGTCGTCGGGCGGTACGAACACGCCCGAGGCGTTGTAGCCGGCGATGACTTTTTTCAACTGCGCCATCTTCTCGTAGGGGTTCACGACGGGATCGTCGGCCCACAGGTTGTTGGGCAGGCCGCGCCCGGCGTTGTAGGCGGCCTCGTACGTCACGGCATCGTCCCACAGCAGCAGATTTGATTTGGCGTCGGCACGCGCGTGCCTCAATGCCTTCAAATCGATCGAGCCTTGCAGCGGCACCGCGCCGGGGCCGTCGGCCACCACTTGCAGGCTGCCGTCGAAATTGACGACTTTGCTGTAGCCGCGGTTCATGAAGGTGAGTTGCGCCTGGCTGCGCGCGCTGTACTCGCCGCCGTGGCCGGCCGTGACCACATAAGCCGTGTTCTCGAAGGCACGGGTGTGGCGGCTCAAATCCCACGCACGGCGGCGGATGTTGTGCGGCTCGGACGTCGGGTGGATGATGACCTCGGCACCCTTTAAAGCGAAGCCACGCGCGGTCTCGGGGAAGTTCATGTCGAAGCAGATCTTCGTGGCCAGCCGCCCGATGGGCGTATCGACTACGGGCATCAGGTGCTCGTAGCCGTACTTCTGCACATATTGGTCGTAAACGCTTCCGGGCGTGGTGTCGGGCAGCATGCCGAACACGTCGGCGCAGTGAATCTTGCGGTAGAGATGGATGAGATTGCCGTTGTCGTCGAAAATGAACGCGCTGTTGAAGAAGCGCCCCGGCCATTGGGGATCGAACTCGAACACGCCGCCCGCGACGTATGATTTTGTGTCCTGCGCGAATTTAGCCAGCTTGTCGGCCTCGGGGCCCGGGAAGGAAATACCGATCATGTGGGCCAAATGCGACGAGCGGCTGCCCAAGGGGCTGGCGGCACCCGTGAGGAAGAACTCGGGGAACACCACCAGCTTCACGGCGGGTGAGCGCGCCACCCAGCCGATCAGTTCAATCGCCGAGTCCAAGTTGCGCATGCGGTTTTCGAGCAGCTGTTCGGGCGTGGCCGAGCCGCGCGAGACGCATTGGCACAGCGCCACGTCGTAGCGGTCTTGTTGCATGGGTGTGCTGGGCGGCTTGGGTTGGGCGGCGATCAGCCGTTTGGATTCCGCGATCCAGCTTTCGCGCGTGGCCGGCGTTGGGCGCGGTTTGCCGGCGCGGGCCTTGTAGCCGGGGCCGTACAGCGGCATGCGCACCACGGCGGGGAAGTTGCCCATGGGCTCCTGGCGGCGGCGGCGCAGGTTCTCGAGGTCGAGCGCGGCGGTGAAGAAGGACTCATCGCCCCCGGCGGCGACCTTGGTGCCCCACCACTCGGCGACCATCGAAGCGGGTGAGAGCTTCACCGTCACGTTGCCGCGCGTGATGGACGTGGCCGAGGCCGTGGCGACGTAAGCGATGTTCTCGTACGCACGCGCCTGGCGCGCGGTCATGCGCGCCTCGAAATGCTGGTCGCGGCGCTCACGTGACGGATTGAGGATGATCTCGGCGCCTGCCGTCACCAGCGCGCGTACAATTTGCGGATAGAGCATGTCCTCGCCGCACAGCACGCCGAGCTGGCCCAGTGGCGTCTTAGCGACGGTGGGCTTGAAGGGCGCATAGGTGTCGGCCACGGTGTCGGTGTAACCCTCCACCAGATCGGGCAGCACCTTGGGGGCGCGCGCGACGATGCGCCCTTGCGGGTCTGAGATGAAGCCCACGCTGCGCGGGGCAGCATCGCCCGCGCAGCGCACATAAGCCGATGCGCATATATATAAGCCGTGCTCTTTGGCCAGGCGGGTGAGCAGGCCGGTGACTTCGCCCTCGGGTGCGGCATCCTGCTCGCGGCCGTCGGCGTGGGGCAGCAGCGCGATGGCCGCGCCGTCGTCGATGAGCGTGCGCCGGGCCTCGGCCAAGACGGCCGACAGCGCGCCTTCGTCCTTCACCGTCCAGGGCGTTTGAACAACGATCATGGGAACCCCAATCAACCAACCGATGCATGCCAACATTGGCCGGGGGCGTAAACCGCTCAACGGCGCAAAGGCCCGGTGATCACCGTGCGGCCTGGATTCACCACCTAAAGTCGCTGTGCGAACGTTGTCTGGCCTGTTCAGGGCTCTTGGGCTGGGTTAGAAGCGCCTAAACATCAGCATTTTATGACGATTACACATCCATGAACGCCGCCGCCACGCCGATCCGCACATTACCGCAGTTGATGGACGCCGGGCTGGTCGACGCCGGTTCAGCAACGGCGCTGGCCGCCGTGCTAGAGCGTTACGCGGTGTCGTTGACGGCCGAGGTTGTCGGTGCCATCGGCGCAAATCGTGACGGCCCCATCGCGCGGCAGTACATCCCCTCGCCCAACGAACTGGTATCCGCGCCGGGCGAACAAGCCGATCCGATTGGTGATGAGGCGCACAGCCCGGTGAAGGGTGTCGTGCACCGCTACCCGGACCGCGTGCTGTTGATGCCGACACAAGTGTGCGCCGTGTACTGCCGCTTCTGCTTCCGACGCGAGCATGTGGGCCCCGCCCACGGCGGCCTGAGCGAGACGGAACTGGATGCGGCACTGGACTACGTCCGGCGCAACCCGAACATCTGGGAAGTGATCCTGACGGGCGGCGACCCGCTGATGCTCTCGGCGCGGCGTCTGGGTGCGATCATCACTGCGTTGGACGAGATTCCCCATGTGGCGGCATTCCGGATTCACTCGCGTATTCCCGTTACCGCGCCCGAGCGCATCGACGATGCGCTGCTGGCCGTGCTGGCGAACACGCACAAGCCCGTCAACCTCGCGGTGCATTGCAATCACGCAGACGAGCTAACTAGTCATGCAAATGCCGCGCTGCGACGGTTACGAAAAGCGGGCGTCATGCTGTTCGGTCAGACGGTGCTGCTGAAGGGCGTGAACGACCGCGCCGAGACGTTGGAAGACCTGTTCCGCGCCATGCTCGCTGCCGGCGTGAAGCCCTATTACCTGCATCAGCTCGACCGCGCGCCGGGCACGAGCCATTTCGAGGTGCCGCTGGCGCGGGGCCGCGAGATCGTGAAGGCCTTGCGCGGCAAACTCTCAGGCCTGGCGCAACCGACCTACATCCTCGATATCCCCGGCGGCGCGGGCAAGGTGCCGGTGGGCCCGGAGTACCTGCGCGATGGCGAGAGCATGGTCGAAGACCCGCGCGGATTCGTGCATCGCTTATAGGTTAGCGATACCCCAACTCCGCCGGTGCACCGAGGTTGCGGTAACGCTCGCGCAGCTTCGACTGGCGCGTTTCCAAACTCTGCTCCAGCCCGGCGATGAACACGCGGCTCGCCGCGCTGGTGACCTCCAGCGGGTCGCCGTCCCAGATCACCACGTCGGCGGCCTTGCCGGGCGCGAGATGCCCTGCGTTCAGCCCCAAAATCTCGGCGGGTGTTTTGGTGATGGCGGCCAGCGCGGCGTTCTTCGGGAAACCATTGGCCACGGCGATGCCCGCGTAATGGGCGAGGTTGCGCGCGTTGTAGGACGTCTGGTCGCCCATCACGGCGAGGACCACCTTCACACCCGCAGCTTGCAGCTTTGCGGCGTTCTCGAGGCTTGAGGACAAACCGTCGAAGCGCGAGGGCATGTTGTTGGTGGGATCGACGATCACCGGCACACGCGCGCGGGCAATATCGTCGGCCACCACCCAGCCTTCGCGCACGCCGATCAGCACCATGTTCAGTTTGTATTCGGCAGCCATGGCAAGTGCTGCGCGGATGTCGGATGCCCGGTGCGCGTCCACCACCACCATCTGCTTGCCGTTGAGCACGGGCAGCAAGGCTTCGAGGTCCAGGCGCGGCAGCACCGTTGCCCGGGCCTTGTTGTCGTCGAAATCGCTTTTGTTGCGCTCATAATAACGCGCGTCGTCGAAGGCTTGGCGCAGGAACGTCCACACCGCGCCGCGCGCACCGCCGCTGAGCCGCTTGCCCGTCTCGCTGACGGTCATGAACATCGCGGCCTTGGGCGACACGGAAAACGCCGCGCCCTCGCCCAGCGAGATGACCGCGCCCTGGCCCGCGAATAAAGTTTTTCCATAGTCGGGCGCGGTCATGGCACGCGTCACGCCGCCCGTCCGCGTGACGGGAATCATCGCCCCGCGCGGGTTGATGCCGGCAGACACATCGAACGCGGCGCTGAACAGCGGCGTGTCGGCCTCGGTGTCGTCGGTGGATTTCACCAGTTCGATCTCCAGCAGGCCGACGCGGCTAAACGCACTGACCAGCCCCGGCGTCACCGGCTTGCCCTTGGCGTCGATTACGCTCGCCCCCGCAGGCACGGCAAGACCCGCGCCGACGGCGGTGATGACGCCGTTGTCGAAGACGACCGTGCCGTTGGCGATCACGTCGGTGCCGGTATGAACCTCTGCATTCGTGACGGCCACGGGCGCGGCCAGAACCTGGGACGCAAGCCCCACGGCTGCGGCGAACGCCGCAAGTGTGATACGCGCGCTCATCGCACGTCCTCCTTGTCGGAATGACCAAGCTCGAAGTCGCCGCGGTATTGTGCGTCAGGGTTGTCGTAGTCGTAAGTGAGCGCGCCGTCGATGAACACCTTCTCGGCGCGGCTGTACACGCTTAAAGGGTTGCCGCTCCACACTACGACATCGGCCATCTTGCCCGCTTCCAGCGAGCCGACCTTGTCATCGAGCGCAATCGACTTGGCCGGGTTGAGCGTGATCCATTTAATCGCCTCGCCGTCGGAAATGCTCAAGCCCATGCGCCGGCCGGCGGCCATGGCCTTGGCGGCGTCGAGGTTGAGGCGCTGAACGGCGATGCTGGAATCCGAGTGCAGCACGGCGCACGCGCCGGCGTCGTGCATCATGGCGATGTTCTCGGGGATGCCATCGAGGGATTCCATCTTGAAACCCCACCAATCCGACCACATGGACCCGCAGATGTTCTCTTTCGCCAGCACGTCGCGGATTTTGTAGGCCTCCACCGCGTGATGAAACTGCGTGACGCGGTAGCCGAACTCGCGCGCCATATCGAGCACCTGCATCATCTCGTCGGCGCGGTAGCAGTGCATTTGCACCAGAATGTCGCCGCGCAAGGCACCGGCCAGCGTTTCCAATTCCAGGTCCCGCTTGGGCGGCTTGGCCGCAGGGTCGCCCTGCTTGCGCTTGGCCTCGAACTGGTCCCACTCGTACTGATATTCCAGCGCCTTGGTCCATCCGGCGCGGTAGCCGGCGAAGTTGCCCATGCGCGTGGCCGGGCTGCGGTTCTTGTCGCCATACACACGTTTTGGATTTTCGCCGCAGGCCATTTTCACGCCCTGCTTGGCGCTGGGGAACTTCATGCCCTGGACCGAGCGGCTCCAGACGTTCTTGACCACCACCGAGCGCCCGCCGAACAGGTTGGCCGAGCCGGGCAGAATCTGCATCGAGGTCACCCCGCCCGCCAACGCGCGCGAGAAGCCGGGGTCGTGCGGCCATACGGAATGCTCGGCCCACACTTCGGCCGTGTTGGGGTCGGTGGCCTCGTTGGTCTCCTCAGTCGCACTCAATGAAGGGGCGGGACTGACGCCGACGTGGCTATGGGCGTCGATCAGGCCGGGCGTGACGAACTTTCCCGTGGCGTCGATGATGGCCGCACCCGCGGGTGCAGCCAACCCCTCGGCCACCGCGACGATCTTACCGCCGTTCATCACCACCGTGGCGTTGCTCAGGGTCGCGCCATTTCCAATATGGACCGTCGCACCGACAATGGCCGTCAGCACCGAGGGCCTTGGGGAATACGTGCTGGGATAGGGATTGACGGGCATCTCGGCCAACCGCTTGCCCGCTGCCGAACCCGCGAACTGGGCTTGTGCCGCCCCGCCCAGCAATGCGAGTACGCTCACGCCCGCCAATATATAAGTCTTGATATGAGTTTTCATGGCCCGCTCCCCTCGCCTCTAAACCGTGGGTTACGGTGGCATGGTCGCCCGAGTCTGCGCAAGGCGCTGCCGCCCATACACGGCGTTGTGAGTCTGGGGCGTGCTGCTTTGATGACAGGTAAGAGCTACTTGACCAGCGCGTCCAGCGGCTCGCGGAATTCATAGCCCTCGCGCACGCAATGCGCGCCCATCCAGCCGATGTTCAATCCCAGGCGCCGCGAGTCGACGTCGTGGATCGAGGAGGACAGCGACGTCTCCGTGCCCTTCTCGCGCACGGCGAAGAACAGAAAATCAGGCCGCACGTCGTAGTACGGATATTCCTTGTCGCGCAGGCGCAGGCCGAACTCGCGGCCGTCGGCGCGCTTGAACCACGCCTGGCCGCCCTGGCTGTGCAGCCGCACTGCCTCGATTTTCTGGGGGTTCTGGCCGCGCTTCTCGTCTTGGATCGTCACCTCGCAGATGAAGATCTTGGCGCGGTTGAGCTTGTGCGGCTCGTCGGTGGGAAAACCCACGTGCAGGGAATCGTCGGCGACCTTGAACGAACGGTCCTCGCGCCAGAACTTGGTTTCCGACAGCACGAGATTATGCACCGAGTAGCGCCGGTCCTGGCCTTCGCCGAATTGGCAGGCCTTGGGCGTCATGGCGCCCTCGAACTGATCGCCCACGCGCCGCCACGTCACCTCGCAGCCGGGCAGGAAGCTGACGTCCTCGGCTTTCAGGCCTTTGAGTTTTTCCGGTGCATACTGTGCGCCGATCGCGGCCTTGGCGTCCTTCAAGAAGCCCTGCTCCATGCGCATGGTACGCTCGGGCACGTTGGATGTGATCGTCACGATGCGCTGGCGGATGATCTTGGCCGGGTCGTTGTCGCGGTATTCCTCGACATAAAACACCACCGGTCCCAGCGCGGGCGCATCGATGCGCGTGTGCATGGTGTGGATGCGTTCGTGTTTGCGCTCAGGCGGTGTCTTGGAGCGCGGTTCATTCTCGAACCACTGCTGCTCTTCGTTGTCGAATTCACCGGCGAACCACTGGCTCATCAGCACCAGATCGCGCGCGTTGGGGTCGACAGGGTTGCCGTTCTGCGCTTGGGCCAAGGCCGACCCGGTCAGGCCCAATGCGAACAACGCCAGACAAGACACACGGATCATGTTGCTCCCCTTCAAGTTTCCGACTGAGCCGGCAGCAATCCATGGCGGCGCAGGACGTTGCGCAAGCCGTGATAGGGCAGGCCCAACTTCTTCGCCGCCAAGCGCTGATTATGCCGCGCCGCGTCGAGTGCTTCGACCAGCAATTGCCGTTCGAAAGCGCCGACGGCGGTTTTGAAGTCACCCGTCATGACGGGGGCCTTGGGCGGCACAGCGGCAACCGGAGCGGTGGACTGCGTTGGTTTACGCTGGACGGGACGGAAGGGTGAGTCAAACGGGTCGAGAGTGATTTTTTCAATGGGCGCGGTTTCATCGGCCCAATGGGCCACCGCGCGCTCCACCACGTTCTTCAACTCGCGCACGTTGCCGGGCCAGGCATGGCGCTCAAGCCCGGCCATTGCGGCCTCGGCGAACCCCGGATAACTCTGCCAGCCGACGGCCTTCGCCATGGCCTTGCCGAACAGATCGGCCAGGAGCGGCACGTCGCCGGTGCGTTCTCTTAAGGGCGGAAGCGTCAGCACGTCGAAGGCCAGGCGGTCCAGCAGATCGTCGCGGAAGCGTCCGGCGGCGGCCTCGGCGGGCAAGTCGGCGTTGGTGGCCGCCACCACGCGCACCGAGACTTGCAGCGTTTCGGTGCCGCCCAGGCGTTCGAACTCGCCGTATTCGATGACACGCAGGATTTTCTCCTGCACCGACAGGGGCGCGTTGCCGATCTCGTCGAGCATCATGGTGCCGCCATCGGCCAGTTCGAAGCGGCCCAGCCTGCGCCGCGCAGCACCTGTGAAGGCCCCAGCTTCCACACCGAACAGTTCGGCTTCCAAGAGGTTCTCGGGCAACGCCGCACAGTTGAGCTTCACCAGCGGCCCGCCCCAGCGGCTGGACAGGTAATGAATGCGCGCAGCGGAGAGCTCTTTACCCGTGCCGCGTTCACCGATGATCAGCACTGGGCGATCCACCGGCGCCACGCGCGACAAATGGTCGATATGGGCTAAAAAAGCCGAGGATTGGCCGAGGGGTGCTGGAAGGTCTACCATAACTGTTACTTATTATCATAAATCGATAACATATGAAAATAAATGCTAATTTACCGGGAGCGCCGAAATTTCAAAACCATTTATTTTCAGATACTTAGCCCGATGAAAGCAGTTGGCACGGGTCTTGCGATTAAGAGGGCAAGACGTCGCCGGGGATGGCGACGCCACATCAACCCAAGGAGACCATCATGATCCGTTCCAACATTCTTTCCCGTGTCGTCGGCGCCGCTTTGGCCGTGACCGTCGTGTCCACCGGCCTTCCGGCCTTCGCCGCCGACGGCCAAAGCACCTCGTGGTTCACCGCGCAGAAAGAGATCCTGCGTCAGAAGCTGCAAGCGCCCATGGCGTTCAAGTTCATCGGCGAGACCATCGTGCCTGTGGTCGTCAAGAACGCGCCCAAGTACATCGTCACGGTCGAGTCCATCGAATGGCCCCTCGGCGGCGCGACCGCCCGGGCGATGCGCTAACCCGACTTACCCCCCTCACCCACACCTTTCGGAGACCAGCACCATGGGCATCTTTTCCCGCCTGACCGACATCGTGAACTCGAACATCACCGCGCTCCTCGACCGGGCCGAAGACCCGGCCAAGATGATCCGGCTGATCGTTCAGGAGATGGAAGACACCCTGGTCGAGGTGCGCTCCGACGCCGCCCGGCTGATCGCCGAGAGAAAAGAAATCTCCCGCCGCCTGGGCAAGCTGATCGAAGCCCAGGGCGAATGGCAGAAGCGCGCCGAGCTGGCCATCAGCCGCAACCGCGAGGACCTGGCCCGTGCCGCCCTGGTGGAGAAGGCCAAGGTGAGCGAACTGGCCAAGGCGCTGGAGACCGACGACGCCATCCTGGCCGAGCGCATGAACAACCTGGATGCCGACATCCACCGCCTGCAGGACAAGCTGAGCGAGGCCAAGGCCAAGCAGGCCAGCCTGATGGCGCGGGCCAAGACCGCCAACGCCCGCCTTTCGGTGCGCGAGCAGTTGTATGACGGCCGCGTCAACGGCGCCCTGGCGCGCTTCGATTCCATCGAAAAGAAGCTGGACGAAGTGGAAGGCCGTGTGGAAGCCTTCGACATGGGCAAGGGTAAGACCCTGGCCGACGAGATCGCCGACCTCGAGGCCGAGAGCGAGATCGAAGCCGAACTGGCCAAGCTGAAGGCCGGCAGCGGCAAGCAAGCCTAACCGGCATGATCATGCCGGCCCTGGGGGAGAGGAGTTCGCGACGTGGATCCCACGAGCACTGTCATTGCCGTCAAGTTTTTCGAAGTGCTGAAACTCGCGACGATCTTCGCCTTCGTTCTGGCGATCATCTGGATGGGGCACTACCGCAAGACGAGGAAAGCGCAAGTCGGCATGCTGGCCGAGGAGGAACGCGCCACGCTTGAGGACTTGGGCCGCGTCGCCGTGAAGCTCGAGGAGCGGGTGGCGACGCTGGAAAAAATTCTCGACGGCGAACAGCCGAAGTGGCGCGACACCGCCGCCTAGGCCGGCGAAGAAGAAAACTGGGGAAAGACCGAGATGAGTATTTTTGAGGCCATGATGGTTCCGATGATCCTGTTCTTGGTCATCGTGGCGCCGATCTGGCTGGTGTTGCACTACCGCTCGAAAAACGTCACGGCCAAGAGCCTGGGGGCGGAAGAGCAGGAAACATTGGAACAACTGGCGCGCGTCGCGGAGAAGATGGAAGACCGCTTGAGCGCCCTGGAACGGATCCTCGACGTCGAGGACCCGGCATGGAAGGAGAAGGCGAAATGAGCATACGCACGATTTACCGCGACACCGAACGGGGCAAGCTCACCGGCGTGGTGGCCGGGCTGGCCGAACACTTCGGCTGGAACGTCACCTACGCCCGCTGGGGCTGGGTCATCGCCTCGGTGTTCTGGCCGCCGGTGATGATCGCGGCCTACATTCTGATGAGCTGGCTGCTCGACCCCAAGCCGCGGATGGGCTTGACGGCCGCCTCGGGCAGCGGTTCGTCGGCCTTCACGTCGGCCAACCTGGGGCTGGATAAGTCCGAACCCTCGACGATCCGCAACCGCTTCTCCGACGTGCGCGACAAGTTCGGCCGGCTGGAACAAAGGTTGCGATCACTGGAAAAGGTCGTCACCTCGCGCGAGTTCCAGATGGACCGCGAGCTTCGTAAAACCTAGCCGGCTCAGCACCTCAGCTTCGTTACCCAACTTCACTGAACGTCACAGCGCCGCTTCGCACCCCGAAGCGGCGAACGGGGGAGACTTGCGTCATGTTTACATCACTCATCGGCGGATTGATCGCGCTTTTAAGCATGCTGGCCGCCGCACCGGCAGCCTCCGCGGTCCAGGCGGTGAAGATCGGCTTGGTCGATCTGGCCATCGACAAGTCCGACTTCGCCGACTTGAAAAATGTCACCGTGCGCACGCTGAGTTTCTGGACCTCAGGCACTGCCGAGGCCCGCCGCCAGGATAAGGCGCACACCCGCAGCCACGGCGCGGAAATGGTGCGCGCGGCGGTCAGCAGCCTGCGCGCCATCGATTCTGAAACACACGTGATCGTCTATGTCGCAACACCCTTCCGTGCCGACGCCAAGACCGGCGCGCTGAAGTTGGACATGGACGACCTGGTTTTCGCCTACGAGTGGTTCGCCCACGAAGACGTGCGCATCGTCGCCGAGACCTTTGTCGGCCCCGATACCGAGACCCAGCACGACGCCCTGCGCCGCGCGGTGAACAAAGGCCTGGTGGTACTGGCCTCGGCCGGCAACGGCCCCGCGCACAACGCTGTTCCGCCCTATCCGGCCGCCTATGACGAGGCCGTTTCCATCTCGACCACGGCCTTGGCGGCGGATCTGGCGCGCGAGCCCAACCGCGATGCCTATGTGGATTTCTCGGTCGCGCCGAAAACGCGCTCGACCATCGCCTACCGTCAGGACCCCGAACTGTCGAGCCTGTTGGGCTCCTCGGCCGCCACTGCCTCGGCGGCGGGCATCTTGGCGGCGTTGAGCCTGCGCGCGCCGGTGCGCGACCGCGGCGATGCGGTGATGTTGCTGGGCTGCGTCGCAAAACCGTCGGCAGGCTTCGCCGGCGGCCGGGCCTGGGGCGACGGCGTGCTGGTGGCCCACGAGATCGGGACCAAGCTGCGCGCGCAGGGACCCGGCGCGCATCCCTGCGGCGAAGCGACTTAATCAATAGGAGCGCAACATGAGCGACGAATTGGACACTACCAAGAAATCCCGCCGCGGGCGCGGCATCGGCACCGTCATCGCGTGCTTCGTGGCGGCTTTGGTGATCGCCGCCGTGCTGGACGACGAGCACGCGCCGCACAAACCCTCGGTCAGCATTGCCATCGCCGACGACGAGCCGATCGCCGAGGGCGAGAACCGCGCGGTCTACAAGATCAACAAGGGCCATGTGGTGGTGAAGACCACCCAAGGCACAGCGCGCGTGGAGATGGACCCGGACTTAAAGGACAAAGCCGAGATCTCCACTCAGGGCGGGCGCACCACGATTTCGGTGGACGACTCATTCTCAGGCGACGCGGAAATCCGCATCCATCTGCCGCGCACCGGCTCGTGCCGCATCGAACTGGCAGCAGGATTTTTGGAAGTCGAAGGCCTGCCCTGCACCGAGAACGAACTGACTGTGCGCAGCGGCAAGATGGATGTGAATGACGTGCCCAAGGCGCACGGAATCCTGAAAGGCGAGGTCAGCGTCGGCATGGTCGTGATCGACGGCGGCGACGGACCAACCAAGAAAAGCTCGGGCGTCGGCGATCTGCGCGCCGAAGCCCCCGCCACGGGCGAAGGCCCCAGCCTGACTGCGCGCGTGGACGTGGGCATGCTGACGGTGGATGTGGATTAGAAAATCCTCACCTCACCTGTTATCGCACAGTAACAGGTGAAATGCGGCCACACAGCGGTTGCGTTATGCCGGGGCGGTATAAAAGTCATGATATATACATCGCCAATCTGTTCTTTAGATGATCGGCAAGATCAGAAAGACTGAAACATGCTCACGCAGATTCTGAGCGTTGGTAGACTTTTCGTCGCGCTGATGATCGCCCTGCCGGCGACCACGGCGGCGCAAGACATCACGGAACCTTTGGCAGAGGATCTGGAAGCCTTCATCGACCCGCTGATGGCCGAGCAGATGGACAAGCACCGCGCCACGGGCCTTGTGATCGCAGTGGTCAAGAACGGTGAGATCCGCCTTGCCAAAGGTTACGGCCTAGCCGATGCCTCCGCCAAGACGCCCTTGACCGGCGACGCCACGCTGGTGCGCCCGGGCTCGATCTCCAAACTGTTCGTCGGCATAGCGGTGATGCAGATGGCCGAGGCGGGCAAGCTCGATCTCGACCGCGACGTCAACACCTACATCGATTTTGCGATTCCGACACCGCCGGGCGGAGTGCCGGTGACGTTGCGCCGGTTGATGACCCACCGCGCGGGCTTCGAAGAGCAGGTGAAGGATTTGATCGGCTCGGGCGCGCAAGCCCCGCCCCTTGGCGAGCGCCTTAAAAGCAATATTCCCCGACGCTTGTTTCCGGGCGGCGACGTTTCGGCCTATTCCAACTACGGCGCGGCTCTGGCGGGCTACATCGTCGAACGCGTTTCGGGCGAAAAATTCGAGTATTACGTCGAGCAGCACATCCTAGCGCCCTTGAGCATGACACGCTCGACCTTTGCCCAACCACCGCCCCCGGACTTAGGCGCCATGATGGCGCGCGGCCACCGCAATGCCGATACGCCGTACGATTTCTTCGAGATGATCTCGCTCCCGCCCGCAGGCGCGCTGTCGGCCACGGCGCAGGACATGGGCCGCTTCATGATTGCACTGTTGCAGGCCCAGGACGGCGCGGAACTGTCCGGTGGATTGGCGGGCCCGATGCGCGCGGTGCTGACAGAGCAGTTGAGCGTTCCTGCAGGCCGCATGGGCTTCTTCGCCTACGAGTCCAACGTCAACCACCGCGCCTTCATCGGTCACGACGGCGGCACCATCGCGTTCGTCAGTACCATGCTGCTGCATCCGCCGAGCAACACGGGGATCTTCCTGTCGGCAAACAGCTTTGCGGGAGCCCGGGCGATGGGGCCGGTGATCGAGAAGTTCGTGGAGCGCTATGTTCCAGCCGATGACGCCCCGGCGGCGAATCCCGGCGCGCCCACCGCCGCCGAGGTGGCGGGCGTCTATCAGACAACCCGGCGTTCCGACGCGACCTTCATGCGCTTCATGGCGCTGGCCGGCCAATTCCGCTTCAGCCCCAACGCCGAGGGCGGCCTGCGCGGCTCCGACGCCTTTGGGATCAGGACGCTCGTGCCGAACTTGAGCCAGGTCGAGCCCTATCTTTTTGTTGGCCCGAAAGGCGGTAAAATTTCGTTCCGGCGCGACGCGGACACGGGCCGATGGTTTTCCGACTCCCTTGGGCCGATCCAGGTCCGCGAGCGCGCAGCGTGGCACGAAGATGCGCGCCTGATTGCACCATCGCTGAACGTCGCACTGCTCACATTGATCTTCACGCTTGTGGGCTGGCCCATTGCTGCGGCGTGGCGGCGCTACAAAGGACGCTCGTTTGGTGCCCTTGCGGCCGATCGGCGCGACCATCTGTTGTCGCGAATCGCGCTGTTGGCCTACGCGGCGGCGTTCGGGGCGTGGATCGCCTTCGCGGGACCGGCGGCTGGCAACGACATTTCCGTTCTCTCTGCCGTCAACGACGGCAAACTGATGGCGGCCTACATCGTGTCGTGGCTGGCGGTGGCGCTCTCACCCCTGGCCCTATGGACCGCAGTGCGCTTTTGGCGCGACAGCGTCGGCGGCCGATGGACGCGCATCCATCATTCCCTTCTGGCGTTCTCTGCCCTCACGCTGGCCTATGTGTTTGTCGCCTATGGCCTCGCGGGAACGACGCTGAACTACTAAGCCGCAGCCTCTTCATACCTGATCTCGACCACCTCAATCTTTTCCTCTCCGGCCGGCGTGCGCAGCGTCACGACGTCGCCCTCTGATGCCTTCATCAGCGCCTTGGCGATGGGCGAAACCCAGCTGACCTTGCCCGCCTCGAGGTTGGCCTCGTCGAAGCCGACGATCCGCACGGTTTTCTCGACACCCTTTGAGTCCGCGAAGGTCACCGCCGCGCCAAAGAACACCTGCTCGCGGTTCTTTTGCATCTTGGGGTCCACCACCACGGCGCTTTCCACGCGCTTGGTGAGGTATCTCAGCCGCCGGTCGATTTCGCGCAGGCGCTTCTTGCCGTAGATGTAGTCGCCGTTCTCGGAGCGGTCCCCATTGCCCGCCGCCCATGACACCACCTCGACCACCTTGGGCCGCTCGACGCGGGCCAGATGATTGAGCTCGCCGCGTAGCGCCTCAAGGCCCGCCGGCGTGACGTAGTTCTTCAACCCCGCGCCGAGACCATCGGGCTCATCGGGGAGTTCGTCGTCGACGTCAGACTCTTTGACGAAGGCTTTGCTCATTCACTCCCACGTCACGTTCTTTATCGCCTTGAGCTTGTCGAGCACGCCGCGGCGCTCCCAATAGGGTTTCTTGCGCATCTCGGGGTCTTGTTCGCCTTTGTCGTGAGCTTCGACGTTGCGGATGATGCTTTCCGCCGCTTCGGGTTTCAGCACCACTACGCCGTCGGAATCACCCAGAATGATGTCGCCGGGATGCACGATCACGCCGCCGCAGATGACGGGCACGTTGATCGAGCCGGGCCCCTCGGAGGTCGTGGCCGTGGCCGACACCGCGCGCGCGAAGATGGGAATTTTCACCCGCTCACGGGCGAGAAGGGCTGAGTTCATAGTCGCGCCGTCGAGCACCACGCCCGCCACGCCGACACTTTGCGCGTTGATGGTCATGCTCATGCCCCAGACGGCCACGTCGATATGCCCGCCCGCGTCCACCACGATCACATCGCCGGGCTGAGCATACTTCGGCGCCAGCTCGCCCATCATCCGGTCGTACCAATATTCCGGGCGCACCGTCAGCGCCGGGCCACAGACGCGCCATGTCGCTTCCAGCGGCTTGATGTCGGGGTGCATGGTCTGGCGCGGACCGGCCTCAAAGCCCGAAACGCCGACATGCAGCTTGGCGACCTTGGCCACCAGTTCGGCTGAAGGTCGCTTGAAATCGGTCACGATTTTGTGCGTGGCGACGCTCATAATTGTTCCTCTCGCGGCGGCGGCTCTGGTCTACTCTGAAGGGCATGAAACATAGCCCCGCCCGTCGTCTTGGCAACCCCGTTGCCGTGTTCCTCGTTGCATTGACTGTGCTGTGCGTGCAACCGGCGTGGGCCGAAAAGCATTTGCGCGTCACCAGCTACAGCCTGCCCGCCGCGCTGGGCAACGTGCACCGTTCTACCAGTTCGTCGGAGCTTTATATCTGGGCGGCGATGTTCGACCCGCTGACGGTGGTGGACGAGGACGCCACGGTGCAGCCATGGCTGGCCGAGCGCTGGGAGGCGCTGACGCCGTTGATTTGGCGGTTTTATCTGCGCAAAAACGTGACGTTCTCCAACGGCGAGCCGTTCGACGCCGACGCCGTGTTGACCAACCTCAACTACCTCATTTCGCCCGAAGGCAAACGCGAGTCCGTGGCGCGCGTCATCAACGCCGTGGAGAAGGTGACGATGGTCAATGCGCACACCGTCGACATCACCACCAAATATCCCAACATCATGCTGCCGGGCGAGATGGCAATGCCGCGCATGACCGCGCCCGGGCAGTGGCGCAAATTGGGGCCGGACGGATTTGCAAAAGCGCCGATCGGTACGGGCCCCTTCAAGGCCGAGCGTTGGGCGGCCAACCAGATCGAACTGTCTGCGTTCACGGGTTCGTGGACCCGGCCCAAACTGGACAAGCTCACCTTCATCAAACTGCCCGACGCGGTGTCGCGCACCCAATCCATCCTCTCGGACAACGCCGACGTGGCCATCGTCATCGGCCCGGAGGAGATCGCCGCACTTGAAGCCGAGGGCCACGCCCACCACGTCAGCCGCGGCGCCGGTGCCATGGGGCTGGCGTTCTTGAAAAAGCAGGGCGGGCCCGTGGCCGATGCCCGCGTTCGTCTGGCCTTGAACTACGCGGTCAATAAAGAGCGCTATATCGCGGCGTTGCTGAACAACGCCACGATTCCGGCCAGCCAGGCCACGCCGTCTTTTGCCATCGGCTTCGACCCCGCGCTGAAGCCCTTCCCCTACGATCCCGAAAAAGCCAAGGCGCTGTTGAAGGAGGCGGGCTACGAGAAAGGCTTCACCCTGGTCGCCGAAGCCATCTTGGGTGGAAGTGCCGCCGATACCGCGATTTTCCAGTACATGGCCCAAGACCTGGCCAAGGTCGGCGTGACGTTGGAGATGCGGGGCATCCCCAACAGCGAGATGATCCGCAAAGTGAACTATGGCGGCTGGGCAGGCCAGGCCTACAACATCGACTTCAACGTCAAACCCAGCCTGGACCCGCTGCGCAGCTTCGCCACCTGTCTGACGGGCGAGCGATACTTCTGCGAACCGGATATGTTGCCGCAAATCCGCGCCGCCCAGGCGGAGTTCGACCCCGCCAAGCGCATCGCCCTGGTGCGCGGCCTGATCCGCCGCCTGCATGACGACCCGCCGATGCTGTATATGCACGAGACGGTCATGCTGGACGGACTGCACAAGCGCGTGCGCGGCTACAAGCCCAGCAACCTGATCATCAATTATCACCAGCTCGACGTCGTCGATTAACCCTTCACGATGTCATGAATCCTTCCCTTGGATTCACCGGCCAAGAGTCCGAAGAGTCGGACGCGGTCGGACCACGAGGCCCGTCCGCCAACGACATCAGAGAGGAGAGACCCGATGTACCTGAAGGCTCTCACCATCGACCCGGCCGACGTGGTCTGCCGCACCCAGCCCTCAGCCCTCGCCGTGGCGCGCGCCGGCCAAGCCGCCGACGACGCCTTGATGGATCTGGCCGTAGAACTGCTGGTGCGCCGCGGCGGTTTGAGCGAACGCGACCTCGGCGAATTATCCGCCCGGGTGCGAAAGACTCAGGCCCTCAACCGCTGGCGCGACCGTCCGCTCTAAACGCGGCAGGAAGCCCCCGCGGCCAAATCGGCCCGGTCCAGCCGGTGCCGCAAAGCCCGGATTCCGACATTCGCGCTTTATTCCGGTCCCCAAAATAAAGTAATAACATTTCGCGGTTTGGTTGCTTAAGCTGCGGTGTCTACGTGCCCGCAGGTAAGCCGCCGGGCCAGGCGCGCCGGCGCCCGGGGTATTGGGTTTTAATGAGCACAAAGAAGTTCGACAAAGACCGTCGCGGCGACATCGACATCTACCTCGGCGAGCCCAACGAGCAGGTCCGCGAGAGCATGCGCGCCATGCTGCGTGGCGAGGGCTTTCGCAAGACGCGCACCTTCTACCGCATGGAAGACCTGCTGGCGGCCTTCAGCGAAAATTCGCCCGACATTTTGATTTTGGCCGACGACCTGCACGCCAATTCGTTCCAGCTGGTCAAGGACGTGCGCGGCTTCAAGATCGGCCGCAACCCCTTCGTGCTGGTCACGATGATGGTCGGCGGCGAAACCGACCTGAACGTCAAGAAGGCCATGCTGGCGGGTGCGGACGACGTGCTGATCAAGCCCGTTTCGCCGGGCAAGATGCTCGACCGCATCGTTCACTTCACCTTCAACCGCACGCCCTACATCGTCACCACCGACTACCTGGGCCCTGAGCGGCGGCGCACGACCGCCGACCGTCCGTCGAAGATCCGCCAGCTGGTGGTCGTCAACACCCTCAAGGACAAGGCCGAGGGCCGGCGCATCACCTCGTCGGAACTCGCCCGCCAGGTCGACCGCTGCATGACCGACGTGATGGCCGCCAGGCTCGACAGCCACGGGCTTAAGCTGGGGTACATCTGCAACCTCATCCTCAAGGCCTACGAGGACAAGCGCATCGAGAAAGAGGTCCACAACAATCTGCTGATTCTGGTCAGCGTGCTGGAAGACGCCGGGCGCACCGCCAAGATGCTGGGCGAGCCCGACTTGTCGGACATCTGCAACGATCTGGCGCGGCAGGTCGAGGAGCTGGCGGAGTCCTATCAGGACCCGCCGGAGTCCGGCCTGTCGACCTTGCGCAAGCTGACGCGCGCCTTCGACCTGGCCAAGCAATCCACCGAGAAGCGCTTCTCGGAAAACGCCGTGGCCCCCGATCAGCAAAAGCCCATGGCCCCGCCCGAGAAGCCCGTTGCGCCACCGCCGCCCGCCGACCCCGGCGCCAAGGGCGGTGACGTCACCATCAAGCCCGAAGACCTGCTGAACGCGTGAGCGCCTCGCGCACAACATCTTGTTGCGCGACTCGGCTGGGCTCACCCACATCAACTGATGCTTGCGCCGGCATACCTAATCCGAGATGATCCGCCCTCGAAACCAGAAGGGTTTGGGGAGCGGGCGCTTTGCGGCCCGCGCGTTGCGAGCGAAACATGCCGCGTCTCGACAAAGACATGTTGAAGAGGATCACCGTCTATATCGGTGAGAAGAACTATTACGAGCGCAACCAGCTGCGCGACATGTTCAAGTCCCAGGGCATCACCCAGATCGTCTGCCACGCCAACATGGGCGGCCTGAAAGAGGTCATGGCGCAGGTCCCGCCGGACCTGCTGGTGATTTCCGACGATTTCGACACCGACGTCTTCGGCGCCATCAAGGAAATCCGCGGGCAGAAGCTGGGCGACAACCCGTTCCTGCTGATCACCATGCTGGTCAGCGCCAACCGGCCCGACTCCCTCAAACAAGCCATCGGCACAGGCGTCGACGACATCATCGTCAAGCCGCTGACGCCGGAACGGGTTCAGGAACGCCTGAAGCTGGTCACCTATCACCGCCAGCCGTTCATCGTCACCGACGACTACATGGGCCCGCAGCGCAAGAACATGGAGGTCAAGGGCCGGGTGCGGCGCATCGCCGTGCTGAACACGGTGCTGGAGAAGGTCAACGGTCGGGACTTCGACAAGACCGCGCTGAAGGAAGCCGTCGAAGGTTCTTTGCAGCAGGTGCTGCAGGCCAAGCTCGACAGCCAGAGCTTCCGTTTGGGCGAGGTGTGCGAGCGGTTGGTGAACGCCTACGACAGCGGCATGATCACCGCAGAAGTGGGCAGCGACCTGATCATGCTGGCCGACGTGCTGGGCGAAGCGGCGGGCGTGGCGGGCAAACTGCGCGACTACCAGCTCTCGGGCTTGTGCGAGCAGTTGTCGGAAAACGTGCGCGGCATCGCCGATCATTACGACGACGCGAGCCCGGGCGAAATCGACCTCATTCGTAAAGTGACCCAGGCCTTCAAGATGGCGATGAACTCCGGCCCCGCGGCGGAAGAGTCGCAGCCCGACGCCCTTGATCTTTCCGCCTATAGTTGATCTGTTGCGGTCGGTTTCGCCGTTTTGCATGGTCCGCCGCTGATGTTGCCCCGACGCGCCGTTTTGGCTTCGGCCGCTAGCCTGCCGTTCGCCGCGTGTCTGCCGTTTGCAGCCCGGGCCGAAACACATCGACTCCGCGTCAGTTCCTACCTCGCCCCCGTCAGCCACACCGTCACCTCGATCCTCAAGCCCTGGATCAAGTCCGTCGAGGAGGACGCCGGCGGACGGCTGGGCTTCGACATCTACGCCGGCGGATCGCTGGGCCGCAGCCCTTACGCCCAATTCGATCTGCTGCGCGCGGGCATCGCCGAGATCGCCTTCGTCCAACCCAACTACACCTCGGGGCAATTCAAGCAGCTTCAAGTGCTGGAAGTGCCGCTGCTGACGCGCAACGCCGTGGAATCCTCGGTGCTGGCCTGGAGTTTGTACGAGCGCGGCCTGGTGAAGGGGTTCGAGGACGTGCACGTGCTGGGCATGTGGACGGCCGAGCCGGGCAACTTGTTCATGCGCGTGCCGGTCAAAAGCTTCGACGACGTCAAGAACCTGAAGATCCGCAGCGCCGGGCGGCTGGAAGGCGAGTTCGTCGCCACGCTGGGCGCAACACCCGAGGCGATGCATCCGTCGGACGTCTACGAAGCCCTGCGCCGCAACACCATCGACGGCACGGTGCAGGGCCTGGTGGCGGTCAACACGTTCCAGGCCTACCGGGTGTCCACCCACGTCATCAACGCGCCCTTCGGCGTCGTCAGCTTCGCAATGCTGATGAACAAACGCACCTGGGAAAAGCTGCCCGCGGACTTGCAAGAGATCATCACCCGCAACAGCGGCCAGCGCCTGGCCCTGCTGGGCGGCAACGCCTACGACAAACGTGTTGCTGAAATCGACAAGAAGTTCCGCGCCCTGCCGCACCTGACCTACATCGAACCCTCGGACCACGACATCGAACGGCTGCAAGAGGCAGTGAAGCCGCTGGTGGACGCCTGGGTCGCGCGGACCGAGAACGGCGCGCAAACCTACGCCGCGGCGAAGGACATCCTCGCCCAGTTGCGCAGCCGCGAACGGGCGAGCTGACCGTGAGCGAAACCCCCGCACATTCGGCCACGGAACAGGCCATCAACCGCGCCGTCGATACGGTGGCCGTCATCGGCTTTCTGTGCCTGGTCTTCATCGCGTTCCTGACCATGATCGACGTGAGCCTGCGCTACATGAACCTGGCGCGCTTCGAGGGCCTGAAGGACCTGACGGAAGTGGCCTTCGCCGTCGTCGTGGCGGCCTGTTTTCCTGCGGGATTGAAAAAGGGCAACGCCGTGACCGTGACGCTGCTGGGCAAGGCGCTGGGCAATCGGGCGCATGCGTGGCTCGACGTGATCGGCGCGTCCTTCATGCTGGCGCTGTTCGGCCTGTTTGCATGGCAGTTCACGGCGCTGACGCTGCTGTATCAAGAGGCGGGGCGTACGACGTCGACATTGGAATGGCCCACCGCGCCGGTGTGGTGGACGGTCTCGGTCTTGATGGCTGCGTGCGTGGTCGTGCAGGCCTGGGTGCTGGCAGCGTCGGTGAGTGCGGCGCTAAAGGGCGCGCCCCGCCCGGTGCACAGCGACAGCCTGCTGGACTAAGCGCCCATGGACCCCACGCTCATCGGAATCCTCGCGTTGATCGCGGTGCTGGGCATGATCGCCCTGCATGTGCCCATTGGTGCTGCCATGGCCATCGGCGGCTTCGTCGGCACGGGCCTGATCATCGGCTGGGGGCCCGCGGTTTCCATCCTGGGCATCGATCCCGCGCAGCAGATCGCCAGCCCCGAGCTGGCGGTGATCGCGCTGTTCCTGCTGATGGGCAATTTCGCGGGGCTGGCGGGATTGTCGGGCGATTTGTACCGCTTGGCTCAGTCGTTCATCGGCCATCGCCGCGGCGGCTTGGCCATGGCGACGGTGGCAAGCTGTGCGGGCTTCGGCGCGGTGTGCGGCTCGTCGCTGGCCACGGTAGGCACCATGGCGCGCATCGCGTTACCTGAGATGAAGAGCCGCGGCTACGCCGACAGTCTGTCGACGGGGTCCATCGCCTCGGGTGCGACGCTGGGCATCATCGTGCCGCCGTCGGTGATCATGGTGCTGTACGCCATCCTGACCGAGCAGTTCATCACGGCGTTGTTCGTGGCCGCCATCGTGCCCGCCGTGCTGGCGACGCTGGGCTACCTGATCGCCGTGCGCGCCGCCGTGGCGCTGGACCCGGCCGCCGGGCCCGTCGGCCCGCGTGCGCCCTGGGCCGCGCGTTGGGCGTCGCTGAAACAAAGCTGGGGCGTGGTGCTGCTGGCAGCACTTGTGTCGGGCGGCATCTACTCAGGGCTGTTCACCATCAACGAGGCGGCCTCGGTCGGCGCGGCGCTGGCCATCGTGTTCGCCTGGGTGCGCGGTAAATTGACGCGCACCTCGTTCTTCACCTGCCTGAAGGAGGCCGCCGCCTCCACCGCGCTGATCTACCTGATCATCATCGGGGCGAACATCTTCGGCTATTGCATCTCGCTGTCCCACATTCCCGACATCATCATCTCGGGCATCGAGGCGCTGCCGGTCCCCGACATCATGATCATCTACCTGATGCTGGCGATGTACATCGTGCTGGGCGCGATCTTCGACGAGGTCGCCGCCATGGTGATCACCCTACCCTTCGTGTTCCCGGTGATCACGGCCATGGGCTACGACCCGATCTGGTGGGGCATCATCAACGTCGTCGTGATCGAGATCGGCATGATCATGCCGCCCATCGGGATCAACGTGTTCGTCATGCAGGGCATGGCGCCGGGCGTGGCGCTGAAGACGATCTATAAAGGCGTGACGCCGTTCGTGATCGCCGACATCGTGCGGCTGATCATCCTGGTCGCGCTGCCCGCGCTGACGCTGTGGCTGCCCAAAACCTTGGGATTGATGTAGCCGAGCATTTTCCCGAGAAGTGGCCTTCCACTTGGCGTGGAAAATGCGACCAAACAAAAAGCCAGTTCAACGGCCGCTGGATTTTTCCGGCGCCAGCCACGATGTCTGGCCGTCCTTGGCGCGTTCGATGGCGGCTTGCAACACGTCGCGCTCCTCGCACTTCCTTTTGCAGACGACTTCGAGGCGGGCCAGGTTCGCTTTGGCGGCGTCGAGATCGCCCAGCGTGATGAACAGCTCTCCCTGATATTCCAGCGCACCCTTATGCTCTGGGTTGAGGGCCAGCGCGGTGGTGTAGTTCTTCATCGCCTCGTCGTTCTTGCCCAAATTGCGCTGGGAGAACGCGAGGTAGTTCCACCCGTCGGCGTCCTTCTCCTTCTTCACGACGTAAGCCAGCAGCAACGTCTCGGCGGTGGCGAAGTCGTTCGCTTCCACCGCCTTCACGGCTTTCTTGTAGTCCTCGCTGGGCGACGGCTCGCTGGTGGAGCCAAACGCCATGGCTTGTGTCGCGGCGAGAGACAGCGCGACGGCAAGCGCGATGCGGACGATCATTGATGCCTCCTGCGGTTGACCGCGCAATCTTACTCCCGCCCGCACGGCCGCCGCAAACCACATAAATTATTACACAATTAATACGTCACGACGCTGCGGATCGACTTGCCTTCGTGCATCAAGTCGAAGGTGGAGTTGATGTCCTTCAGCGGCACGACGTGGGTGATCAGGTCGTCGATGTTGATTTTGCCCTGCATGTACCAGTCGACGATTTTAGGGACATCGGTGCGCCCGCGCGCACCGCCGAAAGCCGAGCCCTTCCACACGCGCCCCGTGACGAGTTGGAACGGCCGGGTGGCGATTTCCTGGCCCGCGCCGGCCACGCCGATGATGATGCTCTGGCCCCAGCCCTTGTGGCAGCACTCCAGCGCCTGACGCATCACCTTCACGTTGCCGATGCACTCAAAGCTGTAGTCCGCCCCGCCGCCCGTCAGCTCGATGATCTCCTTCACCACGTCGGCGCTGTTGGCAGGGTTGATGAAGTGCGTCATGCCGAACTTGCGCGCCAAGCCCTCGCGCGCCGGGTTCAGGTCCACGCCGATGATCTTGTCCGCGCCCACCAGCTTCGCGCCCTGGATGACGTTGAGCCCGATGCCGCCCAGGCCGAACACCACGACGTTCGAACCCGGCGTGACCTTGGCCGTCCAGATGACCGCGCCGATGCCTGTCGTCACGCCGCAGCCGATGTAGCAGACCTTCTCGAACGGCGCATCGGGGCGGATTTTCGCCACCGCGATTTCGGGAAGCACCGTGTAGTTGGAAAACGTCGAGCAGCCCATGTAATGCAGCACCGGCTTGCCCTGCCAGGTGAAGCGCGAGGTGCCGTCGGGCATGACGCCCTTGCCTTGGGTTTCGCGGATGGCCTGACACAGGTTGGTCTTACCCGACGTGCAGAATTTGCAACTGCGGCATTCGGGCGTGTAGAGCGGAATAACGTGATCGCCCTTCTTCACGGACGTGACGCCCACGCCGACATCGACCACCACGCCTGCACCCTCGTGGCCCAGGATGGCCGGGAACGCGCCCTCGGGGTCGTCGCCTGACAAGGTAAACGCATCGGTGTGGCAAACTCCTGTCGCCTTGATCTCCACCAGCACCTCGCCGCTGCGCGGGCCATCCAGCTGAACGGTGTCGATGATGAGGGGCTTGCCGGCCCCGACGGCGATGGCGGCGCGAACGTCCATGACTTGGCTCTCCACAATGAAAAACTGGCGCGGAGAGTGGCCGAAATCGGCGCAAAGGAAAACCCCGGAGCGGTTTTCCGATCCGGGGTTTTTCAGACTGAACGCAGGGCGGTTAGAACTTGTAGCCGACCTTGGCCCCGATGCTGCGCCGGTCGATGGGCGTCACCGCCACGCCGCGTTGCAGCGGCAGGGTGATGAACGGCACGAGCGAGCCGTCGAAAGTGAAGCCACCGCTAGCCCAGCCTTTCTCCGCCAGCAGATTATTGGCGAACAGCTCGACGGTGAACGCCTCATTCTGCACGAAGCCGATGCGCAGGTTGACGGTGGTGAACGACTTGATCCAGGCCAGGTTGGTCTCGTCGGTGAAGGACTTGCCGGTATAGACCACGTCGCCGCGCACGAAGTAGGTCCAGTCGGCCATCAGTTCGTCGTTCCAGGTGCCCGACAGCGTGCCGCTCCACTTCGGGAAGCGCGGCTGGGTGTTACCCTTGGCGTTGTAGCCCGTCAGCGCAGTGCCGCCGAAGAACGCGGCGTTGGCGGCCAGCTTGAAGTCCTTGTAGGTGGAATCGGTGTAGTTGAGCGTGGCACCGAGGTTGAGATTTTCGCTGACCGCCCAGCCGCTCTCGAACTCCACACCCTTGACCTTCGCGGTGCCGGGAACCCTGAACCCGACGGTACGGCCGTTGTCGCGGGTCAGGAAGATGGTCGAGGCGGCCTTTTGGTTCTTCCAATCCATGTAGTAGCCGGTGAGCGCGTAATTCAGCGCGCCCTCGAGCGCGGTCTGTTTCACGCCGATCTCGTAGCTGTGCAGGACTTCAGCGTCGATGGACTCTGCGATGGCACCGAGCCCCTGCGTCACTTCCTCGCGTTGGCCGGGCGTGAGGGTGCGGAACACGGCGAGGTTGGTGTTGTCGCCCGGCAGCGTGCCCTTGGCGTACTGCGCATAGAGCGTGAGGTCGTCGTCGGGCCGCCAGGTCAGGATGGCGCGGGGCAGGAACTCCTTGGATTCGTAGGTCGGCTCGCGCGTCAGCCCGATGAGTTCGCTGCCGGAGAAGCGGCCGACCTTGTCAATCTGGTAGCGGCCCTCAAGCGTGGCGGTGAACTGCTCGGTGATGTCGTAGTCGATGGAGCCGAAGATGCCGGTGGTGTCGATATCGTCGGCGGCGGACGGATTCTGGATCGGGTTGGGGCGCGAGAGCGGCCCCGTGGCGGGGATGCGGAAGCCGAAGGTGGCCTCGACCGCATTGCCGAACGCATGCGCGGTGTCCTGGTGGTAATAGTTGCCGCCCAGCATCGCGCGCAGCTTGCCCTTACCGTCGTAGGTCAGGCGCAGTTCGCCTGAGTAGTCCTCGAAGGTATGCGGCGAGCCGATGTAGACCGCGGCCTGATCGCTGTAGTCGCCATCACGGATGGAGTTACCTTCCTGGTCGTTGTAGGCGGCGTTGCCCGACAGCGAGAACGCGTCGTCCAGTTCCCAGTCGAACACAGCGGAGTAGCGTTGGAAATTGCGCTTGAGGCCGAAGCGGTCGAGACGCGGCACGCTGGCCAGCAGCGGCGAGTTGAAGCTGTTGTTGACCAGCACGGCGGTGACGTCGAGCGGGATGGTCTGCGCGGCGCCTGGTGGGCGCTGCGGGGTGATGGCGGCAGGCAGAATCACGTCCAGACGCGTGTTAGTGGTGATGGGCACACCCTTGTGCGGCAGGCCGCCGCAGTGCCACGGCACCTGCAGGCCGCCGGTCCGGGTGTTGCCCGCGCCGTCGAGGTAGCTGCGCTGAGTGCCCGCCGGACAGTTGCCGTTGCGGGTGTAGCTGAACAGTGTGACCATGGCCGCGCCGTCGTTATCGGCGGAATAGGTCGCGCGCAGCTTGGCGCGGAACGTGTCGCTAGGCTTAAATAGCAGCGTGCCGTTGATCGATGTAGTGCGCTCGCGGCCCAGCTTGCCGCCGTCGGTGGCGGTGTACTGTGCGCCCTTTTCGCGCACGCTCGCCGAAATGCGGGCGTTGACGCGGTCGGCCACCAACGGTCCCTCCAGCGCGGCGGATACGTTGTAGCTGTCGTATGACGGGCTGTACTCGGCGTCGACCTTGCCGCCGACGACGTCACCGGGGTCCTTGGTGATGTAGTTGATCGCACCGCCGAAGGTGGAGCGGCCGAAATACGCGGCCTGGGGCCCGCGGATGACTTCCACCCGCTCGACGTCGTCGAAGCCCACCGACTGCGCGCCGGCCAGGAAGTAGATGCCGTCGACGAACAGCGCGCCCACTTGTGTCGAGGGTGAGAACACGGTCGGGTTCATGCCGCGGAAGCGGATTCCTGAGACCAACCGGCCGGCGATGGCGCTGCCCTGATTGGCGACCGACAGACCGGGCGAGAACTTCGAGAGGTCCTGCAAGCTCTGCACACCCATGGATTGGATGGCCTCGGCCGAGAACGCCGTCACAGCGACAGGAATGTCCTGGAGGCTTTCCTCGCGCTTACGCGCGGTGACAACGATTTCCTCCATCTGCTGGGCCAACGCATCGGCGGCGACGCCGGCCGTGGCCAATACGAGTGCGGTTGAAAGCGCCAAACGGGCGCGCAGAGACTTGGTCATGGCATTTCCCCTCCTGAGCCAAGATAAAGACGATGAGCGTTTTATTTCAGTTGTATACTTTTGTATACAAGCAAGTGCGGGGTGGCTATGGTTATTTCCGAAGCTGTGTTTGAATTGCCACAGCGTGAATGATCGCATGCGGGCACACCCCCAACAGCGGATTGAACAACGTGGCGAGACTGCGAAGCAATTTGGCCGAGGATGTGCTGGGCGCGCGGCGCACCGGCTACCGCGAGATCGCCGCGGTGCTGTTCGCCTGGATGAGCGACGGTCGTTACCGGCCCGGACAGCAAATTCCCACCGAGGCCGAACTATGCGCCGAGTTCAACGTCTCCCGCGTCACCATCCGCCGCGCGCTGGCGCTGCTGATTGCCAGGGGCGCGCTGGAGTCGCGCCAGGGGACGGGTTCCTTCGTATCCAACTCTTACAAGAGGCCGCCTCCGAGACATGACGTGAAGCTGTTGGGTCCTCACCCGGGAATCTGGCAGGAGGACGAGGTCTTCCGCTTTGTCGGCTCCGATGTTATCCGCACGACTAAAGCCGATCAGGAATTCTTCGGCGCTGAGGTGAAGTCGGTAGAGGAATTCCGCTACCTGCGCCTGCGTAACAAGTCGCCAGCCTACTACCTAGCGTTTCAATACGCCGACTGGGTGGCGGACCTGATCGAGGACCGCTCCGAGGGTGTACTGCTGCACTTGCAGTCGTATCTGGTCGAACGCGGCGTGTGCCACAGCCACACCCATCAAGGTTACAGCGCGGTGATCGCCGATAAGCGCATGGCGGAGATTTTGAACGTAGGCGTCGGCGACCCGCTGTTACGCCAACGGAGCATGAACTGGGATATGGAAAACCGGCCCTACCTGCGCGGCCTGTGGCATTACCGCGCGGACGCCTATGAACTAAAACTGGAGATTAGTGCCACAGCGGCCCAACGCGGCACGCCCTTCAAGCCGCGTAAAGTTTAATAGGTGCTTCTCATGGATCGTCGTGACCTGCTAAAAACAATTTCCGTCGGCGCGGCGGGCCTCGGGGCCGGGACCGCACATGCAGCGACAACGAAGCCTGCATTTGTTGCCGCACCCCCGTCGCAAGGCCGCTCGCTGGTCAATACCGAGCGCGCGCGGATGGTGATGGAACGCCACAACATCGACGGGTTGATCGCCGCTAACCCGATCAACGTCTATTACCTGAGCAACGTCACGCCGCTGAGCGTGCGCTTTCGGTCGGAACTCGGCGGCTTCGCCACGTTCGCGCGCGACCCTCAGCAACCACGGCTGCTGGTCTGCACTACAGCGGAAACCTGGGACGTCGCCAACCGCGACCGCGACATTCCCGAGGTGATCTATTTCAGCGGCATCAAGCCACCGGGCCAGACGCAAAAAGGCGTCGAGCCCGAAGCCAGCCGGCCGCGCGACTATCCTATCCGCAAAGGCGTGACATTAACCGAGCGTGAGCAACGCTGGGTGGCGGCACAAACCGCCGCCAACGACGCCCTCGCACCCGGCGCGGCGTGGGCCATCGTGCGCGCGCTGAAAAAATCCGGCCTGAGCAAGGGCCGCATCGCCGTGGACGATATGCGGGTCAAAGTGTTGCTGGATCAAATCGGCCTTGAGGGCGTGACGATCATTCCCGGCGAGGACATCTTCAAACTGATCCGCATGGTCAAGACGCCGACCGAAGTGGACCTGATGCGCGTCACGGGGCGCAATAACGAAGCCGCCGCCATGGCGATGATGCGCCGCGTCGAGGTGGGGATGACGTTCCGCGACACGGAAAACATCTTCCGCGAGGAGTGCGCCAAGCGAGGCAGTACCATGCTGAACTTGGTCATGGGCATGCCGGGCGGGGATTTCGCAGACGGCTTTGCGGTCAAGGGCAAGCCCTACATCGTCGATGCCGTCAGCCATTACGCCCAATACAACGGCGACTTCGCGCGGACTCTGGTCCTCGGCGAGCCGACGAAGGAAGTGCTCGCAAGAGCAAAAGCCAACCGCATCGCCCGCGAAACCGTGTTCGAGATCGTCAAACCCGGAGTGACATTCTCATCACTTCGCAAGACCGCCTTCGACGCCATGGTCAAGGCGGGCATTCCGGACTACGCGGTGTTCATCACGCCGCATTCGGTGGGCCTGCAGCATACCGACCACCCCTTCCGGCTCGACGGCATCGACCCCGCGCCCATCGACCACGTGCTGGAAGAAAACATGGTGATGACCATCGACCTTCCTTATGTTGAAGTGGGCTGGGGCTGCGGCCACAACGAGGATTTATTCCGCGTGACGGCGACCGGCTATGAAGCGCTCAATCCCGAGAGCGATCCGCTGGTTGTGGTTTAACAAACCAAGGAGCACGACGATGGATCGGCGCGACATTCTTAAAAGTATGGCTTTGGGCGGCATCGGCGCAGCGGCGCTGGCAGGCCCTGCGCGTGCGGCGGGATCCAAAACCATCATGCTGCAAAGCCAGACTATCGACCCCGCGCTCGACGGCAAGATGCTGATCAACAAGCCCCGGGCCTACAAGATTCTCGAACAATACAAGCTCGATGGCGTGATCGTGCTCAATCCGATCAACGTCTATTACTTCGCCAATACCGTGCCGACCATGACCAAGTTCCGCAGCGACATCGGCGGGCTGGCCACCTTCGCGCGCGACCCCCAGCAGCCGAGTTTCCTGATCGCCAGCAACGCGCAGTCCTGGGACATCGTCAACGGCGAGCGCGAGGTGCCCAACCTGATCACCTACTCCGGTGCGGCGAACTGGGATGACTACACCAACGCGACGCCCGAACAGAAGAAGATCGAGCCCAAGGCCTTCGTCGGCGGCTACACGATCCGCAAGGGTGCGAAGCTGACCGAACGCGAGCAACGCTGGGCCGATGCACAAAAGAAGTACAACGCCACGGCCGCCGCCTCGCCCGCCTGGGGCATCGTGCGCGCGCTGAAGGAATCGGGCCTGACCAAGGGCCGCATCGGCGTCGACGACATGCGCATCAAATACATGTTGGATGAGATCGGCTTTGATTCCGTCACCATCGTTCCAGCCGAAAACATCATCCGCTACATCCGCATGGTCAAAAGCGAGCCGGAAATTGCCCTGATGCGCGTGGCGGGCTTCAACAACGGCGTCGCGGCGCACAACACCATCCGCGCGATCGAAAAAGGCATGCGCTTCGGCGATATCGAGCACCGCTTTCGAGCGGAGTGCGCCGCACTCGGCAGCGAGATGACTTCGTTCATCGCGGGCGTGACGATCGGACTGTTCCCCGACGGCGAAGCCGTGGAAGGCAAGCCTTTTCTGATCGACGCGGTCAGCCACTTCCGCCAGTACCACGGCGACTATTCGCGCACGGTGTGCATCGGCGAGCCGCGCAAGGACGTCCTCGCCAGGGCAAAAGCCAACAAGGCCGGACGCGATGCGGTGTTCGAGAAAGTGAAACCTGGGGTAAAATTCTCGGAACTGACCAAAACCGGCTTTGACGTCCAGGTGAAAGCCGGCATGCCGCGCGAAATCCTCATCGTCAGCCCGCACACTTTAGGCTTGGAGCACGGCGACAGCCCCGCCCGCATCGAGGGGCCCTACAGCCCGCCGGTGGACCACGTGCTGGAGGAGAACATGGTGCTGACGGTGGACCTGCCCTACATCGAAGTGGGCTGGGGGGCCGGCCACAACGAAGACCTGATCCGCGTCACCAAGACGGGCTTCGAGTTCTTCAATACGCTGAGCGATCCGCTGGAAGTCGTGTGACGTTTTAAGACTGCGTTCCGTAGAGCGCGATTCCGATCACCACCAGCACGATAAACCCCATGATCCATAGGGGAACCGTGTCGCGGCGCTTATTCTTCGGGTCGGTGGATTGTGTCATGTTGCGGATTTGTCGCGATAAATAAAAAGCATGTCGGGAATCCGAAATGCCATCTGCAAATGTCGTGTGCATAGGCGTGGGCATCATATGCAAAGCAATCACAAGCTGAGGTGAAGATCTCGGCGTTGTCCATTCAATGAACAGGCGAACCGGGGCGAGGTAGTACCGTCCGCATACCAGAGAAAAACGAAAAAGGGCCCCGTGATCGGGGCCCTTTTTATTCCGCCAATTCCAGCTCCTCATAATTGATGGTGGAAAACACGGGCTTGTAGTTCTTCACCCGCGCGGCGACGCCATCGAAAGTGACGTCCTCATACAGCCACAGCGCGGGCGCATCATCGCGGATGTCGCGCACCAGGGCCTTCGTCAGCCGCTCGCGTTCTTCAAGATCAAACGCTGCATACGCTTGCTGAATGCGCTCGGCGTAGGCCGGCACGCAATTCCAAGGCGTCTGCCACAGGCAGGAATGAAGACGCAGCGAGACCAACGCGTCCATGTAGGGAATCGAGCCGTACATCATCGTGAAGGCTTGGCCTTCGAAGCTGCCGTCGTAAGCGGCGCGGAAAATCTTGGACTGCGGCACGGCGCGGATTTCCATGCGCACGCCGATGGCGGCCAAATCCTGCGCGATCTTCTGGGCGATGGCCCCGGTCGGCCCGCGCCCGCCGCTGGAGGTTTCCGAGACGAAGCTGAAGCCGTTCGGATATCCGGCCTCGGCCAGCAGCGCCTTGGCCTTGGCCGGGTCGTACGGGTAGGGCTGTAAGCTCTCGTCGCGGCCGAACACGCCGCGCGGCGCGGGCTGGCTGGCGGGCGCGGTCATGCCGCCCAGCAGCGCATCGACGATGGCCTGGCGGTCGACGGCGTAGTTCAGCGCCTGGCGCACGCGCTTATCTTTCAGTGGTGAGTCCTTGATGGTGATGAACGCCAGCACCTCGACACTGCCGCCCGAGCGCGTGACCACCGAACCGCCGGCGGCCTCGACCTGGGTCTTATCCTCGGGGTTGAGATACAACGCCAGATCGACCGCGCCCGACAGCAGCCCTTGAATCCGCGCCGTGCCCTCGGGCACCTCGCGGATTTCCAGTTTGGGGATTTTCGGCGCGCGCCAGGACGTCGTGTTGGCGACGGCGCGGATCAGCGTGGCATCCCACCGTTCGACCTTATAAGGCCCGCTGCCGACGGGTTGCTTGGCGAAGCCCTCAGCCCCGACCTTGGCCCAATAAGCCGGGGGCAGGATGCGAAGCGCGCCGATGCGGTTGGGCAGCAGCCGGTCGGGCGGATTGGTGGTGATGTCCACGGTCAGCGCATCGACGATGCGCGCGCCCGTGATGCCGCGAAAGGCGTTGTAGGCCGACCATTTCATCGCATCAGGCGTGGCCAGCGTCGCCATGGTGGCGGCCACAGCCGCCGCGTCCGCCGGTTCGCCGTTGGAAAAGTTCACGCCCGGGCGCAGCTTAAATCGCCAGGTGGTGGGATCGAGCGGCGTCCACTCGACTGCCAGCATGGGTACAGCCTTGCCGTCGGGTCCGATCTGCGTCAGCCCGTCGAAGACCGCGGGCCAGATCATGAAGTAGGGCGTGCCGATAGCCGTGTGCGGTACGCCGCGGCCCTCGGGCAGCGCCAGGTTGGCGACCTTCAGCGTGTCATCGGCCAGCGCCGGACCCGCCAGCAGCAATGAGAGAAGAAACGCGCGCATGAGCGAAGCATGCCCGCGATGGAGCGCGGGGCGCAAGCCGTGGCCAGCCCGCTGAACGGGCATATTTACTGAAAAATTAAGCGTGCCAGTTCGAGATCAGGAACTGGGAAATCTCGGGCTTGATGTTGTACCAGCGCGCGTCGTTCTTGGTGGAGTCGATGACGACGAGCTTGTCGTCCATGTTCATCGAGGTCCAAACCTTGTTGCCGACGAACTGCGCGTCGAGATCGCCGTGAAGATAAAACACGTTCTTATTGATCCGCGCCCAGCTGACGCCGAACGACTCGACGGCTTCGCGGATCTTGTCGTCCCCGCGTTCCGGCCGGATCAGTTCAAACGCAACGAAAATGTTGCGCATCTGCGACATGATAAACCCCTCGCGATTATTTTATGCGGCAATCCTCGCCGCGGCCGACAGGCGCGATCCTGTCGGGTTTGACCAACGTTATACGCGAATTCGTTAAAATTTACTCAAAAGGGCGTGGCGGGCACAAGCACACGTCTTGGGCGAAATGTGTCAATTTGTATTCTATTGAGCCGCCGCTAGTGGTCCGATTCTAACATTCGCACCCCGTTTCGGGGCGCACGCTTGCGAATGTTAGAATTATAAGGACCACTAGCAAATATAGGGTCTTAGTGGAGCTTTGAATTTGACATTCGCATCTCATTTCCATCGTCAAAAGGGTAGCGAATGTCAAATTCGCTCTACTAGGCCGGCGTGCCCGTTCAGGGCCGGGGCCACCTGGGTCATCAGGCGGGTCAGATTAGACAAAGCCCGCCCGGAATCCCCAATGACATCCAAGAACACCGCATAGCGGCGGGTGCCGGTACGCGCCATGTCCTCACGGAACCAGGCGATGACATCGGCCACGCTGCCGATGGGGTTGTTGGCCATCAACTTGGCCACCATGGCGTCCTCGCCCAGGGCTTTCTTCTCGGCAAAGGCGATCAGTTCTTTCAGCGTATCGCCGAACGGTCCAGCCGTGGCCGCATGATCGAAAGCGCCGCTGCGCCCGCCGCGCAGCCAATCGCGGAATTTCGGCGTGAACTCAGCGAGGGCTTGTTCGCGCGTGTCGGCGATGTGCACGCACGCACTGCCGACATGAACGGGCCGCGGCCCCGCATGGCCCGCCGCGGCCAGCGCAGCATCGTAGCGTTTCACCACGCTTTCCCTCTCGGCGTGGCTCTGGTGCCATGACAGCAGCAGGGCCAGCCTGCGTTCGGCGGCCAACTTCATCGTCGCGTCGGTTTGGCCCGCCACGAAGATCGGCGGATGGGGCTTGGTAAAGGGCCGGGGATAGATTTGCACCGGCGGGAATTTGTACAGAGCGGAGTCCGCCCCGACATAACCGCCGGACAATCCTGCATGGATCAGCGCAATGCCCTCGTCCATGGCCGCGCCGAACTGTTCAAGCGGCCGGCCGAACATTAAGGCATCAAGCGGATAACCGCCGCGCCCGAGGCCGAGGTCGAACCGCCCGCCCGAAATGTTGTCAAGCATGGCGGCCTTCTCGGCGATGGCGACGGGGTGCTGCAATGGAATCAACGACACGGCGTTGCCGACGTGGATGGTCTTGGTCGCGGCCAACAGCGCCGACGCCATGACCAGCGAGTCCGGGCAGATCGAAAAGCCCATGAAGTGATGCTCGTTGATCCACACCGAATCGCAACCCAAGCGTTCGGCTTCGCGCGCGAACATCAACGCGTTGTCGTAGACCTGACGATGCGATTGCCCGGCGGTGTCCGACAGCGACAGGAATGCGCCGAACCCGACCATTTGATCTTTACTCGGCGGCCTTCGGCGTTTCGAGCATGATCGGCGCGTCCTTCAGCTTGAACACCTTGATGGCGTTGTTGCGCAGGATCTTCGCCTTGGGAACGGGGCGGAACTTGTGCTCGTCCACTTCCTTCATGGCGCGGCGCGGGTCGACCACCGGCCAATCGGTGCCGAACAGAAACTTGTCCTGGCCGTAACTATCCGCGTAGCGCACCGCCTGGGGCGGCCAGTACTTTGGCGCATAGGCGTCGCCCGCCATGAAGATGTTGTCGTGCTTCCAGCACATGGAAATCATTTCATCCACCCACGGCGTGCCGAGGTGAATGCCGATGATCTTCAGTTCGGGGAAGTCGATGGCCACTTGATCGAGCAAGATGGGCTTGGCGACCGACGGCAAACGGCGGTCTTTCTGGTAGATCAGGTTCTGGCCCACCTGCATCATGATCGGGATGTCGAGTTCGCAGCACTTGGCGTAGTACGGATAAATCTGCGCGGCGTCGGGCGGCATGGCGAACCAGTGCGGATACCAGTGGGCGGCGACGAAGCCGTAGTCCTTCACCGCCTTCTCCAGATCGCGCAGGCCCTGCATGCCGCGCGTCGGGTCCACGCCCGCCGCGCCCGAAAAGCGATCGGGGTATTGCTTGCAGACCTCGTACACGCGCTCGTACTTCAGTTCTGTCGAGCCCTTGACGCGCAGATCGCCGCAGCGCACCGCGCACAGGATGGACCGGGAAATCCCCGCCTCGTCCATCATGGCGATGTATTCCTCGACCTCGACGCCCTGACGGATGGCCGAGGACTGGCGCACCTTATCTTGGAACGAACTGTCCGAGGACACCGCCCCGCCGGTGAATTCCTTGGGCGTGCGCAGATTGACGACAATATCGATGGCACCGAGCTTCGGAGCGGGCATGAGAGCGTCCTTGCGTTAAGCTTTGCTTTTTCAGTCCCGTAGCAGCCCATGCCGCGCATGGTCAAGGCAACGCACCGCGGACCGCCCAGCCGCAAGGCGCGCCCGGCCCATTCTGCGGGCTAGATTTGGACGGGCCGGGAAGCCGGCACCCGGCTGCGTCATCCTTTCGTCATGGAGCCCGGGGGCTCGACTAAGGGAGAATGCCATGATCAAGAAATCATTCTGGGTTGCTACGACCGGACTGGCAGCGGCGACGATGCTGACACCCGCTACACCAACATTTGCACAGCAAGGCGCGCTGGAGGAAATCGTCGTCACGGCGCGCAAACGCGAGGAGCGTTTGCAGGACATTCCCATCACCGTGACGGCCTTCACCAGCGATGCCATCGGTAAACTCGGAATCCGCAACCCCTTCGATCTGGCGGCCATGACGCCGGGGCTGACCTACGAGAATATCGGGTTCCGTTCCGGCGAGAAGGCCACCATCCGCGGTCTGACCACGCCCAGCACCATCGCCTCGCAGCAGAAGGCCTCGGTCTTCATCGACGGCATATATGTTGCGGGCGCGTATTCGTCCCAGGCGCTCTCAAACCTGGAACGCGTCGAGGTGTTGAAGGGCCCGCAAAGCGCGTTCTTTGGCCGTTCGACCTTCGCCGGGGCCATCAATTATGTCACCCAAGACCCGACCGACGAGGTGTCAGGGCGCATCAGCGCCCAAGCCGCTACGCTGGGAGAGGTCGAGATCAGCGGCACGGTGGGCGGGCCCTTGGTGGGCGACAAACTGCTGGGCCAGATCACGGGCTATTATTTCGACTTCAACGGCCCCGACCATTGGACCAACGTCCCCGACGGCCACCCCAACGGTTCGCAGAAAACCAAGAACGGCTCGGGAAAGTTGATTCTGAATGCAAGCGACGATGTGCGCATCACCTTGCGTACCGCCTACAACGACGACCGCGACGGGCATCTGACGGCCGTGTTCCTTGACCCGGCGTTGCGCAACGGCCGCTTCGTCAAGCCGAACGGCCAGGCTGCATTTTATCCCGTGGGACCGATCAACGTCACACGACCGAACTTTAACTACAGCTTCGGCCGCTTCAGCCAGCCCGGCATCGACCGTTTCGCCAACCGCGCCAACATCGAACTGGATTGGTCGGTGGGCGGACACGACGTGACGGTTCAGGCGGCGCACAACTATGAGCACACCAAGGTGCAGACCGACTTGGACCTGACAAGCCTTGCCGCGCAGCGATCCTACACGGACGTCCGCACGAAGGACGACGCGCTGGAAGTGCGCGTGGCGTCGCCGCAGGATCAGCGCTTCCGCTACCTCGCGGGTTTCTACTACTTGGATCTGGAACTGCAGAACAACAATCGTTTCTTCCTCGACACCATCAACCTCGCCGTGCCGACGGTTTCGCGCGAGATCGCAAAGAACACCTCGGGCTTCGGCGGCTTATATTTCGACGTGACGGATGCGCTGACCGTCACCTTCGAGGGCCGCTACCAAAGCGACAAGATCACGGCCGTCAATCAACTCACCAACACCACGTTCAAGGCGACGTTCAACTCGTTCCTCCCGCGCTTCAACGTTGAATTCAAGCCCACCGACGACATCCTGCTTTACGCCGTGGTGTCGAAAGGCAACAACCCGGGCGGCTTCAACACCGGCATCATCGCCGCGCCGAACCAGCGCACGTTCGTGGAAGAAAAGCTGTGGAACTACGAGGGCGGCATCAAGTCCACATGGTTGGGCGGCGCGTTGTTGATGAACGCCTCGGCCTACCATTTGAAGTGGACCAACCAGCAGTTCCGCCGCAGTTTCACCACCGCGACGGGCACGTTGGCCACCGTCATTGTCAACGAGGGCGACTCCAAGGTCGACGGCTTCGAGGCCGAAACCGTGATCGTGCCCGCCGAAGGCATCGACCTGCGCGGCACCATCTCCTACAACCGCGCCAAGTACACCAACTTCTGCTCGGCCAACTTGGCCGCGCTGCTGGGCCGCACCGACCTGCCCGCGCCCGACTTCTGCCTGTTCGTCAACGGCAAGACGCTGGAAGCCCAGCCCGCCTGGCAGGGCTCGCTCAGCGCCGGCTACCGCGGCGAGATCAACAGCGATTGGTCGTGGTTCGGCCGAGCCGACCTGCAGATCACCGGCAAAAAGTACGAATCGGAAATGAACTTGGCGTGGTCGCCCTCCGCCCAGGTAGTCAACGCCCGCATCGGCGTGGAGAACGAATCAGTCACGCTGGAAGCCTATGCCCGCAACCTGTTCCACGAAGATTCACCCGTGCGCGTGGCGCGGCTGTCGGACCTGCGGGTGGCGGGCGGACGCAACTTCGACCAGAACGTTGCCTTCGTGCCGCGCACCCCGCAGCAATTCGGGCTCAGAGCTACGACACGGTTTTAATGCGGGTCGCCGTCGCCATCATCTGGCTGTGTGTGACCACAGCGGCAGCGGCCAAACCGGAGATGGCGCGGCTGGAACCCGGGCGATTTATAATGGGCAGCCAAGCCGGCGAACCGGATGAACAGCCTGCGCATCAGGTCGTCATCCGGCGCCCATTCGCTTTGGGCCAGTTTGAGGTGACGCGCGGCGAGTACGCCGCGTTCGTCCAGGCGACGCAGCGGCCAACCACGCCGGGCTGCAACGTCTACCGCGACGGCAAACTGACCACGACGGCAGAAGCTGATTGGAAAAATCCGGGCTTTATGCAGACCGACGCCCACCCGGTCGTGTGTGTGAGTTGGGAGGACGCCACGGCCTATGCGGCCTGGCTGAGCGCGCAGACCGGCCGACGCTTTCGGCTGCCCAGCGAGGCCGAGTGGGAATACGCGGCCCGCAAAGGCGCGATCAACGAAACGTTTTGGCGGACGGCGGACGACGCTTGCCGCTTCGCGAACGGCACCGACGCATCAGCGCTGGCTGATGCGGGCGGCAAGCTCGTGACCGGCGATCCGACGCGTTACGCATCGCCGGGCGATCAGGCTTTTCCATGCGACGACGGTGCAATCCACACGGCGTCCGTCGGACGGCAACGCGCAAATGGGCGCGGCCTCCACGACATCTTGGGCAACGTGTGGGAGTTTGTGCAAGACTGCGTGACCGACAGCTATGCACACGGCCCGCTTGACGAAAGCCCGGTCACGGCGGGCGACTGTACCCGGCGGGGAATCCGGGGCGGCGCCTGGAACAGCGGACCGCCGTATGTCCGCATCGGCAACCGCAGTGCCTTGAAGCAGCAGGACGGCAACTGGGCGATCGGGTTCAGGCTCGCCGAGGACGTCTTGCCGTAGTCACGAGCGGCAATATCGCGGTCACTGGGCGTACACCCGCAGCGCTTCATCCGATTTGAACTAGACGAGAGCAGTGCCAGGCCGAATGATGGAGCGATCATTTGAGTAGGGGAGCTTTATGAACCGTCTTGCTTTCATTCTTGCCGCTGCGACTTTAGCCTCCTGCGCGGGCGCGCCCGGCCTGAAGCCCGGCGCGGGTTTCAAGGACTGCGCCGACTGCCCGGACATGGTGGCGGTGCCGGCAGGATCGTTCAGCATGGGCTCGGACCACATCGAGGCCATGCGCGGCAACGAGATGCGCCCCGAAGGCCCGGTGCGGCAAGTCACCATCGCCAAGTCATTCGCGGCGGGAAAATACGAGGTGACGAACAAGGAGTTCGGCGCGTTCGTCGCAGACAGCGGCTATAAGCCCGCCGACGCCTGCCAGGTGTGGGGCGGCGTGGACGTGGTGAAGGGCAAGACGTGGCGCGACCCGGACTACGGCCGTGCGCCGCGCGACAATGAGCCGGTGGTGTGCGCTTCGTGGATCGATTCCAAAGCCTATGCCGCGTGGCTGAGCAAGACGACGGGCAAAAACTATCGCCTGCTGACCGAAGCGGAATGGGAATACGCCGCCAAGGCCGGCAGCACGACCGTGTGGCCCTGGGGTACGGATGCCCAAAAGATTTGTGAGTACGCCAACGCCTTCGACAAGATCGGCCGCGCCGATCCGCGCCAGACCAACGACGGCGGCGTGGCGGGCGCCGAGCAGGCCGAGTGTTCCGACGGCTATGCCATCGTCGCGCCCGTGGGTCAGTTCAAGCCCAATGCGTTCGGCCTGTACGACATGATCGGCAACGTCTGGGAGTGGACCGAGGACTGCTCAGCCCCCGGGATGTATCCGGCGGGGCCGCTTGACGGCAGCGCCGTTCAAGCAATCGGTGCGTGCGAAAAGCGCGCGGTGCGCAGCGCGAGCTGGCGCACGCGACTGTCGCGGCATCGACCGTCGTTCCGCGGCCGCGACCCCGAGCCGACGGCGTCCAATATTTTTGGGTTTAGGGTAGGAAGAGACCTGCCCTAGAACGGGCGAAACACGGTCAGCACCGCCATGGTGATGAACAGGGCCCACAGGCCCCAGTTCACCTTCATGGCAAGAAACAACGTTTGATCCACAACCGCTTCGAACTCGGGCGTCGAGCCGGTTTGCATGAATCCCGGCAGCGCCTTAGCCAAGTCGCGCACGAAAAAGCGGATCGATACGCCGCCGGCGATCAGGCAGCCCAGCAGAAAATATTTCAGCGCCATCCAGTCGTGCGCGAACGGCCCCTCGCCCAGCAGCGACCATGCGCCCGTAACGAGGAACGCGCCCCCGACGAGATAGCGCCAAGCGATGTCGAGATCGACGAGGCGCTTGCCCCACGGCTTGCGCTCATTGAGAAAGCTGACCCAGATTTCCGCGAACCACACGGCGCACACCAGCCACACCAGCGGCAGATCATCGGGCGTGAACGGCGACAGGCCCGCCAGCGCCTCCACCGAAAAGCCCGTGGCGATGAACAAGATCAGCCCCATGCGCGGGTGCTGATCGCACACCAACAGGAACTTCAATTTGCGCACGCGCTCTTCGGCCGGGTCCTTGTGCGACTTGATGAGATACCACGTCCACTGATCGACGACGAAGTCCGAGCCCATGTAGTAGCCGATCACGATCATGTGCAGGGCGAAAGCGATGGTGTAGGTGTCGATGGAGTCCATCAGCGCTGCCCGCCCTGCTTGTCCCACACCTTCTGCTGGTCCTTCCAGGCGTCAGGCGATTTGCTGCCGAAGGCGGCGGGGTTGGTCTGGCGCGTAACGATGGGCAGCGTCGAGCCATCGGGCTCGAAGAACTGCCCAGCCGTTTCCACCGTCAGGCCGTCGATGATTTTCTTCAGGTGCGCCGCACTTTCATCGGCCGTGAACACGCCCATGTCGGCGGTGGACTTGGTGCGCACGAAGCCTGGATGGGCGCAGGCCACCGCGACGCCGCGCGGCTTCAACATCAACGACAACTGCATCACCACCTGATTGAGCGCGCTCTTGGACGAGCGGAACAAGATCATGCCCGCGGGCGGGTTGGCGCCGATGCGGCTGGAGAGGAAGAACATCTTCTTCTGCGCGCTCGCCGCGACATTCTCGACAAAGGTCTCGGCCAGCTTCATCTGCGCCATGGTGTTGACCTTGAAGGCCTCCATCCAGGCGTCGTAGTTGGTGTCGCCCACGGTGGCGGCGGGGTTGTTGGTTTTTGCACCGTTGCCCAGCAGCACGTCGATGGGTCTGCCTTTCAGCTTCGCGCCCAGGGCGTCAATGGTGGCGAAGTCGGCGAGATCGCATTTCTCGATGGCCAGCTTGCCGGGATGGTTTGTCGCCAGACCATTCAAATCCGCCGCGCCCGCCGGGTCGCGCACGGCGGCGATGACGTCCCAGCCTTGGCTCAAATAAAGCGCGACAAAGCCGAAGCCCAGGCCGCGATTGGCCCCGGTGATGAGAACGGTGGGCATGCAAACTGCTCCAGCTACACCTCTCCCCCTGGGGGAGAGGTCGGCGCGTCAGCGCCGGGTGAGGGGTTGAGATTCATCGGCGTTTCTCAGGAGACTATCGACAATACGTTGAAGAACGCCATCCATATTGGCAATGACATCGTTATTCCAAAAACGAAGGACGCTGTAGCCCTCCTGATTCAGAAACGCAGTTCTGACGTCATCCTTTGGGGTTTGTTCAGCATGTTGGCCACCATCAAGTTCCACGATCAACTTCAATTCAAGGCAAACGAAATCCGCCACGTAGGGTCCGATCGGCTGTTGCCGGCGGAATTTATTTCCGCCGAGCGCCCTGTTGCGAAGATTCTGCCACAGCCGTTTTTCAGCATCCGTCGATGATCGCCTGAGCTGTTTTGCAGCTTTTGTTTTCAGTTGAGGCACAAGAACAACCCCTCACCCCACCCTCTCCCCCAAGGGGAGAGGGAGAAGAATTGCGATCATTCCTCCGCCTCGATGACGCCGGCTTTGCGCAGGCGCTCGATGACGTGTTTTTGCATGGTGCGGAAGTGTTCGGGCGTGGGCTCGGTGTTGAGCAGCGTGTTGGGCGGATAGAACTCCTTGCGCGCGTAGGTCGCGGCGTAGAGTTCCATGCGCAACCGCGTGGGATAATTGTTAATGTCGGTGGCGTTGCGCGCACGGCGCAGCGCGCTGATGTTGATGTCGGCTGCCGCGGCCACGGTTTCGCCGAACCCGGCTTCGGCCAGTACGCGGCCGTCATAGTCGATGACTTTGGAAAGGCCGTCGCAGGTGTTGTCGAGGAACGGATAGCCGATCATGCCTGCCGAGTTGGCCGAGACCACGTAGGCCAGATTCTCCAGCGCGCGGGCACGCTTCATGATGTCCTTGGGTGTCAGTCCCGTCTTGTAGGGCTCGGACGTCGGGTGACACAGCACCTCCGCGCCCTTCAGCGCGAAGCAGCGTACCAGTTCCGGATATTGGATTTCCTCGGACGCGATGCAGGCCAGGTTGCCGATGGGCGTGCGCGCTACGGGGAACAGCGCATCGGCCCCGTACACGTCGAGATACTTGTCGAGGTAATCGTGCGGCGTGGGCGAGAACATCGACGTCAGGCGGTGGTAATGCAGAATGTGTTTGCCCGACGGATCGAAGATGAAGCACGCCTGAAAGAAGATTCCCGGGAAGTGCTTGTCGCGCACGTAGGCATTGCCGGCCAGATACACCTTGGCGTCGGCGGCGATGCGGGCAAGTGCTGAGTACTCCGGGCCGTCGATGTCCACGGCGGCCAGCGCAGCCCACTTCCCAATCGCCATGCCCATGGGAAAGCCGGTCATGAAGTATTCCGGCAGCACGATGAGCTTGGTATCGGGTCCGGCCGAGATGCGGCTGCCCGGCACGGTCACGGCCAGCCGGTCGAGGCATTTTTTCATCATCGCCGCGGCGGCCGCGCGGTCCGGGCAGTCGTTGACCGGATGGCAGGCGATCTGCATCGGTACGGCGCGATAAATCAGCATGAATCAGCCCCACTCCCACGGATCACTCAAGCTTAGCGCGAGACCACCGTGCGTGCCACGTTTCCGCCACGATGAATCGATCTTGTGCAGCGGCGCACACTCGTTGAGGATCGCGCCATACCATTCGATGACAAACAGGAACAGCCATGCGGTTTGCAATTTCTGCGGCGATCATCGCGCTCGGCCTCGCGGCCTGCGGCGGCGGACCCAGCGGGCCCGACCGGCGCGAAACGGGCATGTACATGGAGGGCTTGGGCGGGCGCGGCATGATGATCCGCCCCGGGCCCAGCGCCAACACAGCCTACTCCGACGGCATCGATCTGAAGAAAGGCGGCAACTGCACCGCGGCGATCGAAAAGCTCAGGCCGGTGGCCGGCCTCGGCCCGGGCTATGAGAATGCACAGTACGCACTAGGGGAATGTCTGGTCGGTATGGCGGCGAGCCCGGAGACCAGCCAGCACATGGAAGGCCTGGTGTGGCTGATCCGTGCGGCCGACAGCGGTTGGACCGAAGCCAACGGCAAGCTGGCGCAGATTTACGCCGTGGGGCCCGCGAGCCTGCGCAATCTGGATGAAGCGGCGTTTCGCCTGGCGTTGTACCGAAACGGCGCATCATTAACGCGCCTGGGCTTCACGCCGCTGGACGGCAAAGTCGAAGCCGCCGTCGACAACGCCGTGGGCAACGAACGATTGAAGATCGCAATGACGCGCGCCGCGATGTGGCAACCCAAGGCGTGGGTGCCGCCCAGATCCGCCGCGCCCGAGCCAGGGCCCGAGATGAGCGGACGGAAGCGCGGCCCCAAGTAAGATCAGCGTTTCTGCTTCACGGCTTTCTTTTTGACGGCAGGCTTTTTCGCCGCAGGTTTTTTGGCTTTTTTCTTCGCTATCTTCTTCGCCGTATTCTTCACAGATTTTTTCGGGGGCGCGAGTTGGCCCTTCGAGGGAACCGCCACCCCTTGCGTGAACTCGAACATCTCTTCGTTGGGGCCCTTGGCCAACATCATCTTGTAGGGCTTGCCGTCTTCGGTGATCAGGGTGGGCGGCGTGACGATCTCCGCGCCGAAGACCCGCAGCTTCTGATGCAGTTCATCCAGATTCTTGGCGTCGTGGGTCAGCAGCGAGAAGCCGAGGTGGCCCGGCTTCATGCGCCCGGTCAGGCGTTTTCCGGTGCGGTTGAAGAAATGCACGCAGAGAATTTTGCCGCTCGCCTCGGGCGGATCGGCGTAGAGCAGGAAATGGATGCGCGTGCCTTGCGGCGTGCCCGTCAGATTGTTGACGAGACTCCGGTAGGCCTCGGGCGTCTCGGCGTCGGTGACGGCCTTGAGGCCCAAGACGCCTGAATAAAAGGCGCGTGTGCGCGTCAGATCGCCCGCGACGATGGAGATGGTGGGAATCTCGCTGAAAGGTCCGTCGGGCGACCCGGCGCGCAGCGACGTGGGATAATGGCGGTGGCCGACCATGATCAACACGGGAACACCATCCGGGCCTGAGAACAGGCATTCCTCGCTGATGGTGTCGGCGATTTGGTGCTTCACGGGCGGCGAACGGAACTTGTAGCCCGCCTTCTCGATTTTGCGCACCGAAGGCATGATCGGGTCAGCCACATAAAAGTCGATGGCCTTGGGGCCCACGTCGGTGCCCGAATCGGCGTTGATCGCGCCGAAGTCGAGACGCACTTTTTGAGTGGGCGTGGGCGTGAATTCCACCAGCCGCAATTGGCCCAACGCGTAGCCCTTGCAGGACAAGATGGCCATCTGCGCCTTCACGCCGGGCGCGACCTTCCAGGCGGTGAGAAGGCTTTGCGGCACGGGGCCCGTGCGCTCCACCTTCAACTGCATGATGTCGCGGAACAGGCTCAGCGCCTGCTTCATGTTGCTGACGCCCACCGTCGCCAGACGCATTGCGGAAACCATGCCGCCCCTCCCCGATCAAAAACGTGAATGTGACTTCGCGCCCGTGTCCCCCCGTGGCGCCGAGGTCTATTATGGCGGGCGGGGCGCGCCCTGGGGAGGGTAAAACGATGCTCAATGTCCGGATTTGCGCACGGCTTTTCGTAGGGGTTTTGTTGGTTTGCGCCATGGCGACGGGCGCACATGCTCAAACGCCCTCGCGCTCGGTCAACGTCGACGACCAAGTGCCCCTTGGGCTCAACCGGCCCGAGACCACCAAGATCGCCGAGGGGCTCTACACGTTCACCCACAACGGCGCGCGCAACATCTTCATCGTCACGCCCGAAGGTGTGATCGCCACGGACCCGATCACGCCCAAGTCAGCGGAGTTCATGCGCGCGGAAATCCGCAAAGTGACCGACCAGCCGGTAAAGTACGTGGTTTATTCGCACCAGCATTGGGACCACACGCGCGGGGGAAAAGTCTTCAAGGACGAGGGCGCCACCTTCGTCAGCCACATCAACTGCATCAAGCACTTCCACCGCCATCCCAATCCCGATGTAGTGATGCCCGACATGACTTATGAGGGCGCGCGCCATGAATTGAAGCTCGGTGGGCGCACGCTGGAGCTGCTGTACTTCGGCCGCAATCACAGCGACTGCATGACGGTGATGCGGATCCCGGATGAGAAAATCCTGTTCATCGTCGATCTGGTGACGCCATACGGGGTGAGCGGCGGCTCGGGCCTGCTCAACGACTACTACCCGGTCGAACTGATCCGCAGCCTGAAGGAAATCGAGCAGGTGGACTTCGAGCGCATGATCGGCGGACACGGCGTGCCCATTGCGCCCAAGAGCGCGGTGAGCGAGCGGCGGCGCTACTTCGAGGCGATGTTCAACGCCGTGAAGGCCGAGTTCGAGAAGGGCACCAACCCGTTTGAAATCGCCGACAAGATCGACCTGCCGGAGTTCAAGCACCTGCGCAACTACGACGCGCTCAAAGCCCGCAACGCCGAGCGCTTCGTGGCCTTCTTCGCGCTGGGCTGGTGAGGAAGGCGGCCATGAAAAAATCCTTCATCATTCTCCTCGCGCTGCTTGCCGCGCCCGCCTGGGCCCAGAACAACGCCCCGCAGACCGGCGCAACGCCGTTCGGCCCGGCCAAGGGCGAGATGACCAAACTGGCCGACGACGTTTACACCTTCAGCTTCGCGGGCACGCGCACGTTGGTGGTCACGACGAAGGACGGCGTCATCATCGGCGATCCCATCAGCCCCAAGGCAGCACCCGTGCTGCGCGAAGCCATTCGTCAACTCACCGATAAGCCCGTCAAATACATGGTCTATTCCCACTCGCATTGGGACCACGCATTGGGCGGAAAGATTTTCAAGGACGAAGGCGCGAAGGTGATCAGCCAACGCAATTGTTTGGCGTCGTTCTACCGCTATCCGCATCCCGACCTGACGCTGCCCGACACGACCTACGAGCAGCACATGGAGATCACGCTGGGCGGCCGGACGGTGAAGCTGCTGTACCTTGGCTTGAACCACAGCGACTGCATGACGTTTATGATGGTGCCGCACGCCAAAATTCTGCACATCGTCGACGTCGTGACGCCAGGCTCGGTGCCGGTGGGCACAGGCAAGATGGAAGACTTCTACCCGCTGGACAACATGCAGACGCTGAAGGACATCGAGGCGCTGGACTTCAAGACCATGGTCGGCGGCCATGGCGAGCCCTCCGCACCCAAGTCGGCCGTGACGGAGCGACGCGCGTACATGGAAGCGTTGATGACCGCCGTACGCACCGAGATCGACAAGGGCACGTCGTTCGGCCAGATTCCAGCAAAAGTGTCGCTGCCGCAGTTCAAGCACCTGCGCGGTTACGACCGCTACCTGCGCCACAACGCCGAGCGCATTCTGATTTTCAATACAATTGGATGGTAAGGGGGCGGATGGTAACGATGCGCGCACTGATCTTGCTGCTATGCCTAGGCACGACACAGGCCTGGGCCCAGGCCGATACGATTCCCTTCGACATGCGCAAGCGCGAGACGGTTGAACTCGCGCCCGGGCTGTACACTTTCGGCAGCTTCGCCGCGCGCAGCATCTTCGTCGTGGGCGCTGACGGGGTCATCGCCACCGACCCGGTCAACCCCGACTTCGCCAAGGACATGCGCGCAGCGATCAGGGCCGTCACCGACAAGCCGGTAAATTACGTCGTCTATTCCCACCAGCATTGGGACCACGTGCGCGGCGCGAAAATCTTCAAAGACGAGGGTGCTGAGATCATCAGCCACGAAAACTGCGTGAAGCATTTCACCAACACGCCCAACCCCGACATCGTCATGCCCGACCGCACCGTTAAAGGCGGCGAGACCATCAGCGTCAAAGGCAAAAATTTGAAACTGATGTACTTCGGACGCAATCACGGCGACTGCATGCTGGTGATGCAGCTTGAAGGCACCGATGTGCTCTACCTCAACGACTTGGTCACGCCCTACTCGCTCGGCTTGGGCTTCATGCCCGACTACGACCCGATGGAATGGGCGCGTACATTACGTGAAATAGAAGCGCGGCCCGACTGGCAGCGTATGGTCGGCGGCCATGGGATTCCTTTTGGACAGCGCGACGCTGTGACCCAGCGCCGCCGCTTCCTCGAAGCCTTGATGGCCGCCGTGAAGCCCGAGTTCGACAAAGGCCGCAGCGCCGATGACATCGCCGCGACCATCGACCTGCCGGAGTTTCGCGACGTGCGCGGCTACAAGCAGCAAATCGGCCGCGCGACGGAGCGGATTTATCACTATTACGAAATGGGCTGGTGAAGGAGGCGATGATGAAAACTCGTTTGATCGGACTGGCGGGCGCGTTGATGCTTACAGGCACAGCACTGGCGCAAATTCCCGACCGCACCGAGCTGCTGAAACCCGCTCCTAACACGGCCTGGAATCGCTTCAGCCCCGGCAAGGTCGAGACGCTGGAAATCGCGCCGGGGCTGTACACCTATTCCGGCAGCGCGCGGACCATCTTCATGGTCACCCAGGACGGCGTCATCACCACCGACCCCTTGACGCCCAAGGACGCCAAGCAGATGCGCGAGGAAATCCGCAAGGTCACCGACAAGCCCGTGAAGTACGTGGTGTACTCGCACAATCACTGGGACCACGTCAGCGGCGGGCAAATCTTCAAAGACGAAGGTGCGCAGTTCATCGCCCATGAAAAGTGCGTGCCGCACTTCAAGGATAAGCCGAACCCCGAGATCGTCATGCCCGACATCACCTTCTCCGGAAATTACACGGTGAAGCTGGGCGGCCGCTCGCTGGAGTTGATCTACCTCGGGCCCAACCACGGCGATTGCCTAGTGTTCATGCGTCCCGACAGCGACGGCGGCAAATATCTGTTCGCGGTCGACATCGCCACGCCCGGCGGCGCGCCGCTGACGTTCATGGCCGGCTACGATCCTTTCAACTGGCTGCGCACGCTGAAAGAACTGGAGGCGCTGAATTTCACCGTGATGATCCCCGGCCACGGCGTGCCCCTGGCCGACAAGTCCAGCATCACCGAGCGGCGGCGCTACCTTGAGGCGTTGATGGCGGCGGTGAAGAAGGCCAAAGACGAGGGCATGCCACCGAACGAAATTCCGGAAAAGGTGCGCGTGCCCGAGTTCGCCTATCTGCGGGGCTACGAACTCAACATCCGCGACAACGTTCGGCGCATGCAGGCGTTCTACGGGATCGGGGAATAATTCAGCGCGCGGCCTTGCGTGGACGGCCGCCCTTGCGGCCGTTGCGCCGCGCGGCCCGCGCCTTGGCCTTCGATGTCGCGCTGCCGGCCCGGGCGGCGCGCATGCGGTCCATGTGGGCGCGGGTTCCCAACACGCCCGCCATCAATCCAGGCAGACCGAGATCGACGTCAAGCGCATCCCAGCGCAAACCGTAACCCGCGCCGAGGATTTCGACGTTGCTCAGCGCGCGCGCATCCGCATCCGTCAGACCCTCGGCCAACCGCGCCGGAAAGGCGAAACTACAGCCGTTTGTGAGTTCAACAATGACACGGCCCGATTTCCGGTCGTAGCGGACTTGTCGCGCACGCGGTTCGGCGGACAGTATTTCATCTCCGGCGCGTGTAGCCGCGTCGATCATCAGGTCGATTGAATCAGCCATGTAGGTCTCTCCACTGCGCCAGCAACATTGCACGGTGCGTGACAACTTCTTGAAAAATGCGACGCGCATCGGCGCGCGAAAACCCGATCATCGACTCCATCAACGGGCCTTCGAGCGATATCCTGGCCTCGCCGCCATGGCCTATGACATGCACGTGGGCGGGACCATGATCGTTCGCGAAGATGACGAAGCGATATCCATGCGCACGATGAACCGTGACCATGGAAGAGAATAACCCATCATAGATGGGTTATCAACCTCGACGGCTACAGCTTCGTCGGGTTGGGCGCGTCGCCATAGACCTCTTTGGGGTCGAAGGTCTTGGCGGCTTCTTCGTACTTCAGCGCGTCGATGACTTGGTTCACGGGGCTGCCCAGCGGCACCGAGCGGTAGAAACAGCTCTTGAAGCCGACGTGGCAGCTGGCACCCGAGCCCCCCACACGGACTCGCAGCCACACCGCGTCCTGATCGTCGTCGATGCGCAGTTCCTCGACCTTTTGCACCAGGCCCGAAGTACCGCCCTTGTGCCACAACACCTGGCGGCTGCGGCTGAAGTAGTGCGCCTCGCCCGTCTCGATGGTCTTGGCCAGGGCTTCGGCGTTCATGTAGCCGAGCATGAGCAGGGTGCCGGTGTCAGCGTCGGTGGTCACCGCCGGCAGCAGACCATCCTGGTCGAACTTCGGCGCCAGGGTATGGCCTTCCTCGACCTGTTCCACGGACAGGCGTTTTCCAAACGTGGGCGCGATGGCGACGGTCATGGGTAGAGGTCCAAAAGGGCGTAAGAGGGCCGGGAATGCCCCCCGGGCGGCGGAAAGTCAACCGAGGGGCAATGGTTAATGCCCCTAATGTGGGCCTGATTTGGGTTGTGTGGGCGGTTTTGCAATCCACCGGCCGTTGGAGTATCACCCGAGGGACCGGCCACACGCGGCCAAACCCCCGTCGGATGCGCTATGTCATTGATTCTCTACAATACTTTGACCCGGCGTAAAGAGCCCTTCACCCCGGCCGACCCGGCCCGGGTGACGATGTATGTGTGCGGGCCCACGGTCTACAGCTACGCCCATATCGGCAATGCCCGCCCCCCGGTGGTGTTCGACGTACTGCGCCGCCTTTTGGACGCGCGCTATCCCCAGGTGGTCTACGCCCGCAACATCACCGACGTGGACGACAAGATCAGCGCCGCAGCCAAGGCTCAAGGTACGCCGATCACGGCCATAACCGACAAATTTTCCCGCATATACCGCGAGGACATGACGGCGCTGGGTGTTGCGCCCCCCACCATCGAACCCCACGCCACGGGCCATATTCGCGACATGGTGGCCATGATCGAAGGTCTTTTGGCCTCGGGCCACGCCTATGTCGCTGAGGGCCATGTGCTGTTCCACGTGCCGAAGTTTGCGGGCTACGGTCAGCTGTCGGGCCGCAACCGCGACGACATGATTGCCGGGGCCCGGGTCGAGGTGGCCCCCTACAAGCAAGACCCCGCCGATTTCGTGCTGTGGAAGCCCTCCTCCCCCGACCTGCCGGGCTGGGACAGCCCCTGGGGCCGCGGCCGACCCGGCTGGCATATCGAATGCTCAGCGATGATCGCCGCTCACCTGGGCGAGACCATCGACATTCACGGCGGCGGCAACGACCTGATCTTCCCGCACCACGAAAACGAGCTGGCGCAGAGCAGTTGCGCGCATGGCTCAAAACCCTTGGCGCGCTTCTGGCTGCACAACGGCTTTCTGACCATGGACAAGGAGAAGATGTCGAAGTCCCTGGGCAACATCGTCACGGTCAACGCACTGCTCAAGCAGGCCCCGGGCGAGGCGATCCGTTGGGCGCTGCTCAGCGCGCACTATCGCCAGCCGCTGGACTGGTCGGATGATCTGCTGACGCAGTCCAAGAAGACGCTCGACCGGCTTTATAACGCCTTGGACCAAGTCAAGGCGGTGAAAGCCCACTTGGTCGCCGCACCCGACACAGTGGTCGCTGCACTCGACGACGACCTCAACACGCCTATCGCCATGGCCGAGATCGCGGCCACCGCGCGCGCGTTGAACACCGCGACATCGGAGACCGACAAGGCGCGGCTGAAAGGCGAACTGCTGGCCGCGGGCGCGATGCTGGGCGTACTCCAGCAAGACCCGGCCGCATGGCTGAAGGGTTCGACGGCGCATGTCGATGCACAGGAAGTCGAAAGCCTGATCGCGGCGCGCAATGCCGCACGCAAAGCGCGCGACTTCAAGGCAGCGGACCGCATCCGCGACCAGATCGCGGCCTTGGGCGTGGTGATCGAGGATCGCGCCGACGGCACCCACTGGCGCATGGCGAGCTGAGCATGACCGACACCGCGCGCGCCATCGAGATGCTGAAGACATTGGTGAGTTTCGACACGGTCTCGCGCAAGTCGAACCTCGCCCTGATCGAACACGTGCGCGGTCTGCTCGGAAGCCACGGCATTGACAGCCGCCTCGTTTATAACGAGTCCAAGACCAAGGCGAATTTGCTGGCCAGCGTCGGGCCCAACGTGCCCGGCGGCATCGTTCTGTCTGGGCACACGGACGTTGTTCCGGTCGAGGACCAGGACTGGCACTCCGATCCTTTCGTGGTGACGGAGAAAGACGGCAAGCTGTACGGCCGCGGCACGGCGGACATGAAGGCGTTCGTCGCCATCGCGCTCGCCGCCCTGCCCGACATGACCAAGGCCGCGCTCAAACGCCCGATCCATTTCGCGTTCTCCTACGACGAAGAGGTCGGCTGCATCGGCGTGCCCTCGCTGATCAAGCTGCTCAACGCCGAACTGCCCAAGCCCAGCGCCGTGGTGGTGGGCGAGCCCACCGAGATGAAGGTGGTCACGGCGCACAAGGGCGTCACCGCCGTGCGCACGGTCATCACCGGGCACGAAGCGCACTCCTCCCTGCCCCATCGCGGCGTCAGCGCGGTCATGATCGCCGCCGAGCTGATCGAATACTTGCGCGCCATGAGCGCGGAGAACGCCATCAAGGGTCCGAAAAATCCGCTGTTCGAGCCCGAGCACACCACGTTAACCATCAACCGCATCGAAGGCGGCACCGCGCCCAACATCATGGCCGGGCACTGCTCGTTCCAATGGGACGTGCGCGCACTGCCCGAGGACGATGCCAACATCTACATCAAGAAGTTCAGCGACTACTGCCGCGACGTGGTGTTGCCGCGCATGAAGGCCGTCTCGCCCGCCTGCAACATCGAGATCATTCCGCGCGCAGGCACGCCCGCGCTGAAGCCTGAAAAAAATTCCGACGCCGAGCAGCTGTGCCGCATGCTGACGGGCGATAACGTCACGCGGCACGTCTCCTTCGCCGCCGAGGCGGGGCAGTTCCAGTCCTCAGGATTGGCCACGGTGATCTGCGGGCCGGGCTCCATCGCCCAGGCGCACCAGCCCAACGAATTCATCGAACGCCGCCAGATCGAACTGGGCGTGAAGTTCGTGAAGGACTTGATCGGGCATTTGAGTCGGTAAACAGGGCGCGAGCCCGGTCTTCGCCCTTCGGGCTACGCCGGGGCCAAGCTTTCCTAGGCTCGCGACGCTCGCCAATGAAAGCTAGGGCTGGAGCGGGTGAAGGGAATCGAACCATGCGGCCGGAGGCCGCCACACAAAAAAGCGAGGGTTCGATTTGGAGTATGTTGCACCACCCGCCTGCGGCGGGGCGCTAGTTTCTGTAAGCTCGCCAAGCGGCTCGCTAACAGAAACTAAGCGTGGAGCGGGTGAAGGGAATCGAACCCTCGCGTTCAGCTTGGGAAGCTGACAGGCTACCATTACATCACACCCGCGCGCTGGAGCGGGTTTTAGCAAATTCGCCGGACCGGCGGGAGAGATAGTTTTGGCGGCGTTCCTCGAGCCCTGGACATTGAGCTGCATCGGCGTACTCGCACTGGCCCTGGGGGCCTTGTCCATCATCGACCTGAAGACCGGCTACCTGCCCGATGTGATCGTCGGGCCCTTGGCGCTGGCGGGCTTGGCCGTGGCGGTGATCGGCTCACCCATCGGCGTGAGCTGGGTCATGGCGCTGGTGGGCGCGGTGATCAACATGGGCGTTTTTTACGGCCTGCGCTGGCTGATCACGCGTCTGAAGGGCCGCGAGGCCATGGGCCTGGGCGATGTGAAGCTGGTGGGCGCAGGCGGCCTTTGGTTGGGGCCGCTGGGGCTGCCCTATATCATGGCAGCGGCGGGCATCATCACGCTGCTGGGCGCCGGACTTGTGGGCTTGGTCACACGCAAACCCGTCTGGCGCGGCGAGATGCCCTTGGGGCCGGGCCTGGCGCTGGGCATCTTCGGCGTGTTTATCGCCGGCCTCGGCGGGTGGCTGATGCTAAGCCTTTAGACGACGAACTTACAGCAACCCGAGCAATTTGAGTTCATCATCGCCGCGTGTCGTGAGGAACTGATTGTAGTCCTGACCTTTTGCGTCGCAGGCTTCAAGCTTGGGGCGTGGCGTCATGCGTCCCGCCTTCTCCTCCACCAGGAACACACGATAACCCAGCGGCAAAATGACGGCGTTGATGGCGTCGCAGGCGGCGGGGCTGAACGACTCGAGAATGACGTCGGGTTTCAGCGCAAGAATTTCCGACATGCCCTGGATGGTCGCAGCTTCCGCACCCTCGACGTCGATCTTGACGAGCGGCTTGGCGCCTAATACGGCGGCTAGGCCGGTGCCGTCGAGCATACGCATGGGAACGATAGTATTTTCGGAAGCTTCGTCATTGCGATGGCCGATGCCAGCGCCAGAGGCGATCTGCAAGGTCGGTTTCTTGAACCAGCTGAATTCGACATATTTATTGGCGTTACCAACCGCGAACGCATGCTCGATGATGCGCTTGAAGCCGTTGACCATCTTGTTGACGCGCAAGCGGGTATACGCGTGCGGGTTGGGTTCAAAGGCGTGCACGTCGAGGTCTGAACGAAGCGACGCCGCACTGAGGCTGTACACGCCGACATGCGCGCCGATATCGAGAATGCCGGTTGCCGCTTTGGCGAGGCGGCACCAGATCCGCATAGATTGGGGCTCGAAGCTTTTATCAAACAGGATGTTCCACGCGCGCGGGCAGTCGTTGTTGGTGAACATCAGGAACGGCGGGCATTCGAACAGGGTAACCTCGAAATAGCCGTGGAATGGATGCTGCGCAATCGGCACCGGAGTTGAGGAATAGCGCAAGACCTGCAGGGTGGAGGTGTTTTGCGCGTCGAGGGTCTTGAGGTCCATTGCTCTCGCCTGAAATAGGTGGGCTGCGCTCAAGTAAAAACACGCCGCGCCGGGGAATACAATCACCGAGCAGGTACGATCAGCCCGTCTTAGGGCTGGCGCGAGATTACAGATAAGATAAACACCAGCCCGCCTGAGCCGTTAAAATAACCGCAAAGGCAGAGATCACCCCCGTCAATCGATAGTCGTAGAGAGCATCATCATGGGTCAGGGACAGGAACTTTGGAAACGCGCCAAGCGGGTAATCCCGGGCGGCAACATGCTGCTGTCCAAGCGCGCGGAGATGTTCGCGCCCGATCAGTGGCCCGCCTACTACAGCAAGTCCAAGGGCTGCCGGGTGTGGGACTTGGACGGGCGCGAATACATCGACATGAGCATGATGGCCATCGGCACTAACACCCTGGGCTATGCCCATCCCGAAGTGGACGACGCTGTGCGCAAAGTGGTCGATGCGGGGAACCTGACCACGCTGAACTGCCCGGAAGAGGTCTATCTGGCCGAGCGGCTGGTGGCGATGCACCCCTGGGCCGAGATGGTGCGCTTCGCGCGCACCGGCGGAGAGGCCAACGCCATCGCCATCCGCATCGCGCGCGCCGCATCGGGCAAAAGCAAAGTGGCGTTCTGCGGCTATCACGGCTGGCACGATTGGTACTTGGCCGCCAACCTTGGCGACGCGACCACGCTGGCCGGGCATCTGTTGCCGGGTCTGGAACCGAATGGCGTGCCGGATAACCTGCGCGGCTCGATTTTGCCGTTCAACTACGGCCGCTTCGACGAGCTGGAGGCCATCGCCGCCCAGCACGACATCGGCGTGATCATGATGGAAGTCGCGCGCAACTTAGGCCCGCAGACCGACTTCCTGAAAAAAATCCGCGAGTTCGCGACCAAACGCGGCATCGTGCTGCTGTTCGACGAGTGCACGTCGGGATTTCGCCAGACCTTCGGCGGCCTGCACAAGATGTACGGCATCGAGCCCGACATGGCGATCTTCGGCAAGACTATCGGCAACGGTTATGCGCTGACGGCCACGGTTGGACGACGCGCTGTGATGGAAGCCGCCCAGTCTTCGTTCATCAGCAGCACATTCTGGACCGAACGCATCGGCCCGGCGGCGGCCTTGAAGACACTGGAGGTGATGGAGCGCGTGAAGTCGTGGGAGCAGATCACCAAGACCGGCGAGACAATCTGCCAAAAGTGGCAGGCGCTGGCCGCTAAGCACGGCCTGAAGATCGCGCTGTCAGGGCTGCCCGCCCTGGCGGGCTACAGTTTCGACAGCCCCAAGTCGTTGGCCTACAAGACGCTGATCACCCAGGAGATGCTGGCCAAGGGCTATCTTGCCGGCACTGCGGTGTACACCTCTACCGCGCATACGCCCGACGTGGTGGACGGCTACTTCGCCGCGCTGGATCCGATTTTCGGCTTGATCGCGGAATGTGAAAACGGCCGCGACGTGACGGGCCTGCTCAAAGGTCCCGTCTGCCACAGTGGCTTCAAGCGGCTGAACTGATCACGGCCAGGACAGCCTGCGCAGCAAGTTCAGCGGCGGCGGTCGACGGCGGCGGCTTTGACGTCGACGAGCCTTGCGTCAAGATTTCGCGCACCATGCGGTGCACATTCGCCCGGGACGTCGCCACCGGAACAACGCCGTCGGCCCCGGCCGGAAGCCATTCCTTCTCCGCCGCCCGGGGCAGAATCGCCAATGTCGGCCGGCCGATCAGGGCGGCCTCGTAGAGCAGCATGGAACTCATGCCCACCACGGCATCAGCGGCATAAATCAAGTCCAGCGGCAGGCCCGCATCGCTGACGGCGTCGAACTGCGGCAGGAACTCGGCGAACTCGGCGCGTGTATTCTTCGGATGAAGGCGCAGAACCTTGTAGGGCTTGATCTGCATCGCCGAGAGCGCATCGAGAAGTTCCTCAAGCACGATTTCCGTGCGCAAGCTGCGCCGGCCACCGCCGCGCAACGTGTAGTCGGACGATACGCGATATTGCGCGGGGTTGAGGCCCGTAGAGACCTCAGCGACGAACACAAGTACACTGCGATCCAGTGGCGCATCCGGCACGCACCGGCGGCGGACGGCGGCGCGGCCCTCGGCATCCAGTCTCCGCGCCCGTTCGCGCACCTCGTCGTAATGCGGATGGCCGGTGACGATCACCTTCGCCGGGTCATGGCCAAAGGAAATAAACGCGCTTCGCGTGGCGGCATCTGCGGTGAGAATGACGTCGGGCGCATACGACAGCGGCCGCGCGCCGCGGCCGCGGAACCTTTGATCGGCGTTGGCCAGAATATCAACCGCACCGATCGTGGGAATTTTCCTGCGTCGCGCGGCGCTTACAAGCGGCAAGCCCAGGGTATCTTCGTTCTCGCTGGTGCCGATGACGACGACATCGGGCCGCAGCTGGGCGACCAACTCCTCGGCACCCGTTTCGGGTGGACGATGGGTCGTGCCGACGCGCTGGGTGATGTAATCGCTCGCAACACCTGATGTCCGCAACTGGACGTCGACGCCGCGCGCCGAAAGCAGCGGCAGCACGGGCAAAATAAAGTTCGCAGCCCCAGGGTCTTCGATGAACACCAGCGCGCGCACGGTTATGCAACATCGCTGGGCGCTTCTCGGCGGCCGGATGCGGCCGAGCGTACGATGGCTTCCGTCGGTTTTTTATGGTCGTGGTTACAATTCACCGCGCCGATTTCTCCTCGCAGTCGATGTTCATCTCCACCAGTTTCGGCTCGCGCTTCAAGAGCGCCATGATCTCCTCCAGGCCGAAGACGCCGCCATGAACCGGTTCAAGGCGAGCATAGACCGCGCGGATGAAAGCCAGATCCTGCTCATAATCAAGCTGCAGACGATATCTTGGAGCTTCCCAACGCGGCGGAGCCATCAGGTGCATCACGCGGTATTTTTGCGGCTGTTCGTAAAAATACAGCGACACGTGCTCGCGCACGGCAGGATCGTTAATGTTCTTGGCTACCCAGTCCAGGTCTGAGGTACGGAAAACTTGCAGATCCGCGCCCATGGGATACGACGGCACCCGCGCGTTGGTCACCACATCGACCTGGTTGGCGAAGAAGGTCGCCACGCCCATGTCGATGACTTCGGGACAGAGCAACGGGCAGTCGCCTGTGACTTCAACGACAACATCCGAGTTCATGAATTTCTGCGCATCGACGACACGTTGCAGCACGTCGTCTTCGCTGCCGCGATAGGTTTTCACCCCCTCGCCCTCGGCCCAGTTGATAATGGCCTGATCGCGCGGATCCGTGGAGGTCGCAACAATAATGTCGTCGAGCTTCTTGCAAGCACGGAGGCGTTCCACCAACCGCGACAGCGACGGGCGGCCGTTGATGTCCATCAGCACCTTACCCGGCAGCCGGGACGAGCCCATGCGCGCTTCAATGCTGGCGACGACCTTGGGCATGGGATCAGGCCGCGAGCTTGCGCAACTCGGCGCGGGCGGCGTGTACCTTGCGGAAGGCGGCGATCAACTGATCGATCTCGCCCTCGGAGGCGTCGGGCATGCAGGTTTCAAAGCACAGGGCTTCGCTGCGGTACAGCCGCTCGGCCACCGGGCACAGCTCGCCTTCGTAGCGACGGTTAGTCAACGTAAAGGGAAAGCCTTCCTTGCCGTAGCCGATGCGACGCTGGAAAGTCGGCAGACGGTACAAAGGCCGGGTGTAGCCGACGAAATTAGGGAAGCCTTCGGCGGTCAACGCCTTGCTGAAGGCGTCACGCGGTACGCCCATGGCCTTCTCATCGTAGCGCGCAGTCCAGACATAGTAAGCATGAGTGCAATCTTTACGCACCGACGGCAGTATGATGCCGGGCAAATCCTTCAGGCCATCGACGAAGCGCTCGGCGAGGTGCACGCGGCGCCTCACATGCGTTTCAGCGTGTTTCAATTGCACCAGCCCCACGGCCGCAGCCATTTCACTGAGACGGTAATTGAAGCCGATCATCGACGGGATCGACGCCATATCGGTCGGCTCGATGATGTTCTCGGCATGATTACGGATCATCTGAAGCCGCAAGGCCAGGTCGTCGTCCTCGGTCAGGCACACCCCGCCTTCGCCGGTGTGGATATGCTTATGGTAGTTCAGACTGAACACGCCGATGTGACCGATGGTGCCAGCGTACTTGCCGTGCTCGGTGGCCAAGATCGCCTGGGCGTTGTCCTCGATCAGGTGAATGCCGTGTTTGTCGGCAAGTGCACGCAGGTCGCGGAGGCGAGCCGGATGACCGAAGAGATTGACAGCCAGGATCGCCTTGGTGCGCGGGCCGATGGCGGCGCGCACGGACTCAACGTCGATGCAGAAAGTTTGGTCCTCCACGTCGGCGAACACGGGTATACCGCCGTAGACTAACGGCGCCATGACGGTCGCCGACATGGTGTAGGGCGGCACGATCACCTCGTCGCCGGGGCCGAGTCCGATGGCCCCCATGGCGGCGAACAATCCCGAGGTCGCCGAGTTCACCGAAACGGCGTGCTTTGCCTCGAACCGCTTGGCCCAGGCTGCCTCGAACTCGCGCACCTTCGGCCCGCCCATAAACTCTGGCCCCCAACTGCCGTAGAAACCCGACAGGCAGCCGCTGTCGATGACCGCTGAAACGGCCTGCTTTTCCTCCTCGCCGATGGATCGGTAGGGCTTGAGCGGCTGGGGGACGGCTTTAGGACCACCGAAAATGGCAAGCTGACTCATGAGGGGCTTTTTCCAAGCGTGAGGGGGGAAGAAAGATCACATTCATCGGCGCACAGACCGAATTCCAACAGATCGACGGGTTGTCCGTCGAGCAGCAAATGTTTGCGCTTCAGTGCTTCCTGCTGATAACCGGCGCGCACGAACGCTTTGGCGCTGCCGACGTTGGGCGCGTAGACACCGGCGGAAAGCTTACGCAGCTTCAGATCCCTGATCGCAAAGCGGCTGATCAAGGCGATCGCGACCCTCGCGATGCCCTTGCCCCAGGCGGCCCGATCACCGATGAACAGGCTTACTTCAGCCATGGCGTGAGGATGCAATACCGGGCCGACCTTAATGTTGCCGATGTGGCGACGTTCAGGACCGATACAGATGGCGAAGAGCCACTCATCCTCTTTGCCCATTTTACTTCGTACAAAGGCCGCCACGGTCTCGAGTGTCTGCGCGTTGAAACGGGTCTCAAGATAGCGGTTGACCTCTGGATCATTTAGCCAACCCACGTAAACGGGCGTGACGTCGGCGGGCGTGATCGGGCGCAGGGTCACTTGGCCGTCGTCGGAGATTAGGGGCGCGATCATGGCGTTCATCTTACACGACTTTGAAGGCCAGGCCGTAGTTCGACAGAAACGCCTTGGCACGGATGGGGTTGCTGTCGGAGAAATTGAACAGGCTGCCGCAGGCTAGGCCGCTGACGCCCGTTTCCAGGAAGGCATCTCGCAGATGATTGTAGTGGCCCGAGCCGCCGCACCCGACCACGGGTACAGTGGCCACGGCGCTGACCAGCTTGATGAGGGGAATGTCGAAACCCTCCATCATGCCGTCGTGATCGATGGATTGGACGAAAAACTCACCCGCCCCGGCGGCCTCGCAAGACCGGACGTGATCTGTGATGGAGATCGATTGAGCGGTACGGCCACAGCTGGACTTAGCTACATAGCTGCCATCGGATTGGCGCACCGCGTCGATGCCGATCACCACGGCCTGCGCGCCAAAGCGCTCGGATACGCGGGTGATGACGGACTTGTCGGCGTAGGCGACCGTATTGAGCACCACTTTGTCTGCGCCGTTCTGAATCAGGAACGCAGCGTCCTCGTAGCTGCGGATGCCCCCACCGACGGACAGCGGCATGAAGCAGACCTCGGATACCCGCTCGATCACCGCAGCCAAAGGCTGCACGGATTGCCCCGTGCGAGAGATATTGAGAAACACCAGTTCGTCTGCGTACTGGCTGTTGTAGACGGCCGAGCTTTTCACCGGATCGCCGACATCGCGGTATTCCCCGAAACGCTTGGTTTTGACCAGACGGCCGTCGAGCAGCAACTGCACGGGAATGATGCGCTTTTTCAGCATGCGCCGTCCCACAGGCAGAAGTTCTCGAGCAGCTTAAGTCCGTTGACCTCGCTCTTCTCGGGATGGAACTGAAAGCCCACGACGTTGGCGCGCCCGACAACCGCCGTCACCGGTCCGCCGTAGTCGGTTTCGCCCAGCACGTCCTCGGCTGCATCGCACACCATGGCGAAGGAGTGTACGAAGTAGAAATCGCGCTCGTTCTTCAAGCCTTGAAAGACCGGATGCGGGCGCTTCACGTTCAATACGTTCCAGCCGATATGCGGAATTCTGAAACCCGCACCGGGCGTGATGAACCGTACGGCGCCCGGAATAAGCTCGATACCCGCCGACTCGCCGCCCTCGGTGCCCTTGGCGGCAAGGAGCTGCATGCCCAGGCAAACGCCCAAGAGCGGACGCTTGGTGGCGACAAAGTCGTGGATGGGACCGCGTAAGTTGCGTTGCTCGATCACGCCCATGGCCGCGCGAAAATGCCCGACGCCGGGAATAATGAGGTGCGTCAGATCGTCGAAGGCCTTTTCGTTTTCGGTGATGCGGAAGTCGAAACCGTTCTGATGAACGGCGTTGGACAGCGAGCGCAGATTGCCGATGCCGAGGTCGAGGATGCCGATCACGCGCGCCGCTCTTTCACGGAAAATGCAGTCTCAGCCGCCGGCCGCTTGCTTGCGCGCGATGCCCCGCTGCGAGGTCGGCTCGCGGTACCATTTGTCGAAGTCATGCGTCTTGGGCGCCTGCTCGGCGTCAAAATTCGGCTTGTAGGGCGGCACGACGGTTTTGGCGACGATGGCGTTGAACTCTTCCTCACTCAAGCCCAGGTACTCGAGGAAAATCTGCAGCGATGGCGGCTTACGGCCTTCATAGGTGCCGATCAGCTCCTTGGCGCGCTCCATGCTGATGCGTCCGTTGCGCAGATCAAGCGCGGTCATCTGCGTCACGCGGCCGTAGCCGCGCTTGAGGAATTTGATGTAATCGCGCATGCCCTGCATGTGGCACTCGATTTTTTCGTAGGAGTATTCCTCCCACGGCATACCCTCGACCTGGTCGCCCTGCCAGCCAAGATCTTTCTGTATAATTGCCACCTGCTTTTTCACGTCCCAGGGAATGAACGAACCGAGACAGACGGACCGGTACCGCAACCGCTTCAATGCGGCCATGGGCGGATAGGTAAACGGGGTCAGGTCACGCGGATCGAAATCGAAGTCGTCGCGGATCATGCCGGCCATGTCTTCAGCGGTGATGCCGAGATTGACGAAACGGTTGAAGCGGGTTTCGTCGACTTCCTCAACCTCATTCTCCTTGTAGTCATAGTAAGCTGTATACTCGGTGGAGGGCTCGCCCCAAAACACTAGCGGCACTGAATACTTGATGGCGACGTGCATCGGGTAAGCGAAGATACCCGTATGACAGTGCCAGCAGAAATCACCCTTGCGGATCAACGCTTCCAGCATGACGCGCTTGACGAGCTTCCAGTTAGGCGTGAACGACAGCACGTCGACACCCAGCGCCTTGAAGGTGCGTTCGTTGTTCTTCAATAGGCCGTCGCGCATGAAGCCGTGGTTGAACTGCACCACGAGGGGTTTCAGCTTGTATTCCTTAACGAGGTAATGAAGCGTGAACGTGCTGTCCTTGCCGCCTGAGAACGGCACGATGCAATCGTAGTCGTGTTTGCCGCGGTACTGCGCGACAAGCTGATCTAGATCGGCTTTGCGGGCAGTCCAATCGATGGCTTTATCCTTGAATTCTTTCTGGCGGCAGATGTTGCACACGCCGTTCGCATCGAACTCGATGGTCTCGTAGGTTTCGGGTAAATTGCAGGCTGAACAGCGCGCTAGCATTTGACTAAACTCTGAATTGCGTGCGCCGGGAGCGCGCACTTTGAAAGTTGCATTGTTGGTGAGGGTATATGTCTACTGACTTTATAAAGCCAAATGTTTTTGAGGTGTTGGGAGAGAGGCCCGCCAAACGTCGCATTGAGAGAGATCCGGTTACACATTATTAATCTCGGGACAGACCGCCATTCACTTTTCGATGGGACGACTGCAAAGGCTTAAAATGTGACCTATAGAGGTATATATCTGATCTGCTAAGTTGAACCGGCGAGCCGCAAACAACCGAGCAGCGCATATGCACTCAAGGCGCGACAACCCCCTCTCGCCTTGTGACATAGTTAAGGATTCGATCTATGCAAGATAGTCAGACTAATGCCGAAATTTTTAGACCGGATTTTCTCCAAAGAAGCGGAGACCTCAAGGGCCTCTTCTTGCGATTGCTCAAGGGCGGCCTCGACAAACCGACAAGGGATACGTTGGGGCGGGTTACGGCAAACTATGTTCAGAATCTTGTTGCCCCACATCTCAACGGGCAGACCCAGCTTGATAATAGCGAAGCCGCAATCGTACAAAAACTGCGTTCCACTGGATACGTATATCTCGACAACATATTTTCCGATTTAGATATCGCGCAGATTAAGGCCTTTGCGGAGAATGAACTGGCCAACACGTCTGGCCACGGCCACGTCGGACAGATGCGACGACGCGACATCACGCCGGATATCGGATTTGCGCACTATCCGACTGAAACGGTATGCCGCTGTCCGAACCTATATCGCGTCCTGCACGATGAACGATTGATCAAGGTTATGATGGACTACCTTGGCGCCCCGCCGACCATCGGCTTGACAACGCTTTGGTGGTCGTTTCCTGCACCGGGCGGCCCGGAAGGCATGCAGATGTTCCACCATGATCGCGGTGATTTCCGGTCATGCAACCTTTTCGTCTACCTGACCGACGTAACCGAGGAGACGGGACCGCACGCATTCGTCGAGCGCACGCACGATATGGAGATACTGATGCCTTTGGCTGCCGAGCGATTCGGGCAAGACCGCAACAAATGGAAAATGTTCTGGAAGTGGATGGAGCAGCATCGCAAAACAGACGACGAAGTGAAAACCTTCTTCTTGCCGAATGAAATTAAAGTGCACACCGGGCCGTCTGGAACAAGCTTTTTGGAGGATACACGCGGGCTGCATAAAGGCACCCGCCCGACTGGCGGGGCGCGTTTGGCATTTGAGATATTCTACGCCGTGTTGCCGAAACTTAACGAAAGCATTGTTCCTATCGATAGAAATACGATCGTGTTGCCACCCGACCTGGATGGGGCAAGAAAGAATTTGAGCCCGCTTGTCCGTTATGCGACCCGCCAACTCTACTCGTGATCCGGGTTTCATAGCCAGAAAGTGCTGGAACCAGCAGAAATGCCTGATGGAACTTTATCATCTAAGATCAGGGTAGGAATCATCGGCCTTGGACAAATCGCGGAAGGGTACGATCAGCCCTCCGGCCCGGCGATCAACACGCACATTAAAGCTTGCCTCAGCATCGACGATATTGAGATCGTCAGCATCTCTGACATCCAGCAAGAACGAATTTCTAAGGTTAAATCCAAATGGAACCTCAGCGCGCGCAGATGCAGTGCGGAAGAGTTCTTTAGAACAGCCCACGACGTCATCTGCATCGCAACGCCTGACGATACGCATGCCGACCTGACGCGTCGCGCAATCGGAGCCCGCCCCAAGGCGATACTCTGCGAGAAACCACTGGCCGCGACGTCAGACACGGCAAAGAGCTTACTGGACCAAAGTCTCGATAAAAATGTCACGATCACCGTCGCTTATCTCAGGCGCTGGATACCCGGGCTGCGCGAATGGATAGATAGCGCACGATCACTCCAGTTCGGAGCACCGGTCGCAGCGAGTTGCACTTACACACGCGGCCTCAAGCACAACTGTTGCCACGCCCTCGATATCATTGCATCGGCCATGCCCGGTGAGGTCGTTGCAGCACAAACTGTCGGCGAGCCCATTGCAGACTGGAATGAGAAGGATTTAACCAGATCTCTTTTTTGCTCGATGCGCACTAACGGCAAAATCGTTCCATTATCCATCGTCGGCACCGATGGGCGTGTTCAGGACGTCTTCGAACTTACGTTGCTTTTTGAAAGAAGCAGCCTGCGCATATGGAATGAAAACGGCGTCCGCATGGCCATCAGTCACTGCCAGAAGTCAGCCATTGAAGGCCTGGCAGCGCCATTGGTGCCAGCCATCACTTATCACGACAACCCGCCAGCCGTGATGAACTTGATGTGGGCCGACATCGTACGTCATGTTCGAGATGGGTACGAACAGGTATACTGCGGACATGATGCGATCGGAGGAATCGCTTTACTCGAGCAATTAATCTCTGGCATCAGCTAACTTCCAATTTAGGGCTTATCCCTCTCCTGCAACGCGGATGCCATAGGCGCGCCCTCAAATCACAGTTATCATCTGCACTCTTTTCTCATTCTACGAACGGCAGATTTTACCCAGGAGTTCCTTATGGCGATCGACAATGCAGAAGGGCTTTGGATGCACGCGTTGGCGACACGCTTGTTTCCGATTTGCCGCAGCCTAACGGGCGACGGAGTCAGGAAAACCCTTTCGATCCTCAAGGAGCACTTACCTGATTTAATGCTGCACGAAGTGCCGAGCGGGACGACGTGCTTTGATTGGACCGTGCCCGACGAATGGAACATCCGCGGCGCCCGCCTCATCGGACCCGACGGGAATGAGGTCGTTAACTTCGCCGACCACAATCTTCACGTCGTAGGCTATTCGATGCCAATCGACACCGAGATCGACCTTGCAGATCTCCAAGCCCATCTATTTTCTTTGCCGGACATGCCCGACGCAATCCCGTATGTCACCAGTTACTACAATAGGAACTGGGGTTTCTGCCTTACCCATAACCAAAGATCAAAACTTAAGAACGGCCGTTATCGGGCAATTATTGACAGCACCCTGGTTCCGGGGGCACTGACTTACGCCGAACTTGTCATCCCGGGATCAAGTTCCAAAGAAGTCTTCATTTCAACTTATGTTTGCCATCCTTCAATGGCGAATAACGAACTTTCGGGGCCAGTGGTCGCCACACAACTCGCCGTATGGCTTAAGAGCCTACCGTCTAGAAAATGGACATACCGAATTGTTTTTATTCCCGAGACGATCGGCTCGATCACATACCTGAGCAAAAACCTGAGCCGTCTCAAAGAATCGGTGATCGCAGGATACAATGTCAGCTGCATCGGCGATGATCGCGCGTATTCCTATTTACCATCGAGAGATGGCAACACCCTGTCGGATAGGGCCGCACGTCATGTTCTTGGTATTTTAGCCCCGGATCACAAAGTTTATGACTTCGCCCTGCATAGAGGCAGTGACGAAAGACAGTATTGCGCGCCCGGAGTCGACCTTCCAATCGCATCGGTCATGAGATCAAAATATGCGAACTACCCGGAGTATCACACGTCAAAAGACGACCTGACCTTGGTTACCCCTGCAGGTCTGCAAGGCGGCTACAATGCGCTGCGAAGATGCTTGGAAACAATCGAAATAGAGGAGACTTATGTCTGCAACCAACTTTGCGAACCCCAAATGGGCAAACGAGGTCTGTATTCCTCTTTAGGCCAGCGATCAACGACGGCATCCGTGGCGACGCGCATGAACATTTTATGCCAGTGCGACGGCCAAACGTCTGTTATTGAAATCGCCGAGCGCCTAGGCGTAGCATCTTGGGAGCTCAGGCCCTTTTTTCTTGAACTGTTGCAGCATGGGCTTATATCGCCCAAGGCATGATTTGAGGGCCGGATAAGTTTTGGAGGGTTAAATGGCTAACGTAAACGAGTTCTACGATTCCGTATCAGATGATTATTTTCGTCAGTATCAAAGAGCGAATCTCGATTCTCCGGATAGTTATTCGGCGAATTATTTTCGTCTCCAAATTCTAGTGCGCCGCATTGCAGAACTCGGCTTAAAATCGGTCTACGAAATCGGCGTCGGAGAAGGGACACCGCTTGCTGCGATGGCGGCCATGGGCCTTCGTGTCGCAGGCTGCGACATCTCGGAAAAAATGGTGGCCGCAGCGAAAGAAAACTTTACCAAGAACAAACTAAATCCTGACGTCATCGCTTGGGGTGACATCCAAGATTCGATCACGATCGCGGGCCAACTGAAAGACGGTCAATTCGACGCTGTTCTTGCCGCGGGCGTGCTGCCCCACATCTCGAACGACCGGTTGTTCCTGAAAAGCCTGGGCATGGTTGTTAAGCCCAACGGGAAGGTCTTTATTGAATTCAGAAACAAGCTTTTTTCGCTCTTCACTTTCAACCGGCTTACAAAGGAGTTCATTTTAGACGATCTGCTTCGGGACGTGACGCAAACAATCAAAGATGAGGTCGCCCAAGAGCTTGATAAAAGACTCGCGACGAATTTGCCCCCCCTCAGAGACAAAGCCGGCGACAACAAGCCTGGTTACGACGCCATTCTGGCGCGGTTTCATAATCCTTTCGAACTACTCGACTTGTTCAAGGAAAACGGATTCAGCGATCCCAAGATACACTGGTATCACTATCACCCGGCTCCGCCGATGCTGCAGAAAACGCTGCAGGGCAGCTTTAACCGCGCCGCAAGGCAACTTGAGCACGAGCAAACTTGGCGAGGCTGGTTTCTGTGCTCCGCCGGAGTGGTGGAGGCGGTCAAGCTGTAAGGTCTGTTGATCGGCCGATTAAACCAATCCCCATGTCGCCGGCGTTCCCCGCTTTACGGCCTTCTTGACAGGACGTCCCAGCAGGGTCTCATAAAACTTGGGCGGCAGGCCCAGGCCGGGGCGGATGCAACGCAGGTTCTCGCGGGTCAGCACTTCGCCAGCCTTCACGTCCTTAACGATGTAAATTGATCGGCGGAACACCAGAGACTTCTGCTCCGCGGCCGTCAGGCCGTAATGCACCTCGCCCAGGGACTGCCAGGCGCGCTCGGTTTCGGTCACCAGAGAGGCCATTTCCTCGGGCTCAAGCGAAAATGTGCTGTCGACCCCGCCGTCGGCGCGCCGCAGAGTGAAGTGCTTTTCGATCACCGTGGCGCCCATGGCGACCGCGGCCACCGAAGTGCCGATGCCCATGGTGTGATCCGACAGGCCGATTTCGCAGCCGAACAGGTTGCGCATGTGGGGAATGGTGCGCACGTGGCTGTTCTCGGGCGTGGCCGGATAGGTGCTGGTGCATTTCAGCAGCACGAGATCTCGGCATCCCGCCCCGCGCGAGGCGCGCACCGCTTCGTCGATCTCGGCCACCGTGGTCATGCCGGTGGAGATGATCATCGGCTTGCCCGTGGCGGCGACCTTGCGGATCAGGTTGAGGTCGGTGTTCTCGAACGAAGCGATCTTGAAGCAGGGTACGTTCAGGCCCATCAGAAAATCGACCGCGCTGTCGTCGAACGGCGTGCTGAAGCACAACATGCCCAGTTCATTGGCGCGCTTCATGATGGGCGCATGCCATTCCCAGGGCGTGTAGGCCTGCTGATAGAGCTTGTGAAGCGACGTGCCCTTCCACAGCGATTTCGGGTCGTCGATGAAGAACTCTCCGTCCTGGACGTCGATCGTCATGGTGTCGGCGGTGTAGGTCTGCAACTTCAGCGCATGCGCGCCGGTCTTGGCGGCGGCCTCGACGATGGTCAGGGCGCGGTCGAGCGACTGGTTATGGTTGCCCGACATCTCTGCGATGATGAACGGCGGGGCGTTTAGGCCGATCTCGCGCGAGCCGATGCGGAAGGTGTGCGGCATTGTCATATGGTGTGTTCGTCGATGTTATTGGACCTGGGATGGATTATGAGCGGCAAATGCAGTCTGATCTATCAAATACAGGTTCTTATCCGTTGACGCAGCGCTGACCAACTGGAACCCGGCCTTCTCGAAAATCCGGCAAGACGCAAGATTTTCCGGCTTTACTTCGGCTCTGACGCGACTTACGCCGACCTCGAAGATGGCGCTTAGGCCAAGATTGATGATTACCTTGCCCCAACCGCGTCCGCGGACAAGACCGTCAAGCGCATAGCTCAGCACTGCATCACCTTGAATGTCGTCGAAGCGAATCTGACCCACGGGCAAGCCCCGCGCCTCAAGTATGAATAACCGGCTAGAGGCAGACCTCAATTTGACCTCGAACCAAGTACAGTGCGACACCCACGAGATCGTATCCTGACTGAACGATTGGAGGCGTACGGCCGGATCATTAGCGAGGTCAAAAAAGTAACCGCAGTCAGCCTGAACGGCAGGGCGCAAGGTTAATTCGGTCAAAGACGTCGGGATCATCACCTCGGCTACACGCTTGACGCCTAGGCCATCGACCAGTTGCCGCCCCTGATCGGACATCGACTGACGTCCAGCGCTGTCCGCAGCCAATTCGACAATAGCCTTGCGCAGCGTCGTAATGGACAGTTCCGCTGCGGCACCGAGATAGCGGATCACACCGACCGCATCCAGGTCACGGCTGGCGGAGACCTGATTGGACGCGATGCTGACAACTATGGAGGGCGTGCCCAGACAACAACGCTCCCATAAGGCACCACCGCCCGCGCCCAACGACAGATCAGAGACGGCGAATATGCCAGCCAAGCTTTGCAGGCCCGTATGGACGGTGACATTAGGGTGCGCTGCTTCATGCGCCTTGATGGCCGCGAATTGTAAATGGGACGAACCAGCGATGACGTCTAGCGCGATGTCTTTAAATCGCGGAGCGTCGAGCGCCTCCAACGCCAGCATCGTCATGTTGGCAGGATCCGTACCACCGAAGAAAATACTGATTCGTTTGACGCTATGCTGTTTCGGCCGCAGCCTGGCTCGGGCTTCAGCATACTCCGCTTGCAGCAACGCATAGCGTGGACCCAGCAACCGCTTAGCGTTCGCGTCGTTTGATGCATATCGCGCCTCGCCCTGGGCGGAGAAATTTTGATCCAGCAGCAAACTCCCCACATGCAAACGGCCCAAATCATCGATTGCCAGAAGTTGCCCGCAATGTTGCTTGAGACGGCGTTCCCACTCCGTCCCCAAAGCGTAATGATCGACCACCAGCCATTCAGGTATATCGGAGCCCAGCGCAGCAATCGTCTCGACTGCATCCTGTTCTTCACTGACGCCCAGCCATGACGCGTAAAAGCCGTCATCCTGCGGTTTTTGCGGAGCCGGCAGCAGCGCCGTTTCGAAGCCATCGGCACGCAGTAGATCTGCCAGGTGACCGGGATGGCCGCGCGTAACGAACACAACGTCCGCGCTGCGGGCGCGCATCTCCTGAGCCAATGTCCGGCAGCGAATGAGATGGCCCGTACCGATAAGGGCCGAGGCATCCGTGCGGAAAGCAACCCTCATCGCTTTGGCCCGGGGGCCACTGCGGCCTCATTGCGCAGCGACTTTTTTAAACCCTCGTTGCGCTCGAAGATAGAGTTGATGGACGAAAGTTCAGGGCGGGCCTTCAGCAGCGCTAGAATATCCGCCAAGCAGAAATCAGGCTTTTGAGGATAGAGCGCTTGATAAACCTCGCTGACGAAAGCGAAGTCCGCGGGTTCGTCCACCGTCCAGCGCAGGCCCGAAAGATCAACGGGTCCCGCGTAGTTACCGATCTTGAACAGCTCCGGATGATTGCGAATATATGGGGTGACGTGTTCGCGCTCGGAGGGCAGCACGGCCTCAGCGTGGGCGCGCAACAGACATGCGGCGGTCATGATTTCCACATCAAGTCCGTCGGGATAGGTGGGCGGGGCGACGTTGGAGGCATAATCGTATCCGCCATGCTTGAAGAACGCGAACACCGCGTCGATCACATCCGGGTCGGCGAGCGGACAGTCGCCGGTCAGGCGCACCACAGCAGAAGGCTTAAAATCGCCCATGGCGGTGATGAAGCGGTCGAGGACATCGTTGACGCTGCCGCGCACGATGTTGACGCCCCTTGCCCGGCATTCGGCGGCCAACGCATCATCGGATGCCTCGGTGCTGGTAGCCACTACGAGCGCCTCGAAAGATCGGCAACGGCGCAGGCGCTCGATCTGGCGGAACAACATCGGCTCGCCAAGAATAGGCTTGAGGATTTTACCCGGAAGTCGGGTTGAGCCCATTCGGGCTTGAAGGATGGCGAGAATCATCAAGATCTCAATTGTCCGTGCAAGGGACTAACTGGCTTTGTTCTAGCAAGCAGCCACGCCGTCATGAACTAAAATTGCTCTCATCTTACTGCGGGCCAGCGCGCTGGGTTCAGGATAGCCTCATCCTCGAGCGCGAAGTCCTCCGGAACCGCGACGCCAGAGTTCTGGCGGGCTCCCTGAATGATCCCCTGAAGCTGGGTAGCCGTTTCGCAGCCGACGATGACGCGGCCGACCTCGGCCTGATGCAGACAAACGCCGAGACAGGCCGCAAGCGGGCTTGATCCTGCGGCGACGGTCCACGCCCGAAGACGCGCATGATGCGCGCGGATCGGCATGAAAAAATCCGGCAGGGCTTCGGGCGTCATCAGCAACAGTCCTTGAAGGAACGCGCTGCGCACATGCACCTCTACTCCGGCTGAGGCCATGTCGCGCAGCGCGCCGGAACGCGCAAATCGGCGGTCATAGATGTTGAATGGAATCTGCACCAAGCCCGGCGTAAAGCGTTCACGCAACCTGAAATATTGCTCAGGGTCATAAAGAGACACGCCGATCCGTTTGGCCAGCCCCGCCGCCCGGACCTGCTCCAGCCAAGCCCACAGCCGCTCGCCGCCTGGGCAAAGGAGGTTCTGGGCGGCATGAACCAGCAGCCCCTCGACATTAGGACGGTTCAGCCGCGCCAGAGACAAACGGAACGCCTCGTCGACGCTGACGACATGCTCTGCCGTCACGACTTCGGCTTGAATCGGCAAGGTCTTGGTAACCACCTGGAAACTCGCGCTTGGGCCAACCATGCGCCCGATCACGGCCTCGGACTGGCCATAAGCATAAGCGGTGTCCAGAAGATTTATGCCCGCAGCGGAGGCACTTTCGAGAATACGCCTAACCTCGGACTCCGCGGGTAGGCCGTCACGGTTGGCAATGCCGTAGGCCATGCCCCACTGCACCGTGCCGAGACCGAGTTTGCCCGCCGGATGCATGAGCCCCGACCCTCTCAGCGCTTACACGCCCGCGTCGCGATTGAATTTCTTGATCTCTTCTACGGTCAGGAACTGCGGATTGGTGCCGGAGTTGTATTCAAAGCTCTCCGCGACCGGCTTGCCGCGCTCGCCGATCGCGTCTTCGGCATACTTCGGTTGCGCGGTGCCCGAGAACGTGATGGTCGGCTGGATGACGTAATGCTTGGGAAACTCAAGCGTGAGATGGGAGTCGTCGGCGGGGCACATCACTTCATGCAGCTTTTCGCCCGGACGGATGCCGATGACCTTGGTCTTCATGCCCGGTGCCATCGCTGCGGCGAGATCGGTGATCCGGACCGAGGCCAGCTTAGGGACAAAAATCTCGCCGCCGCGCATACGGCGAAAGTTATCCAGCACGAAGTCCACGCCCTGCTGCAACGTGATCCAGAAGCGGGTCATGCGCGGGTCGGTAATCGGCAGATGGTCCGCGCCGCTCTTGATCAGATCCAGGAAGAAGGGGACCACCGAACCGCGCGAGCCCACCACGTTGCCGTAGCGCACGACGCCAAAGCGCGTCGGGCGGTCATTGCCAACGAGGTTATTGGCCGCGACGAACAACTTGTCGGAACACAGCTTGGTCGCGCCGTAGAGATTGATGGGATTGGCCGCCTTATCGGTCGATAGCGCGATGACTTTTTTGACGTTGTTGGCCAAAGCGGCGTGGATGACGTTTTCCGCGCCGTTGATGTTGGTCTTGATGCATTCCATTGGGTTGTATTCGGCGGCCGGCACCTGCTTCAGGGCGGCGGCGTGAATGACGTAGTCTACGCCGCTCATGCCCATGGCGAGGCGTTCGCGGTCGCGCACGTCGCCGATGAAGAAACGCATGCAGTCGTCGCGGAACTCCTGCTGCATCTGGTACTGCTTCAACTCGTCGCGCGAATAGATGATGATCTTGCGCGGCTTGAATCGGCTCAGCAGTGTTTGAGCGTACTTGCGGCCGAACGACCCGGTCCCACCGGTGATCAGAATGCTTGCGCCGTCGAACATGTCTTTACCTTAAGCCTCGCGTTTTGCGCTATACACCGGGCGAGCCGGATGGCATGACCGCCCGCTGTGACCAACCTTCATATCGGTGCGATATCCGATTGAACTCTAATTTCTCTTTCATTACAAATACTTAACAGCACCCCACTGAAGGCGAAACTATCCTTATCGCCGAAGATAACGACCAGAAAGACACCCATGGAGCCTATCGCCTACCTGACCGTTGAGGTCAAGCATCGTGAGCTTGAATCGCGCATCCTGATCGCCGCCAAACTACTCCAGGCGGGTTATTCCGTGGTTCTCGGGCAGCAATGGTCGGTGTTTACCAACGTCGATACACTGCCGCCGGGAGCCATCCTGTTCAAAACCGTGAACGACATCCAGGCGCGGAACATGGCGAGCTTCCACAATCACGGGCACTTGGTGGCCGCGACAGATGAAGAAGTGCTGATCTGCGTCGAAGACATCTGCTTCATGCTGGCGTTCGGCCCTCTGGCCGCGGCGAATTGCGACTTGTTTCTTGCCCAAAGCAAGGATCACCAGGTCGCCATCGAGAAGAAGTTTCCATCCTTGATCGGCAAGACGACGATTGTGGGCAATCCGCGCGTCGATCTTCTGAATTCCGCCGGACGGCCGGCCTTCGCCGAGGCCGCTGAACTGCGCAAGGCCCACGGACCGTTTATTCTGTTCAATACGAATTACGGCTCGATCAACAGCATCTGGAACGGCCTCGAAGAAGTGATGAGCATCGCGGCGCGCGCCGGAGCCTTCAACCCCAACGACCCGGAAAGCGTGAAGGAATTTCACGCCATGATCGACTGGGAGCGCCGCAACAGGGACGAGATGCTGCCCATGATGCGTTGGGCAGTCGATAAACTGACGACTCATAACATCGTCATCCGCCCTCACCCGGCCGAACGCTCGGAGTTCTGGAAACAACAGTTTGGCGACAATCCGCGGGTACGCGTCATTCCGCGGTCCAATCCGCACCCATGGATTCTCGCCTCCGAAGCGGTGGTTCATACCGGCTGTACGACCGGACTTGAAGCGGTGTTGCTCGACAAAACCGCCGTGAACATCATGCCGTCCAAACACCCGGTGTTCGACCGACTAGTCAACCACATCAACCCGACTTTCGCCGTGTGGCAGGATGCAGCGACGGCCCTGGAGCAGTTCGTTCGCACCAAGACCGGGGCGCTGGTGGAGAATACAGAGCGTTATACAAGAGTATTGGAGAATCACCTGCCGGGGTATCGTGCTGGCAGCGCCGCATCGACCATTGCGGACGGACTGATCGGGCTGCTACGTGCAAATGGCGCAGAACCGCGCAAGGGCTATCAATTCGCGCTCCGCGGCGGCCAGTACAAAGTCTTCAAACGTCCGGACACGCTGAAAGATAAAATGACCGCGAGCGCTGACGAGATCATCGCCGGGTTCCGCAATCTTGGCCATATCACGGGCCCGATCGGCAATGTCTCCATGAGCGTGATGGACGACAGCCTCTTCTTGCTGACACCGCAATAGCGCTGAGGAAGCTACCGGACGTCTTCCCTGAACGCCGCCACATAGATCATATCGACTTCGCGTCCCTCGATGAGCATCTGACGACGACGGCGAGCCTCCTCGTGCATGCCCGCTTTGCGCATGATTCCCAGCATACCTTGGTTGTCGGCCACGGTTCCCGCCGTCAGCTTTCTCAGCTTGAGGTCGCGAAATAAAAACCCGCTGACGGCAATCCAGGCCTCGGCCCCCAAACCCTGCCCCCAGACAGCTCGTTCTCCGATCATGATGCCGATGTCCGCGGTTTTGTTATGAACATCAACATAGGCGTTGATGTTGCCGATGTGCCCCAGCGCAGCGTCGCGCGATAGGATGGCCCAAAGATAGTGCGGAGTATTCGTGAACGACTGCGCGTAGGCCTTGCAGGACCCCATGTCATGCCGGGAGTGGCGCTGCTCGCTGAAGCGCACGACCTCAGGATCATTGAGCCACCCGACATAGCGCTCGGTCAAATGATCGGGCCCGAAGGGCTCAAGACGACAACGTGGGGTGGTGAGGAGCGGTGGGGACGCCATGTGTGGCGATCAATCTACCCGGCAGGTTTCACGCGGGCGATCATCATGACCGGCCCTTTGATGCTGTCGAGCGCTGGATCCTGCTGAAAAAGGATCCGATCCAGCCGGCTGCCGAACAAACCAGCGAGTTCCGCGACGCTACGTTGCATGGAGCCGACGATATCGGCTTGGCCGGGTTCCTTGGCGACATAGCCTGCGCCAAACTCAGGCGCATACGTCAGCCCAATGGCGATCAACCCGCGCTTGGCGCACACCCTCACCATCTCGTTGATGGCCAGCTGCGGATCCTTGCTGTAATTCAACACCCAGCTTGAGATCACAACGTCGAACATCTTGTCGGGATAGGGCAGCTTGTGCATGTCGCCCAGGTCCATCCAGGGCGAGGATGAAATCAGATCGACGGCGTAGATGTTTTCGGGCCGGAAGCCGACGCCTACGAGGTGCAGCAGTTCCATCTCGGTCCGCGGCCCGATGGAGAGGACCTTCAGTTCATGGGCCTGACCGAACACCGGGTCGAGCGCGGCCAGTGGATTGATCAGGCGCGCCGTACGCGTCGCTGACCCGAACCCATGCTCCTCCAATTCCCTACGGTTATGGGCAATGGCTCCGGGCATGACCCCCTGATCGGTTGTCTCCAGCACCTGGATCGGCCGGCCGGCCTTGTTCCATCGGTCGGTGGCGAAGAACTGCCGACAGATCGGGCTGAGGAGGATGTCTCCTGGGCGCTTACTCAACGTGTCCAGAAAGGTGGCCATTTGATCGGGCATGATCTTGAGATTGTTGGAATCAATGGCCAATGGATCCTCGCTTTCTTGACGTTTTCAGCCGCCGGCTTGACGCCGCTCACGCGCGGCGGGCTTATCATATGAGCCCGTGTGGGGAGGTATAGGTGTTGATCCGGCGGCAAGGCAAGGGCACGGACATACTTTCATTGCGCCGAGCCGCCGAACAGCTCGGGGTCGCGGGGGATGCGATTGCGGCGGGCCGTCATCGCCACGGCGACGTCGGGCTCATCCGCACTTTGGGTATCCAGAAAGACCAGTTCGGGCAGCTGCGGCGGGCGCAGTTCGGTGATGATCTGGCCCGCGCCGAAGGAATTCGGCCCATCCGGCGGCCAAACCGGGGTCCAGTCGGTCTGCATGCCCATATATCGGAAACTCGCCTGCGGACCCGTCCATTCGGCCAGAACCACGGGTTCGTCGCGCTCCTCGCGGTACGTGAGTTCGTTGAGGGACTCGCCGGGATCGTAGGTCAAGGCCAGTGAAAACGCCGTCGGACGGCCCGGGCGGCGCAGGAGCGGACGCAGCGTCAGACCGCTCACGCTCTCGGGTGTCCCGGCGAAGATTTGCTCGCCGTCATTGAAGTCGGGCACGACGCCCGTCAGCGGCTGGCGGATGAGGTTGCGTTTCACGACCGTGCGGTCGAGATCGAGAATCGTGCCGCTGAAGTTGTCGCGCAGATTGAGCACGACGCCCAAGCCTTGCATCAACACTACGCCGATCAACGCGGCGATCATCAGCACCACCAGCACCTCGAGCAGGGTGAACCCCCGCTCGCCGGTGCGGTGGGACGAAGTTCGGGCGCTCATGGCGGCAACCCCGTCAGCGAGACCGAGCGCGGTTCATAGCCGATCTTGCGCGCCGTGAAGGAAAACCAGTCTTGCTGGTCCTGCACCAGCGTGAACTCCACGGCGTAGAAGCCGATGCGGTACCCGCCCAATCGACCGCCGAGACGGGATTGCTCGTTGGGGGCCGCGATGGGCGTGCTGATCCAACGGACCGTCAGATTGGGCGAGAGCTGCGTCTCACCGTCCGGCGTGGCCAAGGGATTCATCGCCTCGCTGAAGGCCATGACCGCCTGCTGCGCGAAGACCCGGCGGTTTGAGTCCGCGGCGGCGCTGAGCTGGCGCGTGGCCTGGGCGAGAAACGACATGACCGGAAGCATCGCGATGCCGATGACGGTCAGCGCGACGATGGCCTCGAGCAAGGTGAAGCCTGATGCGAGTCCCGCGCGGCGATTGGCGTGTCCGGCGGGCTTCATTCCAGCACCGGGATGCAGCGCGGGGGTTCGAGTCGATAGTCGTAGGTGACCGCCCCGGAGCGCAGCCTCACCACGCCGCCGCTACAAAAGCCGCTGGAGCGGTAGATGATCGGTTCGGGCAAATCGAGCACCCAGCCCTCGGGCAACGGCAGCTGACCCGGAGCGGCGAGGACGGGGCCCTCAAACCGCAGAACGTCAGCCATGTCTTGCCGGCTTTGCCCCAGCGCCACTTCGGCCTGGACGCGGTTTTGATCGAGTTTTTCCGGCTTGCCGAGGATCAGGTCCTGGCGGCGGCGCAGCGCCTCGTAGGGCAGCCCATTCAAGGCCTGCTCGAACGTCTCGCGGTTGAGGGCAAACTCGACACGGGCGGCCACCACGGGCATTTGCGGCACCGCCACGGCCCCCATCAGGCCGATGATGGCCAGAACGACCAGCAGTTCAAGCAGCGTAAATCCGGCGCGCACGCGAATCACATCGCGGCGGGAAACCGCGAGCTTAGGTCTTGGGCAGCGCATCGGTTGAAGGCAGGAAGCCGACATCGGCGTCGATCCCCTCGCCGCCGGGCTGGCCGTCGGCACCGTAGCTGTACAGGATCATCTTGGTCGCCGTGGCGGGTTGGTAGTTATACGGATTGCCCCACGGGTCCATCGGCACGTCTTCGGCCAGGTAAGGCCCGCGCCATTTGCGCGCGATGCGTTCGTCCTGGGGCGGGTCCATCAGCATCTGCAGGCCCTCTTCGGCGGTCGGAAACCGGCCGATGTCCAGGCGCATGGTCTCGACGGCGGCCTTGAGCATGCGGATTTGCGTATCGGCAGCGGTCACTTTCGAGGTGTCGACGCGGCCCAGCAACTGCGGGCCGACAAGACCGGCCAATAGACCGATGATGACCAGCACCACCAGCATTTCAAGCAGCGTAAAGCCCCGCGCGGCATAAGACGTACGGCGCGGAGCAACTTGACGGCGAGGGCGACGGATCATGGTCATCGGCGAATTCATGTGCAAGTTCATCATCGGCGCGCTCAGAGGGCCACTTGATTGACGCTGGTAATGGCTAGCATGATCGCCGCGACGATGCCACCGATCACCCCGCCGATCAGCAGGATGGCGATGGGCTCGAGCATGATCAGGAAGCGCTTCATGCGCTGCCGGCCGGAGTTGGCGTACAGGTCCGACATGGATTTCAGCAGGGCGGCCAGCTCGCCCGAGGCCTCGCCGACCTGAATGAGGCTGACGGCGGTGGGCGTAAAGACGTTTTGGCTGGCGATGGCCGCCGACAGCGACTGGCCGCCGCGCACCATCTTCGAGACCTGGCCCAGCTTGTCGGACAGCCGGGCCAGCGACACCGCGTCGCGGGCATATTGCAGCGCGCGGATCAGGTCGACGCCGTTGGCCATCATGGTGCTGAGCATCGAGCCCCAGCGCGCCAATTCGGCCTCCAGCAGCCACGCGCCGACCAGGGGAACCCGGTCCAGCCATTCACGCGCCATGCGGCGCACCCGGGGCTGGCGGGCGAGGTAGGCGACGGCGGCTAGCAGCCCCAGCCCCAGCACGACCACGAACGTCTTGGCGTTGTTGAGCGCGAGGCCCGTCTCGATCACGGCCCGGGAGATGAACGGCAGTTGGTCGAATTTGCCCTTCAGCATCGCCGAAAACCGCGGCACGACGACGATGAAGATGAACATCACGGCCGTCAGGCCGGTGACGACCAGGATCGCCGGATAGGTGAGCGCGTTGCGCATGTCCTGGCGCACGGCGAGGTCGTATTTCATCTGGGTCACGCCGTCCTGCAGCGCCGGGCCCAACCGGCCGGTGGCCTCACCGGCCGCGACCAACTGGCTGAGGTAGCCCGGAAAGCGTGGGAAGGCCGTGGCCAGCGACGGCGCGAAAGGCTCGCCGGCGCGCAGGCGGCGCTCCACCTCCGCCAGCGCTGCCACAAACGACGGATGCAGGGCCTGCGTCTTGAGGCTGGCCACGGCGTCTAGCAGCGGAATGCCGGCGCAGAGCAGCAGCGCCATCTGCTCGACCAGCAGGGCGTCATCGTTGGCGGACGGGGGGCGCTGGAACCAGGAGGTGCGCACCGCGGCGGGCTTGGCGGTGGCCAAGCTGACCGGCAGCAGGCTGCGGGCCTCGAGCGCGCGCTGGGCATCGCGCTGGCTGCGCGCCGGGATCTGGCCGGTGACCAGCTTTCCGGCGGCGTCCATGGCCTGGTAGTCGAAAAGGATGGCGCGATCGATGGACATGGGATGGAGGGGTATAGCGCCTGAGAGGGAGCGGAATGCCGGGTGCGGTGAAAGCAATTTTAGCGCGGAAAAGCCGCCAAACCGCAGTTAAAGCCTTGTCACTTCACCCAAACGAAAAGGGAGGGCGATTTCTCGCCCTCCCTTCCGCTGTCCTCGTGAGAGGAAGATCAGATGTTACTGACGCAGAGCCGACAGGTCGCTGAAGAAGCCGGCGTCCTGGTTCCAGTTCACGTGCTGGACGTAACCAGAGATGCTGCCCGTGACGGTGCCCTGATAAAGGACAGAAGCCGTCGGGGTGATGCCAGCACCGGTTTCCAACGCGGCCGAGGTCACCTGGATCGAACCACCCGCCGGGATCGAGGCAGAGGTGTAGGTGCCCAAAGCAGCGCCGGTGTCGTTGTTACGCAGAGCGATCGAGATCGTACCCGCGACCGATCCGGTGTTCACGATCCGGAGCAGCGAGGAGTAGGTCCGTGCACCCTGAGCAACGCTCGGCTGAATGCTGTTGACGTTGATGCTGAGGCCGTTGCGGCTGAGCGCCGCGGTGGCAGCAGCCGTCGCACCCGGAGGAGCAACGTTGTTCGACGTCACAGAGTCAGCAGCCAAGGCAGCGAAGGTCACGTCAACGGAACCGGCCGCAGCGTTATCGATCTGCGAGGTGCCGTTGAAGTTCACGGTCAAGGAGTACGTGTCTTGAACCGCTGCTGCGGCAAACGTGAATGTCACGAAGCCGGCACCGAACGAGGTCAACGTACGCGAGGCGCTGTTGGCCGCCGTAGCGAGAACCGCTTCCGATTTCGTGGTCGCGTCGTCAGTCAAGGCCGCCGAAGTCAGCTTGATCGAGTTGGCAGCACCAACCGCCGTGGCACCCGTGACTAGCGATGTCAGGTCTGAGCCCAACGAGCCGGTCTGAGTGATGTTGATCGTCGCCAGGGTGACGGTGAGCGAGCCGTTCGCCAAGCGAGAGAACGACGGCGAAGCGCCGACGTTGATCTGAGACGGAGTGGCAGCCGCCACAGTGGCGGTCAGCGAGTTACGCGAGGTCAACACCGCCTGCGACGCAGTGGCGTCGAAGGACGAGTTGGACGGGATCAACGTCACTGAACCGGTCAGCGCGATCGAGCCGCCGGCGGTGGCCAAGCCGGTCGCATTGTCAAACACGACGTTGCTGATGATCAAGCCGACGATCGAGCCCGTGCCAGTGAAAGCCGTGAGAGTGCAGTTGCTCAACGTGATCGAGCTCGTGCTCGGAATCACGCCGCACTGAACCGACGCCGCGGCACCAGTCAAGTTGATCGAGCCCGTGGCACCGACGGTGCCGGTAAAGCCGCGAATTTCGAGCGACACGCCGGCGGTGTTGAATTGAGCGCCGGTGATGCCGATCGAGGCATTGAACGACGATTGCGTCATCGAAATGCCAGAGTTGAAACGATAGACCAAGCCGATCGGGCCGAAGGTCTTCGCCGCAGCCGGCGTCGCCGAGAACACCTGGGCGGACACGCCCAGAGCGGTCGCAGTCACGCTGCCGGTCAGGTCGCCCTTCAGGGCGAATACGCCGGCATTGGCTGCCGTCGTCAGAGCCGTCGAGGCGAGCAACGCGCCGCCTACGAGGTAGAGATTTTCACGCTTCATTTAGGGATCCCCTTGGAAATGACAGATATCTGGTTTCACTCAAGCATCTGCGGACGTGCAGACGCTTTGCGCCCGTCAGCGCTGCCGCATACAACCCCATCCCAACCTCCAAGTCAAGGGCACGAAATGGCCGGTGTTGCCGGTTTGCAACCCTGAAAAAGCGATATTTTTCAAGCTCGTTTCGGACAACATTGAATCAAAAATTAAGCCTGTTTTAACGAATCCATCACAGCAGCGATCACGTGCTCTAACAGCGCGGTCTCTCCGATGCGCCACCGCGCGACCCGTACGGTGGGATACCACGGACTGGCCCGCCCCGCCTCGAACCAATACCACAGCCGCGCCTTGCCTGAGGGTGCGAGCACCAGCGTGGGAATACCTAATGAACCGGCCAGATGCGCCGTGGTGTTGCTGACCGTCACCACGACATCGAGCGTTTGAATCAACGCGGCGATGGTGTCGATGTCGGCCGTCAGATCCATTTCAGGATCATGGTGAACGTCGCAGTCCAGCATGTCGGCCAGTTCCACCCTCTCGCGCGCGACGGCCTGTATGGGGCCGTACTGCAGACTGATCAGGGTTTTGTTCTCAAGCCGCGCGAGGCTGCGCCAGACCGCCAACGGCGGGGTTTTCTGCTCGCCGACGTGCGCGGCGAAACTGCGCCATGACAGGCCGATGCGCGGAAAAGTGGCTGGTCCATAGGCGCGCATTTGTGCAACCCGCGACGGATCGGCCTTCAGATATCCCGCGCGGTTGGGAAACGCCGACAGCGACGCCCGCCGCCACCGGCCCAGATCGATCAACGACGATTGATAATCGAAACGCCGTTCGCCGCGCGCCGCCAAAACATCCTCAAGCGGCAGCACCTCGACGGTTGGAAAAGAGCGTTGAAACAGTTTCACCAACCGCGCCGTGCAGCCGAACGTGCAGTTGGCGGCGGCAGCGGCGATGTCGGGCAGCATGCCTGCGAACAGAATTTCATCGCCAAGCCCCTGCTCACCCCAAATGAAGATGCTCTTGCCCGCCAGCGGCTCGCCGTTCCATGTCGGCCACGGCACGTTCAATTTTCGATAGATGTACGGCCCGGCCGATTGCGCGCGCGTGACAAAATTCTCCCAGGCGTTGGTCAAATCGCCCTGCGCGAATTGCACCAAGGCCAGATTGGCTTTGATGGTCGCCGACCCGGGTTCAAGCCCCAGCGCGGTATTGTAAGCATCTTCCGCGCCGGACAGATCATCGTCGTAACTGAGATAAGCAGCCAGATTGGTCCAGGCCGTGACGTTGCGCGGATGGGCCGCGATGACGCGCTTGGCTTCGCTGACGGCATCACGCAGACGCTGCGTGTCGGCGAAAAGTTTGGCGAGGGTCAGGCGGGCATCGGCCGATGATGGCGCAAGTTCCAGGGCTCGGCGCAGCGCCGCCTCCGCGCGCACCGCCTCGCTGCGCTCGGCCAGAATGCGGCCCAGATTGTAGTGCCCCCGGGCATCGGCGGGGCTGAGGCGCACCAGTTCCTCAAAGGCCGCCGTGGCCCCGGCCAGATCGCCCGCCCGGTGCAGCACCGCGCCCAGGTTCAGCCACGCATCGGGATACACGGGCTGAAGG